>ENA-OQLB01001209-OQLB01001209.1-human-gut-metagenome-genome-assembly--contig:-NODE-1209-length-11728-cov-4.828549_pt1 | contig 11728 bp, 18 predicted proteins | sample MGYA00242656_ERZ504813 | MGnify/ENA primary metagenome ERZ504813 (study PRJEB26092, sample SAMD00036388) | human gut metagenome | host: Homo sapiens | study: EMG produced TPA metagenomics assembly of... | reverse complement strand
TGGTTTTTATCATATTATCTGCAAGTTTTCAACCATAAAGGTACAAAAACTTGCAGATATATCAAAGAAATTTAGCCATTAATATATTGACTATTAGCAGGAAAAGGGTACTTTAAGGGACGACTAACTATGGCGCGTACTCGGATAAGTTGTCTCATCTCCATTTCCATTTAGCGCCGAAGTATGTCGATGGTCCTGATTATGGCGGTACTTTCCAAATGAATCCGGGAAAAGTGTATCTTACAGACCCTGAATACCAAGAACTGATTGAAGCGGTGAAGAGAAATCTTTGATGTGTGATCGGGATGTGTCCCAATGATAGCTGAATTTCATTGGGACAACTTTCTCATTATTCAAATCTTATTCAGAATCTTATCCATTACCCAGTTTGTCAGTGTTGCGCTTTCGCCGTCGCAACTACAAGTCGATTTGCCAAGCAGGTGTCTACGACGGCTTGGATAAGTGGCTGCTGAACATAAACGGGGTTTTCAACGGGTATTTCTTCTCTTCCTTTTTCTGTGTGTAGTGCTATGGGGTCATAAGTAAACACAGAGAAGCATATCATACCTTTGTCTCCGATAATTTCGATGCGATCTTCTCGTGCAGATTCATGGGCGACGAAACACCATGAGCCACTGCCTACCAACCGCTGTCAAATTGAAAACAGGCACTGAGGGTGTCTTCTGCAGGATAGAGCCCGCCGCGGTTGCTCTTATATCCGTTAGCTTCAAGAATATAGCCGAACATATCTTGCAGTATGTCTATCTGGTGCGGAGCTAAGTCGTAGAAATAGCCGCCACCGGCGATATCGGGTTGTACACGCCAAGGCAGGTTCTCCTTGTTGTAATCCAAATCGCGGGGAGGTTGGGCAAATCGGATTTGTATATTAATGATGTTTCCGATGGCTCCTTCTTCTACCAGTGACTTTACTTTCAGGAAATAAGGAAGGTAGCGGCGATAATAGGCCACAAAGCAGGGGACGCCGGTCTCTTGAGAAACGCGGTTGATACGGCAGCACTCCTCATAGGTCACTGCCATTGGCTTTTCTATGTATACGGGTTTGCCGGCTTTCATGGACATTATGGCGTATGTGGCATGGGAAGAGGGTGGGGTAGCGATATATACAGCATTCACCTCTTCGTCATTAATCAGCTCTTGTGCATCATTGTACCATTTGGCAATGCCTCTTTCCTTGGCATATGCCTTGGCTTTGGAAATGTCCCGGCTCATTACAGCCACTACTTCGGAGTGTTCAATCTTCTGAAAGGCAGGTCCGCTTTTGTATTTGGTTACCTCTCCACAACCGATAAATCCCCATTTTATTATTTTCTCATTCATACTTGTATTCTATTCTTCAAAGTCGAAATCAAAGTCAAAGTCGTCCATGAATTCCGGTGCGGTGAAATCTTCCAGTTCACGACGATCTTTTTTGGTGGGACGGCCTGTCCCTTTAGCGCGGTTGATAAAACCGCTGACCTTACTCATTTCCAATAATTCGTATTGGTCCGGAGTCGTTATGTTTTCCATCATTTCGGGAACGAGTTTGGCTCCTACGCGCTTTTCGATGGTTTGCAATACTTTAAACGAATAGGTCACCGGAGGTTTTCGTACTTGTATTACGTCTCCCGGTTTTATTGTCCGGGCTGCCTTTGCCAATGCACCGTTGATGCTGATACGCCCTTTCTTGCAGGCTTCGGCAGCAATTGTACGTGTCTTGAATATGCGTACAGCCCACATCCATTTGTCTATTCTTGCTTCGCTCATTTTTTATTAAACTGATTCATTGTAATATCGATACCGGCAAGGCAGAAGCTTTTAATGATTTCGCCGGCCATTTTCAGACGTTCATCCATTGTTTTCCAGTCCTCATCTGTGAAATGTCCCAAGACAAAATCCACCTGTCCGCCGCGGGGAAAGTCGTTGCCGATGCCAAAACGCAGGCGGGCGTAGTTCTGAGTGCCCAATGTGGCTGCGATGTGCTTCAGACCGTTATGACCGGCATCGCTTCCTTTACCTTTCAGGCGTAGAGTGCCGAAAGGTAATGCCAGGTCGTCCACCACTATCAACACGTTCTCCAGTGGAATGTTTTCCTTTTGCATCCAGTAGCGCACCGCATTTCCGCTCAGGTTCATGAAAGTGGAGGGCTTCAGTAATATCAGTTGCCTGCCTTTGATTGACAATGTTGTGGTGAACCCGTAACGTCCGTCCTTAAAAGCTGTTCCGGCTTCTTTGGCTAAAGCGTCTGCTACCATGAAACCTATGTTGTGACGGGTTTCATGATATTCGGGACCGATATTGCCTAACCCTACGATTAGATATTTCATTGTTTCAGATTATTACTTTAATGATAAATTAAGATAAATGAGGAACGCGGATTATCGCAGTTGCCCGCGGATATGAAATCTGCGTCGTCTGCGTTAATCCGCGTTCCGGAATATCGTTCTTTCTTGCTAAGAAAGCACTGATTAGTTGTTTGCAGCAGCTGCCGCAGCACCTCTTGCTGCACGAGTCAGCTTAACAGCGCATACAACGGCTTCTTTAGCGTTCAACAGTTCCAATCCTTCATAGCTCAATTCGCCAACTTTTACTGTTTTACCCAATCCCAGGTGAGATACATTGACAACCAGTCTTTCCGGAATAGCGTTGTACAAAGCTCTAACTTTCAGCTTACGCATTTGCAGAGTCAGTTTACCACCGGCTTTCACACCTTCAGCCAGACCTTCCATTTGTACGGGAACTTCCATAACGATAGGCTTAGCTTCGTCAATCTGATAGAAGTCAACGTGCAGGATAGTATCTTTTACCGGGTGGAATTGGATATCTTTCAAGATAGCGTTTACTTTTTTGCCATCGATAACCAAGTCAACCACGTAGATGTGCGGAGTGTAGACCAAGTTGCGCAGACCTTCTGCCGGTACAGTGAAATGAACATTTTCACCTGCTCCGTAGAGTACGCAAGGTACACCGTTGTCTTTACGAATAGCTTTCAAAGCTCTTGCTTGTTCCGAAGAACGTTCTGCAATAGTTCTTGCAGTTCCTTTTACTTCAATTGATTTCATTTCTTAAAATTTTGTGTTACTCTAAATTAAGTAGATTATTGCTTAATTCACCATCACACGATGTGGTTCACCACACGATGTTGCAAAAAGCGGTGCAAAAGTACAGCTTCTTTTTGAATTATCAAAAGGTTGCCCTTTAAAAATCAATATCTATTTTAATTTCCCCGTCAAGTGGAGAGCCTTTTTCCTCCTGCTCTGTCGTCGGTTGTTCGCTGTCGGGTAAGTTTTCATTGTCATTATGACGTGCATAACTTCCTTGCTGCTCTTGAATGAAGCCAATGGCTTGCTGCAGACCGTTCATGAATTTCTCAAAATCTTCTTTGTACAAAAAGATTTTGTGTTTTTCGAAACTTACTTGCGAGTCATCTCCTTCACCCATTACTACTTTCTTGCTTTCGGTAATGGCAAGAAACATTTCATCCTTTCTGTTTTTCTTAACATCCAAATAATAGATGCGCTTACCTGCTTTGATGGATTGGGAAAATACAATCTCTTTGTCGTTCACATCCAGCCCACTTTTCTTTTTTAAGTCTTCCATATTTTAGCTATCTTGTTGTAATCGGGGTCAAAATTGACGATTTTTTTTAAACTGTCAAAAGAAAAAGCCCGGATAATGATTATCTGCATTAAAAAATGTGATTTATTTATGTAAACTCATTAAAAATATCTACTTTTGCCCCTCGTTAAAACATCAGTATTTACTTTAGTTATGATAAACAGAGTTCTTATTCGTCTTAAAATTATACAAATTGTATACGCTTATTATCAAAATGGCAGTAAAAATTTAGATGCTGCGGAGAAAGAATTATTCTTCAGCCTTTCCAAAGCATACGATCTTTACAATTATCTGCTTATGCTGATGATAGCATTGACGAACTACGCACAAAAGCGCCTTGATACGGCAAAAGCCAAGTTGGTCCTACAGCCGAGGAGTTGTATCCGAATATGAAATTCGTTGAAAACAAATTTATTTCCCAATTAGAAGTAAACAAGCAACTGACGGAGTTTATCTCCAATCAGAAACGTACTTGGGCGAATGATGAGGATTTTGTCAAGGGACTGTATGAAAAGATTATAGCCTCCGATATATATAAGGAATATATGGCTTCTTCCGAAGATACGTATGAAGAAGATCGTGAATTATGGAGGAAGATTTATAAGACATTCATTTTCAATAACGAGGAACTCGATGTGCTGCTCGAAGACCAAAGCCTTTATTGGAACGATGATAAAGAGATTGTTGATACGTTCGTTTTGAAGACCATCAAACGCTTTGATGAGAAGAATGGCGCTAATCAACTTGTTGCCCGAATTTAAGGATGAGGAAGATCGGGATTTTGCCCGTCGCCTGTTCCGTCGTTCCATCCTGAATTGCGATTATTATCGTCATCTCATCAGTGAGAATACACGCAACTGGGATTTGGATCGTGTGGCTTTTATGGACGTAGTCATTATGCAATGTGCATTAGCCGAAATATTGAGTTTCCCAAACATTCCGGTCAGCGTTTCGTTGAATGAGTATGTGGATATTGCCAAAGTGTACAGCACCACTAAAAGCGGGAGCTTTGTCAATGGTACATTGGACGGAATAGTTAAGGAATTAAAAAAAGAGGGGAAGTTGTCGAAAAACTGATACCTTTGTTGAATAATAAAAACTAAAACGGAATATTTATGAATTTAATGACTGTATTCTTTCTGCAAGCTCCTGCTGCAGGCCCGGACGGAAGTATGATGTGGATTATGCTGATAGCCATGTTCGCTATCATGTATTTCTTTATGATTCGTCCGCAAAATAAGAAGCAAAAAGAAATAGCAAATTTTCGTAAGTCTCTTCAGGTGAACCAGAAGGTTATTACTGCCGGTGGTATTCATGGTATCATCAAGGAAATTAACGATAATGATGTAGTATTGGAAATCGCTTCTAACGTTAAAATCCATATTGACAAGAATTCTATTTTTGCCGCAGCTGCTGACGCAAACAGTAGCCAGGTTTCTAAATAAGTAGATGTGAGCCTATGTTTGATCGTAGGAACATAAGACGTATTTATTTGAATATAACAGAGAAAACAAAAGGACTTTCTGCTCAGTGATAAGAGCAGGGATGTTTCTTTGTTTTTTTATTTTTCTTCTTTGTAGCCGGAGGCTTTTGGCTGTTACAGACATTGAATAACGATTATGAAGCCGAGTTCTCGATCCCGGTACGTCTGCGTGGAGTGCCTAACAATACGATGATAACTTCAGAACCGGCTTCCGAACTCCGGATTAAGGTGAAGGATAAAGGAACGGTTCTCCTTAATTATATGTTGGGAAAAAGTTTCTATCCGATTTCTCTCGACTTCTCTGATTATAAAGATGCCGGCAATCATGTGCGGGTGTACGCTTCTCAATTTGAGAAGAAAGTGTTGAGCCAGTTGAGTGTTTCAACGCGCTTGCTCTCCATGAAGCCGGATACGCTGGAGTACATTTATGCAACCGGAGTGTCCAAGCTGGTCCCCGTAAAATTGGCGGGAAAGGTCAGTGCCGGTCGCCAGTATTATTTGTCGGATACGGTTTTCAGTCCGGATTCGGTTCTGGCATATGCGCCGGAGGGCGTATTAGATACGATAACTGCTGCCTATACACAGCATGTTGAACTGGAGAATATTTCGGACACATTGAAGCAGCAGGTCTCTTTACTTACCGGAGGGGAGTGAAATTTGTGCCGGCTTCTGTTGAGATGATGCTTCCGGTAGATATTTATACTGAGAAGACGGTGGAGGTGCCGTTGCATGGCATAAACTTCCCGGCCGATAAAGTGTTGCGTGCTTTCCCGTCCAAGGTTCAGGTTACTTTTCAGGTGGGGCTTAGCCGCTTCCGTCAGATAACGGCGGATGATTTCCATATAAATGTTTCCTACGAGGAGTTGTTGCGGTTGGGTTCGGACAAGTACACAGTAAAGCTGAAGAATGTTCCTGAAGGAGTGAGTCAGGTGCGCTTTAATCCGGAGCAAGTCGATTTTCTCATAGAACAGATTACTTCTCATTATGACCATTAGGATAGGTATAACCGGCGGCATTGGCAGCGGCAAAAGCGTTGTATCCCGACTGCTGGAAGTGATGGGAATACCTGTCTATATTTCCGATGTGGAGACCAAGCAACTTATGATGACTGACACTTGCATCCGCAGTGAGTTGACTTCCTTGTTGGGCAAAGAGGCATATGCCGGCGGAGCATTGAATAAACCCTTGCTCGCTTCCTATCTTTTCGGCAGTCCCGGGCATGCCCGGCAAATTAACGGAATTATTCATCCGCGTGTGAAAGAAGATTTCAGGCAATGGCTTCGGCGGCGTGCAACCTGTTCTATGGCAGGTATTGAGTCTGCTATTCTGATAGAGGCGGGATTTGCAGGTGAAGTGGATGTGGTTGTTATGTCTATGCTCCGAAGAAATACGGGTGCAACGCGCCATGAAACGGGATGCTTCCTCGCGTGAACTGATAGAAAAGCGTATCCGCAGCCAAATGAGTGATGAAGAAAAGCGCGAACAGGCAGATTTTGTGATAGTGAATGATGGTGAAACACCGTTAATTCCGCAGGTTTTAGCTTTAATCACTTTCCTGTCTCAAAATAATACCTATCTTTGCCCACCGAAAAAATAAACTACTAATTACAAAAACAGAATATACTATGTTGAAGACTATTTTGTCTATTTCCGGTAAACCGGGATTGTATAAGCTCATTTCCCAGGGAAAGAATATGTTGATTGTAGAGTCGCTCGTTGACAAGAAACGTTTCCCTGCCTATGGCAATGAAAAGATTATCTCTTTAGGTGATATCGCCATGTATACAGATGCAGATGAAGTGCCTTTGAAAGATGTGCTTCTTTCAATGAAGAAGAAAGAAAACGGCGCTGCTGTGGCATTGGATGTGAAAAAGGCTTCTGTAAAAGAACTTCAGGCCTATTTGGCAGAAGTGTTGCCTAACTTTGATCGCGACCGCGTATATGTATCGGATATTAAAAAACTGATTACTTGGTATAATCTGCTGGTAGCAAGCGGCATGACGGATTTTGAAGAAGTTGCCGAAGAAGCTGCGGAAAAAGAGGCTGCTGCCGAATAATTTGTTTCGGATTCCGACATCCGGCTTTTATTTTTCTTACTCTCACCTCTCACTTTTTCGTATGCATTCCCCTTGTTTTCCGGGGAGGCGGGTGTTATGAGTGGAAACCAAATACTCCTAATAAGCCTGTTTCAGATGGCTTATTAGGAGTATTTGCAGTATTATACTTCGGGTGCTTATAATGCAAACTTAACTGCCGCCCAACGGTTCTTTTCCCGGTGATGTACAAACCGCAGCCCGTTACGTTCGGCTTCTGCTTGTATCACAGGTATGTCGTCTACGTAGAAGCCACTCATGTATAACTCTGATCCAGACCGCATGCAACGTACATATTGCTTCATGTCGTTCAGCAGGATATTACGGTTGATATTGGCGATGACCACATCAAAAGGCCCTTTCCTTCCAGTGCGGAAGCATCTCCCTGGAATACGGAAATACGGTCTACGCCATTTAGCTCGATGTTTTCAAGTGAATTGCGTACGCACCATTCGTCTATGTCGATAGCTGTGCAGGGAGCAGCACCACGCATGCGTGCCAATATGGCGAGGATAGATGTGCCGCAGCCCATATCGAGTAAGGACTTGCCTTGAAGGTTGTTGTCCAGCAGTTCACCGATGATGAGGCTGGTGGTTTCGTGGTGGCCTGTACCGAATGCCATTTGAGGATTGATGACGATGTCGTAGTCAGCTTGCGGGATGTCATGGTGGAATGTGCTATGAATGACGCAGCGATCGCCAATGATAATGGGTTGGAAGAAATTCTTTTCCCATTCTTCATTCCAGTCTTTATCTTCTGCTTCCCGGTAGGTATATTCCATTTGTGTGTCGGAAAGAGGGAAATCAGCAATAGCTTCCTTGAGGAAGATTCATTGTATAGATCTTTTTGGATGTAGGCGGCGATGCCGTCAGGTTGCTCTACAAAGCTCTCAAAGCCCACCTCGCCCAATACGGCGGACAAAACATCGTTGACAGTTTCTGTACATGGGGTGGTATGGAAGATAAATTCTAAATATTTCATCGGAATATAATTGTTTGTTAAATGCAAAAGGCAGGCGTAGGAGCGAAACCTATTTCTGCGTATATTTGTTTTGGATACAAAGATAAGGTGCATTTAGGGAAATCCCTATAAATCTTTGGGGAAAATCTTCTGCATGGGACAAATTACGGCGTTATCTTTGTGACGTGGATAAAGTATAGAATTGTAAACCATAAACCAAATGAATATGAAAAAGATTGTTTTTTTATCGCTTTTGGCATTGTGCCTTCCAGGGGTGCTTTCCGCTCAAAGTATAGATGACGACCTTTACTACGTGCCTTCCAAGAAAAAAGAAGAGAAGGTGGAGAAAAAGAAGACTCCGGCTGCCGATGCAGTTGTAGTGAAGACAAATGCGCCGACTACGGTTTATGCGTCGCCGGGCAATACAACGATTGTGGTTAAGGATCGTAAAGGAATATTCGTGATGTGGACGAGTACAACCGTCGGTATGACTCCAAGAACTATGAATTCTCGCAGGAGAATGATACGCTTTACATAGATGAGAAAGAGTATGACGGTCTGGATGGGGAATGGGTAAACGGCTTTGACGGCTCAGAAGATGATTATGAATATGCCACACGAATTATCCGTTTCCGCAACCCCCGCTATGCAATCAGTATCAGCAGCCCGTTGTACTGGGATGTTGTCTACGGATTGAACTCATGGGACTGGAACGTATATACGGACGGATTATATGCCTACGCATTTCCGACATTTACCAACCGCTTATGGTGGGATTGGCGGTATAACTCCTATGGCTGGGGTGGCTATCCCTATTATGGCTGGGGCTGGAACAGCTGGTACGGTCCGGGCTGGGGTTTTGGCTGGAGCGTAGGTTGGGGCGGCTGGTATGGTGGCTGGTGGGGACATCACCATCACTATCATCCGGATATTATCCCAGTGGAGGACACTGGGGTGGGGGATACTGGCCACGTAATACGTATACGTACCGTCGTTCTTCGGGAACAAGCAGTTACCGCAATTCTTCTTCAACAGTCCGTAGGTCAGGTTCAAGCGTAACTCGCAGGGATGCAGGCTCTGCTGTCCGTTCTTCAGGAACCTCCTCTTATAGAAGAAGCGGACAAAGCGGTACGACAACCAGACGTGTGGTGGGCACGCGCTCATCGGGCACACGCAGCGGGGTAACCACTCGTACGGATGCCTCTTCCACACGACGCAGTGTATATACGTCCAAGTAGTACAAGGGTAGGGACTTCATCCGTAGGGGAATCACGCAGAAGCGGAAGTGGTGTAAATGCCACAGGAACAAGACGCTCAGCAACAGGAAGCTCCTCTACCTATAATCGTGGTAGCTCCACATCGCCAACACGCACTTATTCTACCGGAAACAGCAACCGCCGTTCCTATACACCTGTGCAAAACACCCCTACCCGCAGTTATTCTTCGGGCGGTGGCAGCAGCTCACGTAGCTATTCCAGCGGTGGCGGTTCTACCCGTTCATCCGGTGGTGGCGGTGGCTCTTCAAGAAGAAGATAGGTATTAGTATTAATAGAAAAAGATTAGTAGGATATGAAAAAAATAATAACTTTGGCTGCTTTGGGGTTGCTGATTGCAGCTCCAATGAGTGCACAGACTGTGTACGATGCTGCTAAGATAACTAATAAGGATTTAAACGGTACGGCACGCTTTGTTGGTATGGGCGGTGCCATGGGAGCATTGGGAGGTGACATCTCCACTATCGGCACAAACCCTGCCGGTATAGGTGTTTACCGCAGTAATGATGCAATGGTGTCATTCGGATTTTCTTCCTACGGTACGGAAAGTAACTATGTGGGAAACAAGATGAATTCCGATAAAATGAGGGCTTCATTTGATAATGCCGGTTTTGTGCTTTCTTCAAAGATAGGTAATGCTACGGCTTTGCGTTATGTGAATTTCGGCTTTAATTACCATAAGGCAAAATCTTTCTATAAGAATATGTCTATGGGCGGTAATCTGGGAGATTATACGCAGACCGACTACATGGCTGCACAAGCCGGAGGTATCAAGGATTGGTCCGGTGACATTTATACTGATCCGGAGGTGGGGTGGCTGTCTGCATTGGGATACGATGGTTATCTTATCACCGATCTTATTGCTCATAACGGACAGGGCGATGTTCCTTCCGGCTATGTCCCTATATGGTAGGGGGTAAGCAGGTGAAAAACCTGAATGGTGATTTAGTATATATTACTCCGGGTGAATATGGAGGGATGTTTTGGGGAGGAAATGGAAGTTTCCGTTCGGAAGAGCGTGGCGGTATTGACCAGTATGATTTCAACATTTCATTCAATATCAACGACCGGGTATATTTAGGTGTGACTGTGGGAGCCTATGCCATAGATTATAGCAAATATACTTTTTATGATGAGAACTATCTGGATAAGGCAGGAAATGCTACCGGACAAGGCTATAATTTGCAGAGCTGGAACAAAATACATGGTTCCGGTTTTGATGTGAAATTCGGAGCATTATACGTCCTTTTGAATATTCTCCATTAAAAATCGGATTAGCCATTCATACGCCCACTTATTATAATCTGGACTATAAGACGAATGCCCGTCTGGAGTCGGACGTGCTGAATGATTTGGATATAGCCAATGAGTCGGAGGTGGGTAGTGGTGTGATAGGTCAGTATAATGTAGACACTTACGATATATTGAAAGGAGATATGGTGCGCCAGTTCCAGCTTCAGACGCCATGGACTTATAATGTAAGCTTGGGATATACCATCGGTAAGGATCTGGCATTAGGCGCTGAGTATGAATATCAGGACTATTCTTCTATGAAGTTTAAAGATCAGGAGGGCTACTCCGATACCTTTGGATACGAAAACAGCACCACTTCCATGCTGAAAGGGGTGAGCACCATTCGTCTGGGTGCTGAATATAAGGTTATTCCTCAGTTTGCTTTGCGTGCAGGCTATAATTATACGTCCGCTATCTTCAATAGTGATGCATATAAAGATCTGCCTTATAACTCTATTCAGACCGATACGGATTTTGCAAATACAAAAGCGCTGAGCAACTATACATTAGGTATCGGCTATCGCGGCTCTATGTTCTATGCTGATTTGGCCTATAAGTATTCTTCTTATAAAGAGGATTTCCACCCGTTCATCAATGCCTATATGGATGGAGAACAATTGGTGATAGGTTCTCCTGAAGCGACAAAAGTAAAGAATACTCGTAGTCAGGTATTGTTGACTTTAGGTCTGCGTTTCTAAAAAAGATTGTATTTCCATTGCAAATAATCTTTCATTGCATTTGAAGAAATCCCCGGTGCAGTTCATTGTACCGGGGATTTTTGCTAAAATAACTATATACTGCCTTACAGCAAAGCCCTCTATTAACAATTATAATGTTTATGGGGGGCTTATAATTTTAATATGCTTTACTGCTCTCTACTGCTAACAAGGATTCACACTGTAAGCAATATATAGTTACCTTTGCTAATAAAAAAGGGCTTGCAATCTGCAAGCCTTTTAGACGGTATCTGTTCTTTCAGATTATTTCTTGAAATAACGATTGTACAGACC
>ENA-OQLB01001208-OQLB01001208.1-human-gut-metagenome-genome-assembly--contig:-NODE-1208-length-11729-cov-4.712205_pt1 | contig 11729 bp, 11 predicted proteins | sample MGYA00242656_ERZ504813 | MGnify/ENA primary metagenome ERZ504813 (study PRJEB26092, sample SAMD00036388) | human gut metagenome | host: Homo sapiens | study: EMG produced TPA metagenomics assembly of... | reverse complement strand
TCTAACAATCCGCGCAAAATGTCTTCGTACACTCTTACGCCAAATGCATATCTTATGCAAGAGTCCATCCAACACTCAGGTTCATCAGATCAGAAATGATTTGAATACAGATTATTCTTATCGAAATACAAATCAGAAGGGATATGAAAAGGGAACGCTATTGACTAAAATTTACAAATTGGCACAAGTTGTGTCATATAGTCGATAGCGTTCCCTTTTTTACTTCCGTCTAGAATTCTGTATTCAAGTGTTGAATTCGTTCCACAGCAATCACTTACGTGCAACAAATCAAAACTTGTATGAAGTCTTTCAGATTCGTCCCGTTAAGGCAAACACTTCTGTTTGGAATAAAGAAGCGAGGATGGTGCTATATTGTTGGGGACACATGTAAGGCAGGAGCGTTCCGAATACACCTTGTTCAGTATGTTAGTAAGAGCCAGACAGGCACCACTCACGATAACTGTTCTGCTCTTACGTTACATACTTTCAAGGGGATGAGTAGAGCGGGCCGGTGTCCGATGCAATATAGCATCATCCTTGCGGCCTTATTCACCACCAAATCCTTTGCTTCAATATGGAGAATCAGACAGACAAATACAAATTTATACCACAAAATTCATCTTCTGATCGTCGTACTGCACGGAAAATCCTTTTCCTTTGAGGTACTCTTCTACCACCTGATACATCTCATCATATCGTCCTTCGCAGGCACAATTACCAAGTGGTTCGATCCAGAAGGATTGTCTTCCACAAGTGTCCCTGAGATGAATCCGGAAATTCAGATCTTTATCCTTTAGAATCCCATTTAATTCAATTACATCATTAAAAGATACATAACTCATTGTTCATTACCTCCTACAAACATTATTGTCTTATCTTCAAAGTTCTCAGATACTCTTTTTGTTCCGGCGTGATCCGATAGCTTTCGATTGCCTTCTGGATTGTCTTATTATGTGTCCATACGTCCATCTTCTGTTCCTCTAGAAATGGAAGAACCTGATCATACTTTTTGGCAAGTGCTGTTGCGAAATACCATGCCCTGGCCATATTTACATAATACTCTTCTGAACGGATTGCGGCAACCTTCTCCGGATATTCTAACTTAAATTCTTCTTCCAGATAATAGCGCATCAGCATATTGATTCCAAATCGGATCGTATATATATGCTCTGATTCCAGCCATCGATCTATCTTTTTGATATAAGAATTCAGATGATTTTTCACTGTTCTGACGGCCAGAAGATCACAGGTTGCCCAGTTATCTATATGGGGCAGAAAGCGCTCCAGTTCTTCTATACAGAGTTCATAATCTTTCATCTGCTCGATCAGAAGCCCATGCAGATTATTCTCCTCATAGTATTGATGTGGCAGGATCTCAAGAAACTGCTTCGCCTCTTCTGTCTTCCCGAATTTCTTTGCATAAGTTCGAAGTACAGGGACTCTCACTCCTATCACTGATTCTTTCTCTACTGTCGGCATCAGTTTTGCATGAAAATCCCGATATTTTAGATCCTGCATTGTAAAAAGATCCTGCTGCACTTTTTGTATTACTTCTTTTGGAGTCATCTTTATTCACCTGCTTTCTGTTAATTTGCAGTATAGCACACGCTTTATGCAACTGCAAGTATATAGAACAAATGTTCTTCTGTATTTTATTTCTTTTTTTTGCTATACTTATCTACGTACAAAGTTGCTGCTCACACCCACTATGAACAGTAACTAAAAATTCTCTGACTCTTTTGCTGTTACTGTTCACACTATATGTTATCAGCAACACAGATTTGTCAGAGAATATAAGGGAGATAAAAATATGCTGACAGTAATGAAATTTGGCGGAAGCTCCGTGGCCGATTTGGAGCACATCCGCAACGTAGCAAACCGCTGTATCGCAAAGCAGCGCGAAGGCAGCCAGGTTGTTGTTGTCCTGTCTGCTATGGGAAAGACTACAGATAATCTGATTGCAACAGCAAAGCAGATCACAGAGCAGCCTTCCCGCAGGGAATTAGATATGCTTCTCACAACCGGTGAACAGGTTTCTGTATCCTTAATGGCAATGACTCTGATTTCCATGGGCGTCAGTGCAGTGTCACTGAATGCATGGCAGGTTCCAATGCATACAACTTCAAATTATCAAAATGCACGATTCAAGAGAATTGATTCCGAGCGTATCCGTAAAGAGCTTGATGCGAACAAGATCGTCATCGTAACCGGATTCCAGGGAATCAATAAGTATGAAGATATCACAACTCTTGGCCGCGGCGGCTCTGACACAACAGCGGTTGCTCTTGCTGCTGAACTCCATGCCGATGTCTGTGAAATTTACACAGATGTAGACGGAGTATATACCGCCGATCCACGCGTTGTTCCAAACGCTCATAAAATGACGGAGATCACTTATGATGAGATGCTTGAGATGGCCTCTCTTGGTGCGAAAGTCCTTCACAGCAGATGTGTAGAAATTGCGAAAAAATACGGTGTAGAACTTCTGGTATGTTCTAGCTTAAACCACAATTCAGGAACAATTGTAAGGGAGAAAACAAAAATGGAAAAAATGTTAATCAGTGGTGTGGCAGCCGATAAAAATGTAGCCAAAATCCGTGTTGCCGGTCTCGGGAACGAGCCTAACAGCACATTCCGTCTTTTAAATCTTTTAGATAAGAATAAACTGAACATTGACGTCATGATCCAGTCTCTTGGTAAAGACGGTACAAAATCTGTATCCTTCACTGTTGCAAAATCAGACATGCTCCGTGTTTTGGATCTGTTAAATGAAAACAAAGACTATCTTGGCATTAAGAAACTGGATTCTGATGAAAATGTTGCCAAAGTTTCTGTCATCGGTGCCGGTATTCGTTCTCATTCAGGTGTTGCTGCGAAGATGTTCGGTGCACTCGCAAGTATTGATGTCAACACAGAGATGGTTACTACATCTGAGATTCGTATCACAGCTCTGATTGATGAAGCTTATGCAGATCTCGCAGTACGTAAACTGCATGAGACTTCTTTGATTGATTCTTTATACAGAATAATTGACCAGCTACATAATTAACTTCATCAATTGCAAACTATAAGAATGTAATGTGAAAAGTAAGACAAAATCAAGCGACAGTAAGGATTAATAATTCCCTACTGCCGCTTGATTTTTATCTTATTTTCGTTCTGAATAATTACATTTGCTTTTTTATTTTTCACTGCACATTATGCTTCTTCCTCTAACGGCGTTTTTCCGCGCAAACGTCTGTAATAGAATCTTCCTTTTCCAAGAAGAATCGTAAGATAACGAAGTACCGGCTCTGTTGCGATCGCAAATACAACAAAAAGCATGATACACTTTGTTGTCATTCCGGTAATCGCAAACAGCTGATTCAAATAAATACTACAGAATAATAATCCTGCGATACATCCGCCAAGAATCCCTGCACGAAGCTTATTCATCGGTGCACTGATCTTATAGAGGATCATAAATCCTACAATTGCCAGAAGCATCGTTGCTGCTGTTGAGATATCCTGCTCTCCTACTCCAAATGTCTTTCCGAAGACAACCAATGCGCCAACTGCCAATGCATCTGTAAGTGCTGCCGGAAGTGCTTTTAGGAATACATTCGTCAGGAAATGTCCTTTAATGATATTCTTATTCGGCTCAAGTGCAAGGAAGAACGCCGGAATACCAATCGTAAACATACTGATCAATGATACCTGTGATGGTTCCAGTGGATAAGTAAACATAAATACTACCGAGAAAAGACTCAGCAGGAAAGAGAATATATTCTTAACCAGGAACAGGCTCGCCGAACGCTGGATATTATTGACTACTCTTCTTCCTTCTAATACAACCTGCGGCATACAAGAGAAATCTGACTCCAGAAGTACGATTTGAGAAGCCTGTGCCGCTGCCTCGCTTCCGGATGCCATTGCAATACTACAATCTGCATCTTTCAGTGCAAGCACATCATTCACTCCATCCCCTGTCATTGCAACTGTTTTTCCGGCTTCTTTTAGTGCCTGAACAAACTGTCTCTTCTGATTTGGAGTTACACGTCCAAACACTGTCTTCTCAAGAATCGCTTTCTTAATATCTTCTTCCGTCTCAAGACTCGATGCATCCACATAATTCTCAGCATTTTCAATTCCTGCCGTTTTTGCAACTTTGGAAACTGTAACCGGATTATCTCCTGAAATAACCTTGACCTCTACTCCCTGCTCTGCAAAATACTGAAAGGTCTCTTTTGCAGCTTCACGGATCGGATTCGCAAGCAAGATATATCCTAACGGTGTTACTGGTTCTGTCAGTGCTTTTCCATCTATCTCGCTGCATAAGTTCCAAATACAAGAACACGGGCACCTGTAGATGCAAGCTCTGTGATTTTTTCCTTATGTTGCTCGTAATCATCCAGAAGTACAAATTCCGGTGCTCCAAGAACATATGTCTTATCTTCAAATGTAGCACTGCTGTACTTTGTCGCAGATGAGAATCCTGTCTTGGAAATTGCTTTTGCACCTGAAGAATGTGTAAAATATTCTTTCATTGCAGCCATTGTGATATTATCGTTTGTCATAGCTGAAACAAAATCTCCGACCATAAGACGAAGAGATCCCATCTTTTCTGTATCGTACTGCTCCGTTGGAATAAGTTCCTGTACCTTCATTGTGTTTTCTGTGATCGTACCGGTCTTATCTACACAAAGTACATCAACACGGGCAAGTGTCTCAATGCATTTCATATCATGAAGCAATACTTTCTGCTGTGCAAGCCGGATTGAACTGACAGCAAGTGCAACGCTTGCCAGAAGGTAAAGTCCCTCCGGAATCATTCCGATCACAGCCGCTACCATTGACGTAATACTTGAATGGAATGATGCATTCTGGAATACCAGAGACTGTGCAACAAGTATGATTCCAATCGGAATGATTGCCACACCGACGCATTTAACCAATTTATCCAGCGAGCGGATCATCTCTGACTGCTCGCCATTCTGCATTTCTTTTGCTTCCAGTGTAAGCTTTGAAATATAAGAATCTTCACCGACTTTATCAAGTCTTGCATGACATTGACCGGAAATAATAAAACTTCCTGACATCAGCTGATCTCCGGCATGTTTTGTAATCTCATCAGACTCGCCTGTCAGCAGAGATTCATTTACCTGTACTTCACCTGCACAAACCTGTGCATCCGCACATACCTGCGCGCCGGCTTTAAATATGACAATATCATCAACTACCAACTCTTCTGCATCAATCAACGATCTTTTACCATCTCGCACTACAGTCGCTTTCGGTGCATTTAGCATGGTCAGATTATCCAGCACTTTTTTGGCACGCACTTCCTGTATAATACCGATCAACGTATTTGCAATAATAACCGGAAGAAAGGTCAGATCCCGGAAGGATCCAACCAGACATAACAAAATAGCCAGAACAAGAAAGATTAAGTTAAAGTAAGTAAATACATTCTCATGTATAATCTCTTTCGTTGTCTTCGACGGAGGATCGACTGCCCTGTTTACCCAGCCATGAAGTCTGTGCTCCTGCACCTGCTGTGCTGTCAATCCGACTTTATAATCCGGATTGTAACGGGTTGTCGGTATCCGCTTCTCTATTTCTTCTTCAATCTCTGTTTTCTTGTTTCTGCTTCTTGCCATCTGTTACTTCCCTTCTGCTTCTTCCAACGTCTCTGTTCTCGTCAAAATCTGCATAAATTCTTCTCCTGTAATTGTTTCTTTCTCATACAGGTATTTTGCAAGCTCATGAAGTTTCTTCTGGTTTTTCTCCAAAAGATCCATCGCTGTATCATATCCGTGTTTTACGGTATCTACACCATCTGATCAATATCTGCTGCTGTCTGCGGGGAACAACTTAAACTGCTGTCTCCTCCCAGATATGGATTGTTCTGTGTCTCAAGAGCAACCATACCAAACCGGTCACTCATTCCATAACGCGTGATCATTGCTCTTGCAAGCTTTGTTGCCTGCTCGATATCATTCGATGCGCCTGTTGTGATAGAATTAAAAATCAGTTTTTCTGCGCATCTTCCTCCGGTCAGTGTCGCGATCTTGTTGATCAGCTCTTCCTGTGTCATCAGATTCCGTTCTTCTGATTCAACCTGCATTGTATATCCCAAGGCACCTGATGTACGCGGAATGATCGTGATCTTTGTAACCGGTGCTGAATTCGTCTGTAATGCTGCTACCAACGCATGACCGATCTCATGATAAGAAACAATTAATTTTTCCTTGGAAGAAAGTACCTGATTCTTCTTCTGATATCCGGCGATAACAGTTTCAATACTTTCTTCAAGATCTGCCTGCGTTACATATTTACGGTTCTCTCTGACTGCGCGCAGTGCCGCTTCATTTACCATATTTGCAAGCTCTGCTCCTGATGCTCCTGATGCAGCTCTTGCAATTGCATTAAAGTCAATGTCATCTCCAAGTCTTACTTTCTTCGCGTGAACTTTCAGAATCTCCTCACGTCCTTTAAGATCCGGAAGTTCCACCGGAATACGGCGGTCAAATCTTCCCGGACGAAGAGTGCCGGATCAAGACTGTCCGGTCGGTTCGTTGCGGCAAGGATCACAACACCCTTAGATGCATCGAATCCATCCATCTCTGTCAGCAACTGGTTCAATGTCTGCTCACGCTCATCATTTCCACCATATCCTGCGTTATCTCTCTTTTTACCGATTGTATCAATCTCATCAATAAATACAATACAAGGTGCTTTTTCATTCGCCTGTTTGAAAAGATCACGTACTTTAGAAGCTCCCATACCAACAAACATCTCTACAAATTCTGAACCGGAGATTGAGAAAAATGGTACATTTGCCTCTCCTGCAACTGCTTTTGCAAGCAAAGTTTTACCAGTTCCCGGAGGTCCTACAAGAAGTGCTCCTTTCGGACATACTGCACCGATCTCCGTATATTTCTGCGGGTTATGAAGAAAATCCACAATCTCTGTCAGCAGTTCCTTCGCTTCATCTTCTCCGGCTACATCCTGGAAAGTGATTCCTGTTGTAGATTCCACATAAACCTTCGCATTGCTCTTTCCGAATTGCATGAATGGATTTCCTGTTGCACCTCCACCCATCTTGGCCATCATCTTCTTTGCAAGCCACTGTCCTAATGCCCAGAAGATCAAAAGTGGTAAAATCCATACAAGGAAAAAGGTTAGAAGCGGATTCATCTCCTGCTGTGCGACTCTTCCGAATTCACATCCCGCATCTTCCAGACGATTTACCAGATTTGGATCATCAAACGTTGTTGTCTCATAATATTTCGGTTCCTCGCTATTATCTGTAAAATAAATAGTGTCTCCATTCAACTCTACTTTTGATACTTCTTTTCCCTCGACCATAGTAAGAAAAGTTCCATAATCGACTTCTTTCACCTTATTCTTTCCTAGAATATTCGGAAAAAGAAATGTGTTAAGAAGCACGAGAATAATCAAAGCAATCAAATAGTAAAAGATTAATGGCTTCTTTGGTTTCTCGACTTTCTTCATACTGTTGTTCCTCCTATTTTCTAAATTTTGCACGAACTGCCTTTATCGTCTGTATAATCGGAAGATTCAATGCTGCAAGACCATACACAGTAAGTAACTGCGATAATGTCAGTGTCTGCACTTTAAAGATGTTATGCAGTCCAGGAACAGTCACAACAAGCGTGATCAGAATCATTCCAATTACAAAAGCGCCGATCAGGTAAATGTTATTAAATACTCTTTTTGTAAATACAACCGGACGATTTGATTTACAGTTAAACCCATGGAACAATCTTGAGCAGCAAAGCGTTGCAAATGCCATTGTACTTGCAAGTAGTGCATTGCCATCTTTGTATCCAATTGTAAATGCGATCATGACCATCGTACAGATTGATAACCCTTCCAGTCCGATATTGATCAAAAAGTCTTTCGTCAAAATGGATTCATTTATCGGTCGTGGTTTTTCTTTCATCACATTTTTCGAATGTGGTTCCAATCCAAGAGCAATTGCCGGAAGACTGTCTGTCAGCAGATTAATGAACAACAGGTGAACCGGTGCAAACGGTACCGGAAGTGCCATCAGTGAAGCATAAAGCACTGCCAGGATTGCTCCAAAATTTCCCGAAAGCAGAAACTGAATGGATGCTTTAATATTGCGATATACATTTCTTCCATTCTCTACTGCTTTAATAATAGTCGCAAAATTGTCATCTGTCAAAACCATTGCTGCAGCGTCTTTTGACACTTCGCTTCCGGTAATTCCCATCGCCACTCCTATGTCTGCCTGTTTCAGTGCCGGAGCATCATTCACACCATCCCCGGTCATGGATACAATGTTTCCTTTCTCCTGCCATGCACGCACGATACGGATCTTGTGTTCAGGAGAAACTCTTGCATAAACAGATATCCCTTCCACAAAGTCTTTCAGTTCTTCATCAGACATTTTGTCAATCTCTGCACCCTCGCAGGCTTCGGATTCATTTTCAAGAATTCCAATTCTCTTTGCAATGGCAGCAGCTGTCACCTTATGATCTCCTGTAATCATGATCGGACGGATTCCTGCGCATTTGCACTCTTCTACAGCAGCTTTTGACTCTTCTCTCGGCGGATCCATCATTGCGATCAGTCCAGGAATATCAAATGATCTTCATCCTCCAACGTAAGCTCCGTCTCATCTGATACTTCCTTATAAGCAAATGCCAGAACTCGTAATCCCTCTCTTGAGTATTTCTGATTCTGCTCTTCGATCACTCTTCTTGTCTCTTCTGTGATCTCATAAGTCTCCCCTTTCATCTCAATCCAGTCTGTCCGATCCAAAAGAACATCGACTGCTCCCTTAACAATCATCGTTGGTACTCCGTTTAATGAATGCTTTGTTGCCATCATCTTACGATCGCTATCAAATGGATTCTCACTTTCTCTTGGATACTTTACTCTGACTTCTTCCGGGTCAAGACCAAGACTGCTTCCTAAATTAATCAATGCTGTCTCTGTCGGGTCTCCAATCTCTACGCCGTCAATATTCGTAGAGTCATTACAAAGAATACTGCTGATAAGGAGTCTGCTCTGAGACGGATCCCGGAGATCGATCTTGTCTGTGGAAACGCTCTGGCCATCTACATAATAATGTTCTACTGTCATCTTATTCTGTGTCAGGGTTCCGGTTTTATCTGAACAGATAATGGATACACTCCCCAATCCTTCCACTGCCTGCAGCTTTCGAACAATTGCATGCTCTTTCGCCATTTTCTGCGTTCCAAAAGAAAGAACAATTGTAACGATTGAACTCAATGCTTCCGGAATTGCTGCAACGGCAAGCGCAACTGCAAAAAGAAATGCATTTCCAATATTCTCACCGCGAAAAACACTGATTCCAAACAAAATCGCACAAAATACAAGAATTAAAATTGATAATTTCTGCCCAAACTGATCCAGATTCACCTGCAATGGAGTCTTCTTCTCAGAGGTAGTCTTCAGAAGACTTGCAATTTTACCAACTTCTGTATTCATACCAATCTCTGTAACTACAAAAGATCCTCTTCCATACGTAAGAAAGCTTCCGGAATATACCATATTAATACGGTCTCCAAGAGGAACTTCGTCCTGTTCAATCACATCTGTCGTCTTCTCGACACCAAGACTCTCTCCCGTCAATGCACTTTCGTCAACCTTCATGCTCGCACATTCGAGAATACGTCCATCTGCAGGAATATAGTCTCCCGCCTCTAACATAATAATGTCTCCAACAGTAACTTCTGCAGACGGAATTGGGACAACCACTCCATCACGAAGGACTTTTGCTTCCGGACCGGATAATTTCTTCAAACTTGCCAGAGATGCCTCTGCCTTTACTGTCTGCACAGTTCCCAGAATTGCATTCATTGTGATCACGATAACAATAACAGCTGCGCTCTCAATATCTCCCATAAATCCTGATGCGATCGCTGCTATAATAAGGATGATCACCAGAAAATCCTTATATTGCTCCAAAAAAATCTGAAATGTTGTCTTCTTTTTTCCTTCCGTCAGTTCATTCGGTCCGTATTTCTTTTGATTTTCACTGACCTGTTCTTTTGTTAATGGTTCTTCCGAGCCATTCACTTCTCTTAAAACTTCTTCTCCCGATAATTGATAATATGGTTTCACTGCCCTTCCTCCTAACTGGTTATTGGTTATTGTTCACTCTTCTTTTGTGACCCATAATCCTGATTCATCTGCAGTGCGAATAAAAAAAGAGACAATTATTGCACCGCTTTTTACATGCAATAAAAGTCTCACTATTTCATCACGATCCGGATGGACTTCTTCCATCGTATTGACGGCTCGCAAACGCTACTTAAAGCGCCAGTTACTCCCTTTTATTAAAATAAACTATACTCATTTTTCCTGATAATGTCAATAAACTTTATTTTCTTTTTAGGAAATATTTTCAGGATTTTAACATTAAAGAATACCTTGTAAATACGGATATATCCTGCTATCCACCTTTTATCTCTTTTCTTTTCCATATTGTTATTTATGCCTTCATCCTCCTTGACCAGCTCTTTATAGCGAATGGCATACATAGAATACCAATCAAGACAGGAATTGTAATAAGTAGATATGGTGACCAGATAAACTTCCCAAAAACATTAAAAGTATTGGTTCTGAAAATATCTGTTGAACTTCCTACCAATGGTATTAAATCTAATGCTTTTTGCATTCCATAAGGAAGATATTCTGCAATCATCATTGGTCCATATACAACAGCCAGACTAAGCAGTAAGGTAAGTACATTATTTTTTACAGCCGCTGATATAAACATGACAATTCCGGCAAAACCTATTGCTCCAAGCAATACAAAAACATATTCATAAATTTCTGCCTGCAGCATATTCATAGGTGCAACAGCAATCAGTTTGATATTCTGAATCGGCATATCCCATCCGGCAGTTCCCATAAAAAACAACTGTGATATAACACTTGAAACAGCAAGTAATGCAAATAACTCCACTGTAAACGCTAAACCAGTAAGAATTTTAGCAAGAGCGATTTTCCCCCAACCATTTCGAGTTGTCAATACTAATGCGCTTGTATTATCATTCCATTCGCCAGCAAATAAAGAGGATAAAACAATACCGAGAAACAAAGCCATCACAACTCCCAGATCCGCAACCGTGCTACCAAGAAGCGTTGACCATCCTTCTACCCACTCATAATGAAATGGCTTTTCTACCTTCCTCTCTATCTGATGTAAAAACTCTTTTTCAGCTCCTACCTGACCACTGACCTCCAAAAACTCATCAAGCACCTGCTGTCTTCTTTCATAGAAGCCTGTTAACTTATCCGGATCAACATAGCTTATCATCGTTTTATAATTACTGGTATCTCGAAGCTCCGGATACAATGTTCCGAGCCAACTATTAACTATCTGCCAGTCTGTCTTTTCCAGTTCTTCCTCCATACCGTCAGCTTCCATTTGCTGATAATCACTTACTATTTGCTGCAAGGTTCATCTGTCAATTCTCCACCAAATGAAAGTGCATATTCCTGACTATCCTTTATTACTGTATATCCATCAAAATTATTGCCAAAAGCACTTGTATAGTCATCTGAACTGCCAAAACCGAACCATTGAAACGAAGTATGCTTCCAAAAATTACACAATAAACAAAACACAACAACACACATATTTTAACAATTTTCTTTCGCCATAACTTTTTATGCTCTAACCAAAATAGTTCCATTCTAATTCACTCCTCCTCTGTGGAAAT
>ENA-OQLB01001207-OQLB01001207.1-human-gut-metagenome-genome-assembly--contig:-NODE-1207-length-11733-cov-1.637343_pt1 | contig 11733 bp, 13 predicted proteins | sample MGYA00242656_ERZ504813 | MGnify/ENA primary metagenome ERZ504813 (study PRJEB26092, sample SAMD00036388) | human gut metagenome | host: Homo sapiens | study: EMG produced TPA metagenomics assembly of... | reverse complement strand
AGAATGTATAAAGAACGGGTCAAAGAAAATTTAGAAACCACAAGATTACGATTAAGAAAGTTTTAAATTAAGTGATAAAGAAGCAGTTTTATAAATATGGAAGAGATCCGCGAACTCTAAAATATCTTGAATGGATTGGGGTGACTACTCGTGAGGAAGCTAGAATAAGCATTGAAGAATATTATTTAAGTCGTGCAGGAATTTATGCAATTGCTTTGAAAGAAAATGATTTATGTATTGGAGCGATTGATATTCGTTTAGATGAAGCTAATGATAAAGCTAGTTTTGGGTACTTATTGGATCCCGATTACTGGAATCAAGGATATATGAGTGAGGTATTATCACGAATTTTAAAACACTGTTTTGAAGACATAAGAGTAAACCGGGTTGAAGCAATTCATTATAGATTAAATCCGGCCTCTGGGAAAGTGATGGCAAAATGTGGAATGAAGCAAGAAGGAATAGGAATTCAAGAGCTAAAAATAAAAGGCCTTTATCATGATGTGGTGCATTACGCGATAACTCAAGAAATGTGGCAAAGACGTTGATATCACGTTATTGCAACGCAAAGTTGACAAAAATAATTAAAGTGCAATGGCAAGTTGGTAGTAAAAAAGTAACTGCATAATTATGATTTGGGTGAGGTGATAAAGATGAGTTTAAGTGATAACTTAAGAGCTTTAAGAAAACAAAAGGGGTATTCACAAGAACAATTGGCAGAGCGTTTAAATGTTTCTAGGCAAGCTGTTTCGAAATGGGAAAGTGATAATGGTTATCCAGAGATGGAATCGTTAATTATTTTAAGTGACCTGTTTGAATGTACTATTGATGATTTATTGAAAAATGATTTGACTCAACATAATCCAACAGCCAAACAAGCGTATGATAAACATTATAGTCTAATAGCAAAGGCCTATACATTTGGAGTTGTTTCAATCTTGCTGGGGGGTATGCGCATATCTATTTGCTGAAATTTATTTTTCGGAAAATACAAAATCTGAGTTTATTGGCGAAATTATTTTCTTGTTTTTTGTTTTAATTGGGGTAATTACATTTGTTTATTTTGGAATGAAAGATAGTCATTTTAAAAATAGTCATTCTGAAATAACAGATTATTATACGGATAGTCAAAGAAGTGAATTTAATCAAACATATTCATTGAGTATCGCAACTGGGGTAGGAGTGATTTTATTTGCAGTTGTTTTACAGATTTTAATAGAGAATTTATATAATGAAAATCTAGCTAATGGTTTATTTATGGTGTTTGTTACTATTGCAGTTGGAATTTTTGTATATTTTGGAACACTAAAAAGTAAGTATGACCAAGTTGATTTAAAAGTTATTAAGCAAGAAAAAAGGAATAAAAAAGTCTCAATATATTGTGGTATCATTATGATGATTGTTACAGCAATTTATCTTGGCTGCTCATTTACTACAAACGCCTGGCATATTTCATGGATTGTTTATCCTATCGGGGGAATTATTTGTGGCATTGTTTGGCTCCTTTTTGAAGCACATGAAGAAGATTAGAAAAATGCTAATCTTTTTTGTTTTTGCGCGGATAAATAGCAAAATGTAAATTATTGTATGTAGTTATATTAAGAGGGTCATGTTAAGATTAAAGGGTAGGAGGGGATAATTATGAGCTTAGGAAAACGGATTCAGTCGTATCGAAAACAAAAAGGATTATCACAAGAGCAGCTAGCATCAAGATTAAATATTTCCAGACAAGCCCTATCAAAATGGGAATCTGATATAAATGTCCCCAATATTGATAAGATTATGGATGTAGCAAAAGCTCTAGAAATCACGCTTAATGAATTACTTGGTTTAGAAGAAGATTCAAATGATGAGTATGCTAAGTTGGAAAGTATTTTAAATCAAGTGGTGTTAACTCAAAATAATGAGATTATAAGAAACAAGAAATATTTAAAAATGGGTTTGGTAATTGGGACGGGAATATTTATAATTCTTGCTCTTGTTATGTGGAGTGTTTTAAATGATATTAAAGGAATTAAAAGCACGATTGGAAATAATAATGCAGGTTTAAGTAATCAGATCAATATAATCAATAACCAATTATCATCATTAGAAAATTCTCTTTTTGATCAGCTTCAAGAACAATTACAAGCCCAAGGTTCTTTACTAAGCTCTTTTGAGCTTCAAATTGAGGATATTGATTTTAAAACACAGACAATGAAAGTCAAAATTGATCTAGTTGTTAAGAATTATGAGGATACTAGTAGTGTGGTAGTTGTTTTAGATTATGAGCATTATGATGATCGGTCATATCTATTAACATTAAGTGATGGACATTTTAAGACAAGTGAAGATTTACCTATTGATAATATTTTAAATGCTGCCGTGACAATTGGAACAGATAGTAAACAAGCACAGTTATTAAAAAATGTTGCAGATTATATATTGCCTGAATTGAAACTTAATTATGGTGAAGTTTATGAAATAATCTATCAGCAGGATTCGTTAAACATTACGTTAAACCCAGATGATACTGTAAATTTGAATGAGAGTGGTATATTGTCAAAATATAAAAAAGATAATAAATTAGTAAAATTCGATGGGTTTTATTATTTAAATGATCAGAAGCATACTGTTAAAGTTACAACAGATAAGCAAAGAAATATTCTTTTTTCAATTCCTGCTAATGACTTTAAGAATGGTGATAAACTAAAAATAGTAATTAATTTGGTCGATAAAACGGGGATCACTTCTCAAATTGAAAAGAATTTTATTGTAGCAATTATAGATGATTCAGTTAGTCTGTATGAAGAATAAAGCACTAGTATTATATTAGTGCTTTTTATCATGATAAAACTAAATAACATTTAGATATTATAGTGATAATAAAGTTAGAAATTTCTAAAACAATTATTATCATGATAAAAAATACTGTTATTTTGTTTAGAATTCGTGTATAATTGCCATGAAGGAGTGATAACTATGTATAAATATTTGGAACCATATGCAGCAATGATAGAATTTTTAGGGAAGGCTTTAGGCGATAACGTTGAAATTGCGTTACATGATTTAACTTCAAAAGAGCAAGAAATCGTTGCAATTGCTAATAACCATAACTCAGGAAGAGAAGTTGGGGCTAAATTATCAAATTATCATTACATTATTAGAAGAAAACAGTATTTAGATAATGATTATGTAATGAATTACAAGACAACTGGACCAGATGGAAAATTAATGCGTTCAGCAACTTATTTTATTAAAGAGCCTGGTAAGGAAATGCCAGTAGGTATGCTTTGTATCAATGTAAATATTTCTGATTTAGAATATTTAACATCGACGATTAAAAAAATCTTAGGTATTAAAGATGAAAAAGATATTGAGTTTAAGATGGATAATCCAGTTGAAATTTTATCTTCACCGTTAGATGAAATGATTGATCTTTATATTAAAGAATGTTTAGAGAAAATGGGTTTCCCAAGTTATTTCTTAGCAGAACGTTTGAATGTTGATGAAAAGATCAAGGTTGTTAAATACTTACAAGAAAAAGGTACTTTTAAAGTAAAAGGAGCTATTGTTTTAGTAGCTGAAAAATTGGCAGTTTCTGAACCTACAGTATATCGTTATTTAAAAAAGATGGAAAAATAGGAGAGTAAAATGAAAGAATTAGTATATGTAAGTGGTCATAAAAACCCTGATACCGATTCAATCTGTTCGGCAATTGGATATGCTTATTTATTAAAAGCAATTGACCGTTATAATGCCGTACCAGTAAGATTGGGTGAGGTAAGTCGGGAGACTGAGTATGTTTTAAAAAGTATTTAATTTAGAATACCAACTTTATTAAAAACTGTTAAGCAAAAAGTAGAAGATTTAAACTATGATAAAGTAACTGTATTTTCAAAAGAATTAACATTAAAGACTGCATGGTCTTTAATGAAACAACAGAACTTAAAATCAGCACCAATCTTAGATGATCATGGACAATTATTAGGATTATTATCAACTTCTAATATTGTTGAAGGGTATATGGAAAAATGGGATAGTAGTTTATTAAAAGATGCGCATACACCAATTGAAAATGTAATTGATACATTAGAGGCATCAGTAATTTATTTAAACCATAATTTAAAAACAATCGAAGGTGATCTTCATATTGCAGCAATGCGTGGTGAAGAAGCTAGTAAACGTGTTAGACCAGGAGATATTGTAATTATTGGTGGTGATCGTGATGATGCTGTTAATTCAATGATTGATGCTGAGGTTTCATTGATTATTTTAACTGGGTCTTTGGGTGTTGAAGCTGAAGTACTAAATAAATTAAAAGAAAAGGGAATCAGTGTTATTTCAACTTCTTTTAATACATATTTAACTTCACAACAAATTATTCAGGCAATTCCGGTAGAATATATCATGCAAAAGGGAGATTTAAAATTATTCTCAACAGATGATACATTAGATCATGTAAAAGAGGTCATGAGTGAAACAAGATATCGTAGTTATCCAGTTCTTGATCTAAATAATCGTTGCGTTGGAAGTATTTCTCGTTTTGCTTTATTAAAAGGATTAAGAAAGAAAGTTATTTTAGTTGATCATAATGAGCGTGGTCAATCAATTCCTGGAATTGAAGAAGCTGATATTTTAGAAATTGTTGACCATCATCGTGTTGCCGATATTCAAACGATCGGACCATTATTATTTAGGGGTGAACCATTAGGGTCAACGGCAACGATCGTAACAAAGATTTTTGATGAAAATGATGTAGAAATTCCTCAATCTATTGCTGGGGCTTTATTAGGAGCAATTATTTCAGATACATTATTATTCAAATCACCAACATGTACACCTGTAGACACTAAGGCTGCTCGTAAATTAGCTAAGATCGCTGGGTTGATATTGAAGAATTTGCTATGGAGATGTTTAAAGCAGGAACTTCATTAGTTGGTAAAACAGTTGAAGAAATCTTTAATCAAGATTTCAAAAAAATTCCCATTTGAACAAGGAACTGTTGGTGTTGGACAAGTTAATTCAATGGATATTGAAGGATTTATGCCATATAAAGCAGATATGCTTGACTATATGGACAAATTTGCAGAAGACAACCGTTTAGATTTTACTTTATTATTATTAACAGATATTATTAATGCTAATAGTGAAATCTTTGTTGCTGGGCCTAAACCATATTTGGTTGAAGAAGCATTTAATATTAAATTAAATGATCATCAAGCGACATTAAAAGGGGTAATTTCTCGAAAAAAACAAGTTGTTCCAGCAATCACAGCAGTAATGAGTAAATAAGATGAGATTAGATAAATTTTTGAAAGTATCGAGAATTATTAAGCGTCGTACTTTATCAAAGGAAATTAGTGAAAGTTCACGGGTAAAAGTTAATGGTAAAGTCGCTAAACCAAGCACAAACTTAAAGTTGGTGATGAAATCGAAATTGAATTTGGACGTAGTCGTCTGACTGTTAAGGTTAAAGAACTTCGCGAACATGTCTTAAAAGAAGATAGTACGATGTTATATGAAATAATTAATGAAGAACGAATTGAACGAGATTTAAATTAGAAACCAGTATTGGTTTCTTTTTTATAAAATGATATATTTTTATTATATTGGTTGACTTTTACTCATTAGAAAAGTTATCATAATATATGGCGATAGGATTGTTACTATTAGATAGGCAAGACCAAATTGGAGAAATACGAATAACGTGTAGCTATATGCAGTTGTTTTCGTATAAATTTCAATTTGTCTTTTATATTTTATTTAATAGGATTAATTATATTATCGCTGTTCTATACGGAAAAGGAGGATAAGATGAAAGGATTAAAAAAATTATTTTCAGCTATGCTGGTGCTGACAATGCTTTTTGGGACGATTGCAAATGTTGGTATGGCAAAGATTTATGCAGCTGAAGAAGGAATGAAGCGGGTGTTTTCTATTGATGCCGGGAGAAAATACTTTTCAGAAGAACAGCTTTTACAAATTATTGATAAAGCTTATTTAAATGGTTACACAGATGTTCAAATTTTGTTAGGGAATGATGCATTACGTTTTTTCCTAGATGATATGTCAATTACTGTTGATGGTAAGACATATGCAAGTGAAGCGGTGAAAAAAGCAATTACAGCAGGAAATGATCATTATTATAAAGATCCAAACGGTAATGCTTTAAATGAGACTGAAATGAATCGGATTGTTGCTTATGCTAAAGAAAGAGGATTACACATTATTCCAGTTATTAATAGTCCTGGTCATATGGATTCTATTTTAGTTGCAATGGAAGAATTAGGGATGAAAAATGTACGTTATAGTTATAATGGAAAAGAATCAGACGTACAGTTAATATCGAAAGTGATGAAGCTATTGCATTCACTAAAGAGTTAGTAAAAAAATATGTTACCTATTTTGCAAATGCAAATGTATCTGAAATCTTCAATTTTGGTGCTGATGAATATGCCAATGATGTGTTCAGTAATCCAGGATGGGGAGAATTACAAAAAATTGGTTTATATGATGAATTTGTTGTTTATGCTAACGATTTAGCAAAAATCATTAAAGATGCAGGAATGAAGCCAATGTGTTTTAATGATGGTATCTACTATAATAAAAAAGATAGTTCTGGAACATTTGATCAAGATATTATCATTTCATACTGGACTGCTGGCTGGTGGGGATTCAATGTCGCTAAAGCTGAATATCTTGTAAATAAAGGTCATAAGATCTTAAAATACTAATGATGCATGGTATTGGGTATTAGGAAATATTGATGCCGGAGGGTATAACTACAACAGTACTGTAAACAATATTAACAATAAAAAATTTACTGATGTAACAGGTGCTTCAAATGAATTACCAATTATTGGAAGTATGCAATGTGTATGGTGCGATACTCCTAGCAAAGAGCATGATATGGATAGAATTATAAAGTTAATGGATCTTTATTCACAAAAACATACAGATTATTTGATTCGTCCTGCAGATTTTACAAAAGTTGATGAAGCAATTGCTAAGATTCCTGAAGATCTAAGCATTTATACAACTGAGTCAGTAGAAAGCTTAATACAGCAATTGATAATATTGATCGTAGCATCCGAGTTACAGAACAAAGTATTGTTGATGGGTATGCAGCCGCTATTGAACAGGCAATTATCGATCTAACATTAAAAGATGCAGATTATTCAAAAGTTGACGAAGCAATTGCAAAAGCTGAGGCTTTAAATAAAGATGAGTATATAGATTTTTCAAATGTTGATGCTGCTGTTAAAGCTGTTAAACGGGGCTTAGATATCACGAAACAAAAAGATGTTGATGCGATGGCAGCTGCTATTAATGAGGCTCTTGCGGCATTAGAAAAGAAAGAGGCAGTAACACCAGATAAACCAAATTCAGAAAAAGTAGATTCACCAAAAACAGGTGATACAACAAATACAATGGTTTGGTTAAGTTTTGCGGCAATGAGTATTTTAGCTAGCACATTAGTTTTAAAAAAACGTAAAACATATTAATAGACGATAAAAATAAATAGTTATAGTCATTGATTCATAATAAGAAGTCTAATTTTATTAAAGTTAGGCTTCTTTTATATTGCAGTTAAATATTAGCAGTGCACAAAGAAAGCCTTTACATTTATAATGATATAGTATAAACTTTATTTATACCAATGAATTATAATCATTCTATTAAATGGAGGAAACTATGAAGAGAGTAATTAGAGAAATTAAAAAAGCTGGTTCGATTGCAATTATTATAGCAATGCTGTTAAGTTTTCGTACCGACAGGAATTTTTGCCTTAAATGAGTCCAATTATAAAGAACCATTGGTATTTGTCGGATTTGAAGGTAATGATTCAAATGTTGACGGAATCAAACAATGCGGGCGGTTAGTTTTATTGAGGGATTTGCAACAGGAACGGGAAAATTAGTAGCTAAACTAGAGCTTGCCAATAGTGGTGATCCTAGTATTAGTGAACGTAGTTGGTAATAACAAAAGAGACATCAGTCGATGTTTCAAACTACAAGTATTTAACTTTTTGGATCAAAGACAATGGAACGAATAGTGCTAAAGTCCATTTAATTGATGCCAGTGGTAATGCTACTAGTGGCAACTGGACAGGGAATGTAACGGCGGGTAAATGGAGTCAATTATCTGTATCTTTAGATCAATTTAAAAATATTGATTTAAGTAAGATTACTGGTGTTGTTATCGGTGAATGGAATAAAGGTAGTTATTTAATTGATGATGTTCAATTTACAGATGTCTTGGCTAAAGATTTAAAATTAAGTGCAAGTAAAAACACAGGTACATATAATGATAGTTTTGAAGTTACCCTTACGGCTGGAGAAGGACAATCAATCTATTATACAGTTGATGGAAGTCAGCCAACTATTAGCAGTACTAAATATAGCAATAGTCTTACAATCGATGAGTCTATGACTTTAAAGGCAATTGTAGTCGATAATCAAAATATTAGTGAAGTTTATGAATTTGATTATATTATTGATCATCAAGATAATCGGATTTATACACCTGTAGTTGTTCAAACATTTGAAGACCAAAATAATTTTAGTGCAGCTAATGGGGCATTGGGAACAATTGTTACAAATGAAAAACATAATGGTGAACAAAGTCTAAAATATGTAAAAACTAAGAGTGAAGCCGCTAGTACTAGTAAAGGAAGTATAAAAATTGATTTTAATCATGCTGTTAATGCGGCAGATTTAAAATATTTAATTTTCTATATTAAAGATACCCAAGGAAGTAACACCCTTCAAGTATCATTGATTGATACTGATGGAAAGGAGTCAGATTTTGGATGGCGAAGTCCAAGTACAACAAAGGATAAATGGGTCCAATATTGTATCAAAGTATCTGATTTTAATAAGATCGATAAAACTAAAATAGCGGGAATTAGAATTGGTGAATGGAACGCAGGAACATATTATCTAGATGATATTTATTTTGATAATTATTTATATTCGGGATTGCCAAGTTTAGTACCGACTAAACCGGAAGCCAATATAAGCGATGGTTATATTTTTAAAGATAGGTTAGCAGTAACTTTAAAAAATGATAACAATGCACCAATGTATTATACAATGGATGGTAGTACCCCAAATGTTGATAGTACTAAATATAGCGGTGAAATAGAATTATCTAAAACAACAACACTCAAAACAGTTAGTTTTGATAATGGAAAATATAGTGAAGTAGTGGAATTAGCATATATAAAAGATACAAATATCCCTAGTGATGTTAAAGCTGATAAAGTAGCAGGAAAGTATACAAAACCAATTAAAGTAACATTAAGTAATGAAGATAATCTTGCTATTTATTATACGATTGATGGGTCGACTCCTTCAAAAACAAGTTCTAAATATACAACGCCAATTTCTATAGGTGAAACTACCGTGCTTAAGGCGGTAACTTATCAAGGTGATAGTGCTGGAAATGTAATGACATTTAAATATCAATACCAACAGTGCCATCCGAAGTTACAGCGAGCATTCCGGAAACTAAATTTACTAGTAGTAAGACGGTTGAATTAATTAGTGATATTGATGCGAATATTTATTATACAACAGATGGCAGTGTTCCAAGTCTGACTTCATCACGCTATGATCAGCCTCTTACAATTAGTAAATCAATGACAGTTAAAGCAATTGCTGAACGAGATGGTAAAACAAGTGCAGTAACAACATTAGATATATTATTGCGCCAGTAGCTGTTCAAGCTGACAAACCAGCGGGAACTTATGATGGTTCAGTAGTGGTGGAATTTAGAGTTCCAAATAATGATCAAGTAGAAATTTATTATACAACAGATGGCAGCGTTCCAACAGTGGCATCAAATCATTATACTCAACCGCTACGGGTTAGTGAAAATACAACTTTTACTGTTGGAGCAACATATAAAAATAGTAATGATATTGGTGTGGTTACAAATCACACATATATAATTAATCCGATTACTGAAGCTAAGGCCCCAGTGATTACGCCAGGTAGTGGTACTTATGGTCAAAGGCAGTTAGTGTCAATGAGCAGCGATACTCAGGATAGTAAGATTTATTATACAGTGGATGGCTCAATACCTTCTAGGGACAGTATGGAGTTTAAGGAACCGTTTTATGTTAAACAAGATACTGTGGTCAAAGCAATTACAAGTAACAAAAAATGGTATTAGTGAGATAACTGTAAATGAAATTAAAGTTAATCAAGAAGCTTCAAATTTCTTAAAAACAGATGGAAAAGTAATTCGTAATAATTATGGTGCTGGAGAAAAATTCAAATTAAAGGAAACTAATGTTGGTGGCTGGCTCGTTATGGAAGAATGGCAATGTCCAACTAGCGCACCAGATCAAAAAACAATGCTGGAAACATTTACAAAACGTTTTGGTGAAGCAAAAGCTTGGGAGTTAATTAATACTTATCAAGATAATTGGTTTACAGAAGCTGATTTTATAACTTTAAAAGAAGAAGGAGTAAATTGTCTTAGATTACCAATCACTTATTTTGAGATGGCTAATTTAGACGGAACGCTTAAAGAGACTGCATTTGATCGTTTAGATTGGTTTATAGAAGAAGCAGCTAAACATGGAATCTATACATTGATTGATATGCATGGTGCATTTGGCTCACAAAATGGTAAAGATCATTCCGGTGATATTACTTATCCTGATCAAGGTGATTTTTTTGGAAAAGAAGAAAATATTCAAAAAACAATTAAATTGTGGGAAGCAATTGCAGCTCGTTACAATGGAAATGAGTGGGTTGCTGGTTATGATTTATTAAATGAACCAGGTGGAGCATTAGGTACTGAACAGTTTGAAGTGTATGATCGTATTTATAAGGCAGTAAGAGCAATTGATCAAGATCATATCATTCAAATTCAAGCAATTTGGGAACCAACGCACCTACAGCTCCAACATTATATGGCTGGGAAAATGTTGTTTATCAATATCATTTCTATGGATGGGATGATATTAATAATTTAGAATATCAAAAAGCTTTTATTAATAGTAAAATAAAATATGTAAATGAAGATACTAATTATAATGTACCGGTTTTTGTTGGTTGAGTTCACTTTCTTTACAAATTATGGATAGTTGGGAATATGGTTTAAGTGTTTTTGATGAACAAGGCTGGTCATATACAAGTTGGACATATAAGGTTGCTGGAGCAAATAGCAGCTGGGGAATGTACACAATGCCTAAAAATGACAGTACCAATGTGAATATTAATACTGATGATTTTGAAACAGTTAAAGCAAAATGGTCAAATTTTGACTTTACGAGAAATACTAGTATTGCTGATGTATTAAGTAAACATTTTAAAATAGTAAGTAGTGATTTGATTGCTCCGGTAATAGAAGGTAATGATGCGGCTGTTATGGTTGGTGTAAAAGCAACAGTAAGTGAAATCCTCGACTTATTTATTAAGGATGATCAAGATGGTGTGATTGATATTGCGAAAGCAGATATTACAACTGATTTTGATTGTAGTAAAGCAGGGGTATATACAGTAACAGTAGAAGCTAGTGATAAAGCAGGTAATATAAGTGAAGCAGCTTTTACAATTACGGTTAAAGAAGAAACAGTTATTGATCCTGATGTGGTTGAAAAACCAGATTCATCAAAATCAGAAGTTTCAGTAAATAAGCCGGTCAAAACAGGGGATAATGAAAATATTATTGGTGATTTAATGATTTTAGGATTATCAATGATAGCAGGTGTTAATCATTATTGAAAAGTAAGAA
>ENA-OQLB01001206-OQLB01001206.1-human-gut-metagenome-genome-assembly--contig:-NODE-1206-length-11751-cov-2.105385_pt1 | contig 11751 bp, 13 predicted proteins | sample MGYA00242656_ERZ504813 | MGnify/ENA primary metagenome ERZ504813 (study PRJEB26092, sample SAMD00036388) | human gut metagenome | host: Homo sapiens | study: EMG produced TPA metagenomics assembly of... | reverse complement strand
TTCAGTTCTGCTCTTGCCGTGTCAAAATCCGGCTCCAGGCCTTTCCGGATCAGTTTTGTATAAATACTCTCTGCCGTCTTCACTCTGCTGCTGATCTGGTTGATCACAATATGGCGTTTCTTGCGCGAAAGATCTGCATTTATCATATTCAGCTTTGCTGTAAGAAGATCGATTGCAGCTCTGCATCTGAGCTGATACTTCTGATCCTGAAGCGAACGGTCTATCTCTGCAATCTCTTTTGCAGCCTCTGTCCGGATCAGCTTTTCAGGGCACTTATTTTTCTGCTTTATCTTTGCCTTCTGTTTCTTTGGCATAGGCATCTCCCTCTTTGTCTTTTTTTTCACACAATATACATTGTATCATCTTTTGCCCTGAAAATCATCAATTCTTGTTCAAGGAAACGTTAAATTTTTTCTTCCAGATTCAAAAAGCGCAGTAAAAGCTCTGCATTCATCCGTGCAATATTATCGCTCCAGTCAATCTGCAGAAGTTCGTTTACCTTGTCGATCCTCTTCCTGATCGTATTGATATGTACATATAATTTTTCAGCCGTTGCGCTGTAGTTCATATTATTTTCCAGATATACTTTTAAAGTCTTTAAAAGCTCGATATTCTTTTCATCTTTCAGGAGTACACTGTAAGTCGAGAGCATATGAGTAAGCTCTTCTTCCGGAATATCCAGCCATGCAAGTGCACCAAGCTGAGAATACTCCCATGCAAAAAGGCTTGGATAAATCATTTTCCCCATATTCAGTGCTTTCTGACATTTCTCTATGCTCTGACGGATATGCCCAAGAGAAGCGGCATCCAGTGAATAACCAAATTCCAGTGCCGTCTCCGGACAGCTCTTCAGAACTCTTCTCCGGAATTCTTCCAGAAGTGCAAGGATATGACCTTTCTCCCAGTCTTCTTCTCTGTCTTCCAAAAAAAGAATTCCCACATTTTCTCCGATCATTGCGATTCTGGCATATTTGATCAGACTGCTTTTCCTGTAAGCCTCAAGGATCTCTTTTCTCCGGTTTGGAAGTTCTTCCTGATTGTCCGCGCGCCGGAACAATACATACCTGTATTTTGTACTCATGGAAATTCCCTGTACATTCGCCTGAAACATCATCTTCTGTGTATCATCTTCCGTTGCACTCAAAGCGTATAACACAAAGTTCTCAAATCCGATATTCCCCATGTTCTGTGCCGCTACGATCTGCTCATATAATCCCTGCAGCATCAGATAGGCAATCCGGATACTGTACTCATCATAATAATCCAGGAATTCCCGCGCTTCCATCACGGCAAAATACGCCTGTACACTTCCATTTACAGAAATCGGAACCCGTATCCAGCTGATTCTCGGTCCCTCCTGGTGACTCTGATTCACAAGACGGTATCTCACCATGTCCATGTAATCACAAAGCGTATGCCGGGTATACGGCATTGACGGCTCCCAGAAATCCTCTGTTTCAAGCCCGAATCCTTTCGCTATCTTCTGAAAATTCATCGAACTGTAATACGCCTCTTCTTCTACAAAATCATATAAAAATGCCGGGAAACCCATCTCAGCCTCCATCGCCTGCAGGATCCGCTTGATCTTCTGCTCTTTATAATGAAAATTCGACATTTGAAATGTCATATGACTGGTATTGATCCGCAGCCTGCGTATGGTCCGGTTCAGCACAGCAGTATTAATCTGGCTCATCACTTCCATCCATGGTGCTGAAAATGGCATGGAGATAAGGGGCACCTCATACTGTTCAAAAAGCTCCAGTATCTCCTCCGGTATCTTCTCCAGATATCGTTCTCTTTTGATCATCATTCCCGCTGATTTCTGGACACTTCCCTCCCGGAACGCTTTTTCAATACAATCCGGTTCCTTTGCAATAACGTACCCTGATGAAAGTACCAGTTCCTTCCCTTTTGTCCAGTGGAATGCATCCGGTGCCTCCATAACTGTGATCCCCTGGATCTCACGGTGCAGTCCCATTTGCCCCCGCCAGAACGTAAAAATCTTTAAAATATTCCTGCGATAATAATTCCTGTATTGCAATACCCATTTTTGTCTCCTGCCTGACTGCACTTATCCCCCTCGCACAGTCCATTTTTCTCCTATTTTCTAGTGTAACATTCATGAAAATCCTTGTCAAATCCAGTCACACACTTACTTTTTTCCTCATAAAAATCCCGGAAACCTTACGGCTCCGGGACCTTTTTTTCTTTACTTTTTCTTGTTCCTATTCACCATCATACATCGGTGCATATGGTTCTCTATCCTGTGCATCGAATTCGTCCTGAATTTCTTTTCGCAGTTCCGGCTGTGTATACAGGTCATATGCTGTTGCTGCAATGATTTTTGCTGCGTAAAATGCACCTTTCTGTCCGATCGTGCTTCCGGCAGATGCACAGCTCTGCCAGGTATGCGGTGCAACACCAACCGGCCAGCAAACTGCAGTAAAGAGGTTCATCGGCATCATTTGGCTCACATCTCCACTGTCTGAAGAAGCAGTAAGCGGTGCTTTTTCCCAGGCATTTCTGGAAACAACACCATCTGCTAATGCCTTTTCTTTTGCCTCATACATTCTCTGATCCCTGTCTTTGATCGCCGGATCAACGGTAGCCTGCAACTGTCTTGCAAATTCCATTTCCTCTTCCGTTTTTCTATAAGCCTTTCAAAACTTCCACTTCGCCAAATGCTTTCAGAAATTGTTTTTTCCCATATCCCGGAAATTCCAGTTCGATCATCATCTCGTCCTCAGAAATAATCTCCCCTTCCCCGTACTTCGGATGTCTGCCTTTTCGCTTTGGCTTCCGTGTTTCTTTCTGTTCTTCTTCCTCCTGCTTTTTCTCCCTGATCAGCTCCCGCGTCTCTTTCCGCAGTTTCTGCAGATTCGCTTTCCGCGACTCACTTCCCGGCTTTTCTTCCCATTCGAGCAGCTCCTCCGGCAGCATCCGCAGATAATTGCTTGGTGTCTCAAATGTCCCCGGGATCGTCGGATTTGTATAATAGGAAAGTTCCAGATTCTTCCTTGCACGGGTCAGTCCTACGAAGAACAGACGGCGCTCCTCTTCTTCCTGTTCTATGCTTTTGCAGCGAAGCGGGATCAGTCCCTGATTCATTCCGATGATGAATACATAGTCAAATTCCAGACCTTTTGAGGCGTGCAGTGTCATAAGATGAACTGCGTCTTCTTCCTCCGTCTGTCGTTCTGTATCTGCCGCTTTTTCCATCGTATGTTCGCCTGAAACCGCATTCAGCTTCCCTTCTGCAACATACTCCCGGATCATATGAGGTCTTTCCGGAACCGGATCCTCATCCTCTTTCTGTTTTGCCGGAAGAACATAAGGAAGTTCTGCTCTTTCAAATACTTTTCCAGAATCTCTGCCTGCTTCTGCACCCGGTAGAAAACCGCAATCTCCCGGTAAGGAAGTCCCTGCTCATGAAGCTCACGGATCCGCTCTGTCAGATACTCTGCCTCGATAAATGGATCATAATGATTCCTTACCAGAATCTTCTCCCCTCTTTCGCCACTTCCCTCAATCTTTCCTCCAAACTGAAGAAAACGGTTCGCCGCTTCCAGGATCACTTCATCGGACCGGTAGTTAACCGGCAGAGTCAGTTCTTTTGCGCCAAATCTGTGCTTGATCAGGAAGAACATATTCGGTCCGGTTCCTCTCCAGCTGTAGATCACCTGATTCGGATCCCCCACCGCAAAAAAGTGGGTCTGTGTGCCTTTTAACGCCTCCAGAAATTTCAGCTGTTTTTCGTCACTGTCCTGTACCTCATCGACAATGATCCACTTAAGATCCAGCACCTCTTCCTGCTCTTTTGCCACCTGCGTTCCTTCTTCCAGAAGATCTGCAAAAGACATTTTATTCTGCTGTCTTTTTGCCTTCTCAAGAAGCGGAAAGATCTGAAACAGATCATCTTTGTATTTTCCCTGTGTTCTTCCTTTCCGATATGCCGCGTAATCCTCTTCCATCCGCTTTTTCAGACGGTTCTGGTATTTGATCTTATAACTGCCTTCTTTTGCGATGGCAAGCACCATTTCCATTTCATCTTCCGGTGTGATAACGGTAAATTCCCGGTTCCATTCTTCCAATTTTGTTCCGTCTTCTGCCTTTTCCGGAAGAAATCTTCGCAGATCCTTAAGGCAACACTGTGAAAGGTTCCAAATCCCCACAGTTCTTCTTCCGTAAGTTCTGCTTCCTTTCTGGATAGACGTTCTGCGATCTCATCTGCCGCCTTGTTGGTAAAGGTAAGCACTGCCATTTTCTCATACGAAACCTGCTTTTTCTCATGCAGATGCCGCACTTTCTCGATCAGCACTGTTGTCTTTCCGCTCCCTACATTTGCATTTACCAGACATGCCGGGCTTTCATCCAGCACCGCCTCCTGCTGGTAAGGATTTAAAGTTTTTATTTCTTCTATATTATTCATTTCCAAGCTGTTCATCATATCGCCTTTGCAAACGGTCTCTCTTCTTCTGTCGTTCTTTTTTTCTCCTGCTCATCTATTTTCGCTTCATACCGTACCCGGATCTGCATATCCGCCGGACAGATCACATGATACCGCAAGGTATTGGTCAGACTTTGGAGGTTATCCGGCTCCATCAGCCATTTTGCATAAAATTCATTTTCCATCGTCAGGATCAGCTTGTGTCCTTCTGTACTGACTTTTTTAATGGTCTTCAGGAACTGCCCGCCTGCCTCGCCATTTTTGACCACGGCATAACAGACCTTCTCCCACTCATCCGGCAGATTGAAGAAAGAAAATTCTTTCCGGATCACAGGCTGTGGCTCTTTGATATTTTTCTTCAGATAACCGGCGGTTCGCTCTCTTCCAGAAGATTATCAAGTCCCCACAGAACCGTCTTCTTATCCAGATTGTAGTCACCTACGCATGCCGGACAGCCATCCTCACACGGACAGCCGCTGACCATTTTAATCGCACTTTCCAGAATTTCCGGGATCAGATCATAGATCTTCTCCGAATAACCAAGTCCGCCCTCATATTTGTCATAAATGAAGAGGGACACCTTTTCCTCCCGGAACTCATCCGGAATGGTCGCATTGTTGGACATGGTCACATCGATATCATCCCGTTCCGTCATCGTCACCATCATTACCGCATTTTTGATCGCATACTGCATTCCGTCAAAATGATTGTTCAGCACCAGCTCTCCCATCCGATTTGGCAAAAGAAGACTCCGGTAGACTCTGACAACATTCTCCGGCATCGTAAGCCAGGTGCTTTCCGTGCCATAATCCTTCTGAAGCGGCTGTGTCAGCGTCACATAGCCCAGATTCTGATGGTTATGGAACTGCAGTTTCTTGTACATGGCAATGATTTCGTTTACATTGATATCTCCAAAACGGATTTCCGTCCTCTGGTACGCGTCCTCCTGAAATACATGCAGGATACGCGTCTCTTCCTGTCCTGCCGGTACCGTATAATAATCCCCTGTAAACGGAATGGCGTAAGCTGTCCGGCTGACCAGATCCATCTTCGTGATCTCATAGGATGCACCATCATGCATATATACAGCACCCGGATGGATCTCATGGTATGCCTGGGATTCGTCCATCTCCGTGATCTCATGTCCGTCCTCCTGCGCGAGCAGCTTGAACCTGGTCTTGTCCATATTACGCAGGCTGTAATCCCCTGCCGGAAATGCAGGTCCCGCCCAGGCAAATCTTCCGGCAAGGCTTTTTACTTCTCCGGCGCTTAAAAGCACCGGGATCATTTCTCCAAGATCTGGAAAAAGCGCAATATCATCCAGTGAAAGTGGCATCTCAGCAGCCGCTGCGCGCAGATGTGCAAGCTCGATCAGAAGATTGTCCGGATCCACGATCGCATTTTCACTTTCTCTTGAGAACAGCCATTCCGGATCGATGGCAATGTACTGGTCAAACGGTTCATTTTCCAGGATCAGATAATTGACACAGGCACTGCCGCTTCGTCCGGCACGTCCACTCTGTTGCCAGAAGGACCGCCCTTGTCCCGGATAACCGACGATCACAGTTGCATCCAGCTTCCGATATCGATCCCAAGCTCCAGTGCATTCGTCGATACCAGCCCGGCCAGTTCTCCTTCCGTCATCTTCCGCTCAATCTCTTTTCTCTCCAGCGGGGTATAACCGCCACGGTATCCTGCGATCAGATCTGCCGGATTCTTGCCGCCCACCCGCGCCATTCCAAGAAATCCGGCAGCATCTAATTTATCCTTTGCTTCTTTTAGAATAACTTCTACATTTCTTCTGGATCGTCCAAAGGTGATAAAATGATGATCCTCTTCCACCAGCTCCGGTATCAGTCCGGCTGCCACGGTTGACGCCGCAATCCTTCCGTATACTTTGTCATTATTCCCCTTGATCTCCGGCGGCTGGATAATACAGTATTCCTTCTCCGGTGCCGGCGATCCATCCCGGTCAATCAGCGTAAATCCGCTTCCACAGATCTTTTCGGCAAGCTCTACCGGATTGGCGATCGTCGCGGAGCTGCACAGAAAATGCGGATTCGAATGGTAATACCGGCAAATCCGGTGCATCCTCCGAAAAATATTTGCCAGATGTGCTCCGAAAGCACCTCGGTAAGAATGAAGCTCATCGATCACTACATATCGTAAATTTGCAAAAATCGCGTCAAACCCGTAATTGCTGTGATTCGGAAGGAATGCCGAGTTCAGCATCTCCGGATTGGTCAGGATAATATTTGCACTCTTGCGAATCCTTGTCCGCTCGGCAGGTTTGGTATCTCCATCGTACACGCCTGCTGAAACTCTTCCCTCTCCGAAAAATTTCAAAATCGACTGCATCGCGCGGTACTGGTCACTTGCCAGTGCCTTGGTCGGGTAAATAAAAATCGCACGTGTCAGCGGGTCTTCCAGAATTCCCTGCAATACCGGGAGCAGAAAGGCAAGCGTCTTTCCACTTGCCGTCGAAGTCGTAATAACCACATTTTCCCCGGCTCTGACCTTCTCAAACATCTCAACCTGATGTGCATAGAGTCTGGAAATATGGTTGCTTTCCAGATATCCCCGGATTTCTTCCCGGAACTCCTCCGGGTAGTCCCGGTACAACGGCTCCCTTTTCTTCATTTTTCTTGTATAAATGATCAGCTTTTTAATTTCTTCCGTCATGAATTCCTCCATAATTTAAAAAATGTGCACCTATGGCACGCAATACCTTTTATTTCACAGGAAGTTCCCGTAAAATAAAAACCAAACACATATTCGTATGTACAGTATAGCATGGCTTTTCCATTCCTTCCATAGATATTTAGTTTATAGATATACTCTATATCATTCATGTAGATTATCTATAAAAAATGTTGTCCATGCAACATACATTTTATTAAAAGAATGTTAAATTCTTATTTTGAATATGTAAATTTTATTCAGGGAGGAATACATACAATGAAAAAGAGATTTTTATCAATCGCTCTTACACTTGCTATGGTATCATCTATGGCAGTAGGATGCGGAAGCAGCAAGTCAGATTCTGCTGACAGCAAAAAAGAAGAGGGTGCAAAGACAGAAGCTTCTGCCGATACAGAAAGTAACCAGATCTTATTTAACGGATCTTCTACTTTAGCACCGGTTATCACTTCTATGGCTACTACTTTCTTTGATACTTATGGAACATGGGATGCATATGATTCATCTCTTCCAAAAGAAGATATCGCAATCTACGTTTCAGCAGGCGGATCCGGACAGGGAACCAAAGCCGTTATCGATGGAACTGCAACATTTGGTATGGTTGCAAGAAGCGTAAAGGATGAAGAAAAAGAAGCAATCAAAGATGAAAAAGAATACCAGGTTGGTATCGATGCTCTGACGATCGCAGTAAACCCGGCTAATCCAGTAAATGATGTTCTTGATAACCTTACAACGGAACAGATCGTAGGACTTTTCTCCGGCGAATATGCTACATGGAAAGATCTTGACTCATCTCTTCCTGACGAAGAAGTTGTTGTTATTACACGTGATATCAATGGTGGAGCTCACGAAGTATTCCAGAAGAATATTATGGGTGACACAGAAGTAAAAGCGGATGCGATCCAGGCTTCTTCTATGGGTGAACTTGTTCAGGATATCATTGATAACCAGTACGCAATCGGATATGCTTCATTTGGTGTTGCTAACCAGAATGAAGGAAAAGTAACTCCACTGAAAGTAAACGGTGTTGCTGCAACAAAAGAAAACATTCTTGATGGATCTTACATCATCCAGAGACCACTTCTTCTTGTAGGTTCTGGTGATCCGACAGATGTACAGCAGGCTTTCCTTGATTACGTTCTTGGTGATGAAGGACAGAAAACTGTAGAAAATATGGGATTCATTCCTATGAAATAATCTTCCGATATTGAAGGGGTGTGCAAAGACACACCCCTTTTTCTTGCTATATGTCGCTGGTTAATCCCAGGGATCAATTTTGATTTGTATCCGGACAGCGCTGTCTGTCCTGCATCATACCTAGAAAGGATTTACTATGTTTAAGAAACTTTCAGATAAATTCAGCAAAGGAATCATTTATCTGGCTGCCTTTCTCGTAACGGCACTGATGGCAGTCATGATGATCCATATTGTGAAGGAAAGTATTCCTGCCATTTCACAGCTTGGAATCAAAATGTTCCTGCTACCACTGAATGGCGCCCTGTCAGTCAGAAACCGCAGTACGGACTTTTACCTGCGATTGCCGGTACCCTTTATGTCTCAGCGATCGCAGTTGTCCTCGCACTCATCTTCGGCGTTGCCTGTGCCTGCTTTCTGGACTATTACCTTCCGAAAAAGGTGGCATCCATATTCCTTGCGTTCATCGATCTGGTTGCAGGAATCCCGTCCGTCATCTTCGGATTTATCGGACTTACGGTTCTTGTAAAAGCCTTTGCCACCCACCTCCATATGGCAGCCGGTCAATGTATCCTGGCAGCGGGATCGTACTGGGATCATGCTTTTACCATTCGTTATTTCCACCTGTCATGAATCTTTACAGACTGCACGAAAGACTTACGAGTTCAGTGCGATCACACTTGGATTCTCCAGAGAATTTACCCTGCTGCATTTTATTCTTCCGGCAATCCGGCCGGGAATCATTGCAGGTGCAATGATGGCATTCGGCCGCGCACTTGGCGAGACAATGGCCGTCATGATGGTAATCGGTAATTCCCCGATTTATCCCAAACTCCTTGGACGTGGTCAGACACTTCCTGCCCTCACCGCACTGGAAATGGGAAGTATTGAATACGGAAGCCTTCACCTCTCCGTACTTTACGTTGCAAATGCTGTGCTGCTTGTGATTCTTTTCATCGTACTCGGTATCAGCTATCTTCTGAAAAGGAGGCTTGCCACCCATGAGAACTAAACTGCAGAAATTTTTCACACGCCTGATTCTCAGTATACTCGGACTTTGCGTGATCGTTATTACACTCTTCCTTTTCCTTTATGTCTTCTGGAAAGGGAAAAAAGTATTTAGCCTGTCCTTCCTTCTGGACAAGCCTGCCGGTGTTCCACTTGGAACTGCAGGCGGTATCTATCCTGCACTGATGGGTTCCATTTACCTTGGCGCACTTTCTGCACTGATCGGCGGTGTCCTTGGTATCGGCGCTGCCATTTATCTTGTATTTTACAGCACCGGAAAACGATTTTCCGTCCTTGTAAATATGGCGATCACCGGACTTTCCGGAATCCCTTCGATCCTGTTCGGGCTGGTTGGATATACGCTTCTGATCTACCGTTTTGGACTTAGCCGCAGCCTTCTGTGTTCGGCACTGTGTGTTGCAGCAATGATCATTCCTTTTGTTGCAATCCGAGCAGAAAAGATTCTGGAAGAGAAGGGGCGTGAATATATGAAGAACTCCCTAAGTCTCGGACTTTCCCGTGAGTATACCCTCCGGAACTGATCCTTCCGGTCTGCTTTGTAGAGCTTCTCGGAACCGTTGCGCTTGGAATGGCATACGGCATGGGTGCCGTTGCACCGATTTTATACACCGGAGCTGTCATGCAGGCAGATGTTCCGCATTCTCTCTCCGATCCGTTCATGTCACTTCCATATCACCTGTATATCCTTGTGAACAACGGATTTTCTCTGGATTATGCTTATGGAACCGCATTTGTACTGATGCTCTTCCTGCTCATCATCCAGTTAATATGTAAATTTATCACCTATCTACGAAAGGACAACTGATATGCTGAATATAGAAAATCTAAAATGTGGATTTGGAAAACACGAAATTCTTCACGGAATCAGCCTGACGATCCCGAAAGGACAGATTACAGCCATCGTTGGTCAGTCCGGCTGCGGAAAAACAACTTTTCTGAAAACCCTGAACCGGATGGTAGAAGAAGAAGGCGGCTATCTCTCAGGAACAATTACTTTAGAAGGAACCGATATCAAATCTCTTCCGAAAGAAAAACTCAGAAGGCGTGTTGGCATGGTTTTCCAACAGCGATCGCTTTCCCGCACAGTATCGAAAAGAATCTGTCTTATGTACTGAAATACCACGGTGTCCGTAATAAGAAAGAGATTGCTGAGAAAATTACAGAGTCTCTGCAGAAAGCAAAACTCTACGATGAGGTCAAAGATCAACTGAAAAAATCCGCCCTCAAATTATCCGGCGGTCAGAAGCAGCGTCTTGCTATCGCACGAAGCCTCTGTGCCGGTCCGGAGATCCTGCTCCTTGACGAGCCGTGCTCCGCATTGGATATGAAGAATACAATTGCAATCGAAGAAACGCTTTTGGAGTTGAAAGACCAGTATACTTTCGTCATCGTCACACATAATCTGGACTCAGGCAAAGCGAATTGCCGATCAGGTGATCTTCATGGATCATGGAGAAGTACTGGAAGTGACGGAAAAAGAGAAATTCTTTGAAAATCCGGCATCGGAACCGGCGAAAGAACAGATACAGTATATGTAATAAAAAACGTCCGATTATCACATTTTACTCCGTGATAACCGGACGATTTTTTTATTTCTATTTTTTTATTTCAGCATTTCTCTGAGCAGTTCATTAACCATACCCGGATTTGCTTTCCTTTTCATTGCCTTCATGTCTGTCCAACCAGTGCGCCAAGTGCTTTTTTCCTTTTCCACCCTTGAATCTTCCACTGCCTTGGATTCTTTGCAATCACTTCTTCGCAAGTGTGCGGAGTGCACCTTCATCGTTGACGGTCTTCAGTCCGTGATCCTCTACATATTTTTCCGGATCCACATCCTCTGCAAATACCTTTTCAAATACCTCTTTTGCTACAGAACTGTTGATGGTTCCCGCATCTGCAAGTTCGATCAGTTTTGCAAGGTTCTCCGGTGAAAATTTAATATCTGCCGGCTCCTGTCCGTTTTCATTTAACAGACGCATGGTTTCTACCATCAGCCAGTTGGACACCTTTTTCGGCTTGTTGCAGATTGCACAGGTTGCCTCAAAGAGATCTGCCATCTTCTTCGTTCCGGTAATGAGCTCCGCATCATAACGTGGAATATCATAATCTTTCTCATAACGTGCAAGTTTTTCATTTCTCAGCTCCGGCTGTTGGTCTTTGATCTTCTGGATCCATTCATCACTGATCACGATCGGCACCAGATCCGGTTCCGGGAAATAGCGATAGTCCTGCGCATCCTCTTTGGAACGCATTGCATAAGAATATTCTTTATTATCATCCATCTTCTGGTTTCCTGAATGACTTTCTTTCCTTCTTCGATGAGTTCGATCTTGTCTCTGTCTCTCTCCCTCGATCGTCATGTGTAATAGCTTTCAAAGGAC
>ENA-OQLB01001205-OQLB01001205.1-human-gut-metagenome-genome-assembly--contig:-NODE-1205-length-11769-cov-2.180124_pt1 | contig 11769 bp, 19 predicted proteins | sample MGYA00242656_ERZ504813 | MGnify/ENA primary metagenome ERZ504813 (study PRJEB26092, sample SAMD00036388) | human gut metagenome | host: Homo sapiens | study: EMG produced TPA metagenomics assembly of... | reverse complement strand
CGTTGAGCATGGCCTCGATGTTGTTGCCATCGGGATCATGGACGAACGCGGCATAGTAGCCCGACCCGTAGTTCGGGCGCGGACCGGGCTTGCCGTTGTCGGTGCCGCCGGCCGCGAGACCCGCCTCATGGAACGCCTTGATGCGTCGGCGGTCTTGGCGCGGAACGCGACGTGTGACGGCACGACCGGAATTGCCGTCCTTCGGCGATTCCAGCCAGATGCCGTCGCCGTCCTCGTCGTTGGCGAAGCATACCGCAGTCGGGTATGCGGCTTCTTGACATAGCCCAGCGGCGCCAGCAGCTTCTCGTAGAAATCGGCGCGCTTGGCGGCGTCGGCGACGAACAGTCCGATGTGATCGATCATGATGAACCTCCTATGACCATGTGGATGACTATTCCATTATCCTTGCATCGCTCGTGACGCGGGTGATATCAGCTTTGGGTAAAGCCCCGTTTCAGGCGCCGAAATCGGTGTCGCCGGCGGCGTCGGCCCGGGCCACGGCAGCTCGGCATCGCATGCGGCCTGTTCGATGACCCGCTCGTAGCCGGTCAACGCGGCGAACGGCATGAACTGGGCGGCCCGCTGACGACGGGACATCTGCGGATGCCTGCGCGACACGTGATGCGGCATATCGATGATGTCGTCATATTTATGCGTCTCATGTAATGCCATATGGACTCCTTTTCACGCCCGATAGCGCAATACGTTCGATACGCTCATGCACGATGGCCTCCGATCTGCCGATTGCGGTCCTGGCCGGTGGCGCCGTCCTCCATGTCCATCGCTTGATGACGGCATTGCGGCCGAATTTCCTCTTGACCTCCAGCAATGCAGTCTGCATGTCATGCTCACGCCGCACATCACTGTTCGAAATGCCGACATGGCCATCGTCCCCCTCCTCCGCGGACGAATCGATCCGGGAAAACAGATCAAGCTGCTCGTAGCGTTTGCCGGCCGCAAGCTCATTCGCCGTGGCCACATCATCGGCGATGACGGTGAGCCGGCGCACCAACAGACGTGGATCCACGATGCGCTCGTACAGCATCGTCATCGCCTCACGGATGCGAGTGGAAGACGAGGTGAACTCCCCCAGTCCGATCGACCCGGTGGCCGGCTTGGGGACCCGCCGCCCATACCGGTCGACGGACACCGGCCCGCGATAGCTCTTGCCCGCCTGATCGAAGGCCCGTTTCATCGCCGAATCCGCGCAGGAATCCAGTTTGGTCGAGTCAAGGCTGCCGATGTCGTAGCCGACCGCGAGCGTCAGACGATTCGTCAGCACCCGCTTGCCGACAAGATCCAAGGCGAGCGCGTCCGCCATCTCCTTGACGATGAGCCGTCCCGTGGCATAGTCGGCGGGCCCGGTGAGCACCTGCCACTGCTGATGCTGTGCGCATCCGGCTCATACGATTGGATGTCCGCAATCGTGCACGGCTCCCAGCCCCACGCATGGTCGATGAGCAGTTCGGCGTTCCTGCCGAACATGCGGTAGAGCAGATCCTCGTTGTAGTAGTCGGAGGCCCGGCCGATCGAGCATCGGGCGACATCCCCCATGGTCAGCAGGCCGGCATGCTCAAGCTTCCGGGCATAGCCGCGACCGACCCGCCAGAAATCCGTAAGCGGACGATGGTTCCATAGCAGTCGCCGATACGACATCTCGTCAAGCTCCGCCACACGAACGCCATCCTCATCGGCGGGCATGTGCTTGGCCACGATGTCCATCGCCACCTTCGCCAGATACATGTTGGTGCCGATGCCGGCCGTGGCGGTGATGCCCGTCTGCGCGAGAATGTCACGCACGATGGCCCTCGCCATCTCGTGCGGCCCATGCCCAGCGCGCGCAGATAGGGCGTGGCATCGATGAACACCTCATCGATCGAATAGACATGGATGTGCTCGGGCGCGGCATATCGCAGGTACACGCCGTACACCCTGCCGCTCACCTCCAGATAATGCGCCATTCGCGGCTTGGCGATCACCATCGACGCTTCAATCTCGGGGAATGTTCAAGATCCCGAGAATCACAGGATTCACCGGACAGCCGTCCGCCGGGAGCCAGCATCGCCCGCTCGGCGTTCACCGATGCCAAGCGCTGCCGAACCTCGAACAAACGTGCGCGTCCGGGAATGCCATACGCCTTCAGCGAAGGAGACACGGCCAGGCAGATGGTCTTGTCCGTACGCCCCTCATCCGCCACCACCAGATGCGTGCGCAGCGGGTCGAGACCACGGTCGTGACACTCCACGGAAGCGTAAAAAGACTTCAGGTCTATGGCAAGATACACATGCTCGCCCCGAACCATCGTCACCACCCCCTTTCGCGCTTTCGTTTCAGAGTACAATCATTATGAGACATATGTTCGATAGTATGTCGCCGCCCATGAGGCCCATCTGCCACACCCCCGAGCGCGGATGTAGCCGCCGATTGGTACTGTGGATAGGTAGCGAATCCCCTGTCCCCCATGTTTTGGAAGGAGCTTTGGCTTGTCAGCTGAACTCGAAGACATTCACGAGGAATGTGGCATCTTCGGCGTATGGGGCCACCCGGACGCCGCCCGCCTGACGTATTTCGGACTCCACGCACTGCAACACCGCGGTCAGGAAGGCGCCGGCACGTCTCCAACGACCACGGCCATCTCATCGGGCACCGCGGCCTCGGACTGCTGACCCAGGTGTTCGGCGACGAGCGCGAGATCGGACGGCTCACCGGCGACAAGGCGATCGGCCACGTGCGTTATGCCACCGCCGGATCGGGCACCACCGACAACATCCAGCCGTTCATCTTCCGGTTCCACGACGGCGACGTGGCGCTGGGGCACAACGGAAACCTCACCAACTGCGTGTCGTTGCGTCGCAAGCTGGAGGACGAAGGCGCGATCTTCCACTCCAACTCCGACACCGAAGTGCTCATGCACCTGATCCGCCGCTCCTCCAAGCCGACCTTCATGGACAAGCTCAAGGAGGCGCTCAACACCGTGCACGGCGGGTTCGCCTACCTCATCATGACCGAGGACGCGATGATCGGCGCGCTCGACCCGAACGGCTTCCGCCCGCTCTCCCTCGGCAAGATGAAGAACGGCGCCTACGTGCTCGCCTCCGAGACCTGCGCTCTCGACGTCGTCGGCGCCGAACTGGTACGCAACATCCGCCCCGGAGAGATCATCGTGGTCAACGACCACGGCTACAAGATCGTGCAGTACACCAACAAGACGCAGCTGGCCATCTGCTCGATGGAGTACATCTACTTCGCCCGCCCGGACTCCAACATCTACGGCGTGAACGTGCACTCCGCCCGCAAGCGCATGGGCGCGCGCCTGGCCGAGGAATCCCCGGTCGACGCCGACATGGTCATCGGCGTGCCCAACTCGTCGCTGTCCGCCGCGTCCGGTTACGCCGAGGCCGCGCACCTGCCCAACGAAATGGGCTGATCAAGAACCAGTATGTGCCCGCACCTTCATCCAACCCACGCAGGAGCTGCGCGAGCAGGGCGTGCGCATGAAACTGTCCGCCGTCCGCGGTGTCGTGCGCGGCAAGCGCGTCATCGTCATCGACGATTCGATCGTGCGCGGAACCACGTCCAAGCGCATCGTGCAGCTGCTCAAGGAGGCCGGCGCCGCCGAAGTGCACATGCGCATCAGCTCGCCGCCGCTCAAATACCCGTGCTTCTACGGCATCGACATCTCCACCACCAAGGAGCTGATCGCCGCGAAGAAATCCGTCGAGGAGATCCGCGACTTCATCGGCGCCGACTCCCTCGCCTTCCTGTCGCTCGACGGCTTGGTCGAATCCATCGGCCTCAACGCGCAGGCACCCTACGGCGGACTGTGCGTCGCCTACTTCAACGGCGATTACCCGACCGCGCTCGACGACTACGAGACCGACTTCCTCAAGTCCCTCACCCCCGAGGACCGTGTCCGTCTACCCGAATTCGCGCTCTACAAGAGCAAGTACGAAGGCAACGAGTACACCACCGCGCCGACGCAGCAATAACGGCGTTCCAGCACCACAGACCAATCCCAATCCCGACACAACCCAACAAGCATCATCCAAGAAAGGTACGTCATGCCACAAGCATATGAAAACGCCGGTGTCAGCGTGGAAGCCGGCTACGAGGTCGTCAAGCGCATCAAATCGCACGTCGCCCGCACCAACCGTCCCGGCGTCGTCGGCGGCATCGGCGGCTTCGGCGGCCTGTTCGACCTCGCGTCCCTCGGCTACAAGGAGCCCGTGCTGATCTCTGGCACCGACGGCGTCGGCACCAAGCTCGTCGTCGCAAGATGGTCGACAAGCACGACACCATCGGCGTCGACTGCGTGGCCATGTGCGTCAACGACATCGCCGCCCAAGGCGCCGAGCCGCTGTTCTTCCTCGACTACATCGCCTGCGGCAAGAACGATCCGGCGCTGCTCGAACAGGTCGTCTCCGGCGTGGCCGACGGATGCGTGCAGTCCGAAGCCGGTCTGATCGGCGGCGAGACCGCCGAAATGCCCGGCATGTATGACGAAGACGAATACGATCTGGCCGGATTCGCGGTCGGCGTGGCCGAAAAGTCCGCCATCGTCGACGGCTCCGGCATCACCGCCGGCGACGTGCTCATCGGACTGCCATCACCGGCGTGCACTCCAACGGCTTCTCCCTCGTGCGCAAGGCCCTGTTCGAGCAGGCCGGCTATACCGTCGACACCGTGCTCCCCGAACTCGGCGGAGCCAAGCTCGGCGACGTGCTGCTCACCCCGACCAAGATCTACGTCAAGACACTCAAGCCCCTGTTCAAGGCAGGCGTCGTCAAGGGCGTCGCCACATCACCGGCGGCGGCTTCATCGAGAACATCCCCCGCATGATCCCCGACGGCCTCGCCGCCGACATCACGCTCGGATCCTGGCCCGTCCTTCCCATCTTCGACGTCCTGGAACGCGCCGGCGACATCGACCACAAGGAGATGTACAACATCTTCAACATGGGCATCGGCATGGTGCTCGCCGTCTCCGCCGAACGCGCCGACGAGACGCTCGCCCTGCTCAAGGACAACGGCGAAGCCGGATATGCGATCGGCACGATCGTCCCCGACACCGACGGCACGCAGATCACGCTGAAGTAAGCATCCACTCCCGCACTCCCCACTGATGGGGAGTGCGGTCACAAGCGAATCCGGGGGGTGGCCGGCACGCCCCCCCCCAGTCCGTCTGCAACGGACAGCCCCGCCAGCGGGGCCTGAAGAAAGGACACATCATGGGTCAGAAGTCTTGGTCATCGGCTCGGGCGCACGCGAACACGCCATCGCGCACGCGCTGCTGCGCGGCGACAGCGTCAGCGAAGTCACCGTCGCCTCCGGCAACCCCGGCATGGAACTGGACGGCATCCGCACCACCCAAATCAACGAATCAAACCACGCCGCCTTCATCAGCTTCATGCAGCACAACCAGTACGACTGGGCGTTCGTCGGCCCTGAAGTCCCCCTGATCGAAGGACTCGTCGACGACTTCGCCGCGGCCGGCATCAAGGCCTTCGGCCCCAACAAGGCCGCGCCCAGATCGAAGGCTCCAAAGACTTCGCCAAGCAGCTGATGGCCCGCCACAACATCCCCACCGCCCAATACCGCACCTTCGACAACCTCGAAGACTCCGTCGCCTACGTGCGCGAACACGGCGCCCCCATCGTCGTCAAGGCCGACGGACTCGCCGCCGGCAAGGGTGTCACCGTCGCCATGGACGTCGACACCGCCATCACCGCTCTCGACGACATCTTCATCGACCACCGCTTCGGCAAGGCCGGCGCCAAGGTCGTCATCGAAGACTTCCTCGAAGGCCAGGAATTCTCCCTCATGAGCTTCGTCCGCGGCACCGAATTCTGGCCCATGCCCATCTCCCAGGACCACAAGCGCGCCTACGACAACGACGAAGGCCCCAACACCGGCGGCATGGGCGCCTACAGCCCCGTTCCCCAGATCGGCCAGGACGTCATCGACACCGCTATCGACACCATCGTGCGCCCCACCGTCGAAGCCATGGCCGCCGAAGGCACCCCCTTCACCGGCATCCTCTACGCCGGCCTCATCGCCACCGCCGACGGCCCCAAGGTCATCGAATTCAACGCCCGCTTCGGCGACCCCGAAACCGAAGTCGTCCTCCCCAAGCTCACCAGCGATTTCGGAGCAGCCATCAGCGCCATCCTCGACGGCGGCACCCCCGCCTTCACCTGGGACAGCGACAACGCCACCCTCGGCGTCGTCCTCGCCTCCAACGGCTACCCCGTCAACGTCATCAAGGGTGCCAAAATCCCCTCCATCCCCGTCGACGACGCCTCCCACGTCTACTACGCCGGCGTCTCCAACAGCGACCAAGGCCTCGTCGCCTCCTCCGGACGCGTCCTCCTCATCGAAACCACCGCCCCCGACCTCAAGTCCGCCCAAGACAAGGTCTACGCAATCATCGACAAGCTGGACACGGAGGGAATGTTTTACCGCCACGACATCGGTGCCAAAGCGCTGAAGTGAGTTGTGCGGCGCATCTGCTGCGTTGCGGAACGCTCGAAGTACCATCGTACGTCCGTCGCATTCCGCGCCTTGCATCTGCACCACACAACTCACTTCAGGCGGTAAAAAGCCGTGTATGGCATGCCTATGAAATTGCCCCCGCTAGTAGCGGGGGCAATTGCTATTTTGTGAGGCCTTACGGCAGATCCATGAAGTCGGTGTCTTTCAGATAGTTTTTGCCGGCCGTGATGTCGTACTGGATGAGCTTGTAATCGGTCATCAGCGCTTGGTCTGCTCGTCGAACTCGTCCTCGGCCATCGGGTTGCCCGCCGCGTCAAGATAGATATCCTGCCCTCGGGGATGCGGTCCCATCCCTGGATCTTGTTGACCACCGGCGGCTCCATGGCGGAGACCTTCTTGTGCATGAGCGTCAGGAACGCCAGGTACGGCGACACCTTCGCGTTCATGTGCTCCGCAGTCTGCGCCACGAAATAGTTCGGCGACGAGTACACGCTGTTGTCGACCTTCTTGCCCTGCGAGCCGGACGCCTTGTTGGACCATATGAAATAATCCGTCAAATGCAGCGCCAGCGAATTGTTCGTATCCTGGCTGGCGGTTTCGTAGATGCCCGGCAGATGGTCGCCATAGAACACGACCGTCACCGGCTTGTCGAGCTTGTTGAGCTCATCGAGGAAGTTCTTCGTCTCCGTATCGGTGATGCTCGCGCCTTCGCATACGTGTCGATGGCCGTCACTTCGTCGGAGCCGAGGGAATCGGCGCCGTCGGCCGCGGTGGCCTTGAACTCGTTGTCGGCATACCAGTCGTTGTACGGCATATGGTTCTGCATCGTGATGATCTGGATGAACTGGTTCGAATCGGTCGAGCTGATGTCCTCCAACGCGCTCTGATACGTGGCCTTGTCGGACACGTACGGGGAACGGTCGATCTTGTCCCGATGCTTGATGATGTCGTCGCCCTGCAGCGTGTAGAAATGCGCGAATCCGAACTTCTTGTAGTTCGTCGCACGCGAATACATCGACGGCTCATACGGGTGGAAGGCGATGGAGTTCTTCGGAGCCCCCCACATCTGGTTGATCGTCGGCGTCCAATGCTGCCCCGGTACCAGCTGCTGGTACGGGCTGGTCAGAGACGAGTCGAAATTCGCCATGCTCAGGCCCGACAATCCCATATACTCCAAGTTCGCGGTGCCGCCACCGTATCCGGACGACAGCATCAGACCGCTGGTCGTGCCGGATTTGATGGCACGGACCTCCGGAATGGCGTCCTTGTTGAGCTTCACACCGGGTAGCGCGCGGGGTCTGAGAACGATTCGGACAGCACGTAGACCACCGTCGAATCGGTCATGTTCTTCGTGCGCGAGGCGTTGATCTTCTCGGCGGCGGCCTCGTACCTCTTGACGACCTCCTTCATCGTGGCCTCGCTGTAATCGCTCGGCTCATCCATGATCGTCGGGTTGAGCTGCCGGGTGAACGAGACCAGCGGACCGTTGCGCTGCGCGTCATACACGGAATCCCACATCGAAGGAGTGTCGCCCAGGGCCTTGGAAAAACCGTTCGCCCACGAGCCGACAGTGCTGACCTGGTCACAGTACAGGCCGAAGAACAACGACGGCAGCAGGAACACCATCAGACGGATTCCGGCGGCCAACCCCTTGTTGTCGAAACGGATCATGCGACCATGCCGGCCATCGACATGGTTGAGCACCACGAACAGTGCGACGAACACCAGGAACACCGCGAGTGCGCCGAGGATGATCCAATGGGCCCCCGGAGGGGTGAAACTCATCAGATTGCCGGTATTCGAGCCGAGGAAGCCCAGGTCGGAAGGCAGAATCGCCTCATAGCGTATGGACACCTTGAAATGCTCGATGACGCCCACGATGATGGCCACGGCCAGCAGCACCGGCGTGGCTATCCAGAACCGGTTGAACAGCATGAGCAGCGCCAGATACAGCGCGCCGATGAGCAGCAGGTTCAGCACGAACACGAAGTTGCCCTTGGTCCACATCTTCGACACGAAACCCCAGCCCACGACGGGACTGGACAGCTGCACGCGCGTGCCGGACTGGCTGACGCCCCACTGCAGCGCAGCGACCGCCGCCATGTCGAACACCACGAACAGGACACCGTACAGCCAGCCGGGGAACGGCTTATACTCACGGCGACCGCCGTTTCTGCCGCCTTTGCCGCCGTTCCTGCCGGAAGAGGAGTCGGCCCGCTTGATATCCAGCACCTCGATCTCGCCGGACGGGCTGACGGCATCGGCCACGTTCGTACCGTCGTCGTTCTTGTCGTTTATTTCGTCGCTCATATACCCGCACTTCGTGTGATTCGCATGGCGCCATCCGACCCATGCCCAATTCGTTATCGGCCATATACACGTCATCATGGTTCTTCCGCCGCGTCACGCGCGGAAGGGAACGGCCATGCGCCGCCATGATGAATACCGAATGACATTCTAGTAAAGAAACGACGACAATGGTACATCACGTTCACTGATATTTCCCTGAATCTCCCGTATGAGACCAGTCTGAGACCCGTATGGGCCACTCGCCGCCCGTTGGAATCCGCGCGGAAGAGCCCCGCATGATCGCATAAGTGGGCCCCCGCATACAGCATCGGGCAATATCATCCTGAGACGGACGAAAGGCGCGGGTCATACCGGGTAACATCGACCGATGACACTTACAAGGGGGATGATCGCATGGAATCGTTGCCGAGTTGGGTGACGAGGTTGCTACATATACGACTCGTCTCAGGCCCGTTGCCAACCACGATATGGGTGATTGTCGGCGTGGGAGTGGCGATATTGCTGCTGTGGCAGGTCTTCAGGAGCGATCGGTCCAAGCTGGCGAGGCAGGTGCCCATCATGCTTGTCTGCGGTGGCTTCGGCCTGCTGGTCATGTGGCTGCTTTCCGAAAATTCATGGTATTCGGCGTATCGCTGGGCTGGCCCGTCATCATGGCTGCGGCCGCGTGCTGCGCGCTGTTGGGACTGCTGGTGACGACCATCGTGCACGCCCCGGCGCGCCCGGCGCCTGATGGCCGCGGCGCTCATCCCATTCGTGCTGGTCTCCACCGCGCTCCGTATCGACTCGATTTACGGGGAGTATCAGACCATCGGCTCGCTGATCGGCTATTCGTCATATCATCCGCTCAGCACGTCGCACATGCAGAAGGGGACCCTGACCGTCGATGAATGGCTGCGCGAGGTGCTCGATGGCAAACTGCCGCCCGCCGCCGCGCACGGCAAGGTCTATTCGGTGGACATATCCAACACAGCCTCCGGATTCCGCGCGCGTACCGCGGCCGTCTACATGCCGCCAGCCGCCCTGAGCGACACACCGCCAGAGCTGCCGGTACTCGTCATGCTCGCTGGGCAGCCGGGCAATCCGGACCGCGTGTTCTCGGCCAGCGGCATCGCCGCGATCCTGGACCAGTATGCGAAGGCGCATCACGGTCTGGCGCCCATCGTCATCTCGCCCGACCAGAACGGCGACAACACGGTGAACAGCCTGTGCGCCGACACGACCAAGGTCGGACGCGCGGAGACGTATCTGACCGTCGACGTGCCACGGTGGATCAAAGCGCATCTGCGTGTCCCGGCAGGCGCGGGATTGGGCGATCGGCGGGTTCTCGCAGGGTGGCACATGTGCCACCCAGTTGGGACCGCGGCACCCGGACATATTCGGCTCCATCATCGCCGTGGACGGCGAGCTGAAGCCCACCGCCGGATCCGTGGAGCATATGGTCGCCGAATATTTCAACGGCGACCGCAGCGCCTATGAGGCTCAAGTGCCGGCCAACGCCATCGCCGACCACGCGCCTTCCAACCAGATCATGATTCGTGGGGGCGGGCAAGCGCGACGCGAGATCCGTAAAAAAACGTCATCGTCAACGGCCAGGCCGGTGTCAAGGCCGGCATGCACGTCGTGAAGATCGTCGTGCCTGACACCGGCCATGACTGGCATTCCGTCAACGCGACATTAGAGGCGGCCGTCCCCTGGCTGTGCGCGCACCGCTGGGGTCTGGGCGAAACGGGCCTGACATGGTCCGACTATCCGAGAATTGAGGTTCTGCAATGAGCGACACGCAAGTCGAACCGGAGAGCGGCAAAGAAAGCCGCCGCAAATGCGTACCCACGGCAGGATGCATGCCTTGGTGCAGGACGTGAGCGTCTGGATTCACGGGCATCGCCTCGCAGTGACGTTGTCCTGCACGTTCGCGGGGCTCAACATCGCCATGTGGATCGGCTTCGCGCTGGCCGGCCGTCCACTGCCTCTGCGCAGCCTGCGCACCAGCCTGCAGGAGTTCAACCTGCTGCATCTGCTGGCCACGCTGCTGCTGACACGCGGAATCCTGCAGCTGCTCGTCGACACGATCGCGCTGTTGGTGATGTCTCCATCGCCGAGACGCTGCTGGGCCGCCGCCGCACCCTGACGGCGGCCTTCATCTGCACGCTCGCCGGGACGGCCCTGGGACTGCTGCTGTGCGGAGGCATCGCCCAACTGCTGCAGGGCACTCCGGTGTGGGTCGCATCCGTTTCGCGCTCAGCCCGCTGACGCTGGGCGTGGGCGCGATGATGGCGGCCAGCGCGTTCACCCGCCGCCTGTGGAGGCGGCACATCCGTCTGATCGGCTATGTGTCCATTATCATGGTTGTGATGTTCAGCGGTAATCCCGGTGACTACTGCCTGCTCGCGGCGGCGGGATGCGGCCATGTACTGGGCGCGCTGGCATCCAAGCGGAAGACCGTCCGACAGCTGGACGACGCTTCGGCGGCGGATCCGCTGCACTGGCAGCTGAGCACGTCGTACGAGACCCGTCGCGTGTTCCGCGCCATCGCGCTGGTACTCACGCTCGGCCCGATCATCGCGATATCCTCACCAACCATCATCGCCCGTTGAGCTCATTGGGACTGATTATGAGCCCGGCCTCACCCGATGACGGCAAGCTCGCCTCCTGCCTTGCCGGCATGGCCCGCACCGACTGCTTCTTCCAGTTCAATCTGCTGCGGGTGTCCATGCCTGGGGCGGTCCTGCGTTCCCTGCTGCCGACCGCGGTGATGCTCATCATGACCTGGGGCCTGTATCGTGGCAGGCGTCTCGCCGCGTGGGCGTTCATCATCGTCGGGCTGGGGGAATCCTGCATCGCGATGCTGTACTATTTCGTGGCGCCTCTGTCCCACGCGCCGCAGGGGTTGCGTTCCCTGCTGCTGCACGGCGCGATTCCGGCGAGCATCGCAACGTGCTGTTGCCAATGGTGTTCGCCATCGCCGTCG
>ENA-OQLB01001203-OQLB01001203.1-human-gut-metagenome-genome-assembly--contig:-NODE-1203-length-11782-cov-2.489232_pt1 | contig 11782 bp, 16 predicted proteins | sample MGYA00242656_ERZ504813 | MGnify/ENA primary metagenome ERZ504813 (study PRJEB26092, sample SAMD00036388) | human gut metagenome | host: Homo sapiens | study: EMG produced TPA metagenomics assembly of... | reverse complement strand
TTGAACCCACACTCTTTTAAGGGAACTAGAACCTGAATCTAGCGCGTCTGCCAGTTCCGCCACATCCGCATATTTTGTTTTCTCTTGGCCGTTTGGCCTGACGACAGGTATTATTATAGCCAAACGCCCAGTAAATGTCAAGCGTTTCGCAAAAAAAGTGATATTTTCCCGCAAAAAAGCGGCCGTCTGCTTTTTGACAGACGACCGCATTTTATTTACAGATTACCAGAGATTTACGACCTCTTTGTACAGGCCCTCGTAGCTCTTGGCGGAGTTGGACCAGCTGAAATCACACTCCATGGCGCGCTTGACCAGCACGGGCCAGCCATCCTTCTGCCAGTAGCCCTCTTTAGCACGCCAGCAGGCTTCATACAACTCGTGGGCGTTATAGTTGGCAAAGGTGAAGCCGTTGCCGTAGCCATCGCCGGAGTCGCGGATGGAATCCTTCAGGCCGCCGGTCTCGCGGATGATGGGGATCGTGCCGTAACGGCAGGAGACCATCTGCGCCAGACCGCAGGGCTCGGAGCGGGACGGCATCAGGAACATATCTGCGCCGGCGTAGATTTCCTGCGCCAGCTTGGCGTTGAAACCAATGTACACACCGACACGGCCCGGATTGCGGGCGCACAGTTCATTGAAGAAGTTCTCGTACTGGGCTTCGCCGGAGCCGAGGACCACCAGCTCGATGCCCTGCTGCAGCAGACCCTCTGCAATGGCCTGAACCAGATCCACACCCTTGTGGCCAACCAGACGGGTGACCATGGCCATGACTGGGCTGCCGTCCTTATGCAGCCCAAACTCGTCCTGCAGGTAGGCCTTGCAGGCTGCCTTTCCATCCTGGAAGGTATCGGCATCGTAGTTTTTGGCGATGTCGGGATCGGTCGCGGGGTTGAACACATCCACATCAATACCGTTGAGGATGCCGCACAGCTTATACTGCTTCTGACGCAGCAGGCCGTCCAGACCATGGCTGAAGCACGGTCGAGGATCTCCTGTGCGTAGGTGGGGCTGACGGTTGTCACCTTGTCGGCACACTCGATCGCGCCCTTCATGAAGTTGGCGCAGCCGTCATACTCGACCACATGGGCGTCGCGGGCACCGATGCCGCAGGTATCCTCCAGAATATCCAGACCATACTTGCCCTGATAGGCGATGTTGTGGATGGTAAAGACCGTCTTGATGCGGCTGAACTTGTCCAGATGGCGGTAGTACAGGTTGAGATAAACCGGGGTCAGCGCGGTCTGCCAGTCGTTGCAGTTGATGATGTCCGGCTCAAAGTCAGTGTAGAACAGCATCTCCAGAATCGCGCGGGAGAAGAAGGCGAAGCGCTCGCCGTCATCGTAGAAGCCGTAGAGGCCGCTGCGCTTGAAGTAATACTCATTATCAATGAAGTAGTAGACCACGCCGTCGCGCTCGGCCTTGAACAGACCGCAGTACTGGCTGCGCCAGCCCACCGGCACGCTGAAGTTGGTGACATAGGTCAGCGTATCCTTGAATTTCAGATCACCGTACAGCGGCATGACCACGCGGGCATCAATGCCATCGCGGACCAGTGCCTTGGGCAGAGCGCCCGCAACATCGGCCAGACCGCCGGACTTGGCAAACGGGGCAGCCTCGCTGGCTGCATACAGAATTTTCATAAGCACCTCCGTGCGAATTTTACAAAATGAGAGCGGGGGAAAGCTTCTGCTCTCCCCCGCCCTCTCATCAAAGCCGGCTCCGGGGAGAGGGAGTTCGACCTCTATGAGCGTTATTTCTCCCCCAACACCGGCGGCGGACCGCCGGTGCGGATGGCGTACCGGTTATACGCTGTGGTTCTTAGCAATAAATACCGGGAAGGTGTCGGTGCCGGCAAGCTTCTTGTCCTCCGTGATGTGGACATTCTTGTCGGTCACGACATACTCAACATTGGCGTTGGGCTCGACCACGGTATCCTGCATCAGCACGCAGTTCTTGACGACAGCGCCTTCTTGATCTTGCAGCCGCGGAACAGCACGCTGTTCTCCACGGTGCCCTCGATAACGCAGCCGTCCGCCAGCAGGCTGTTCTTGACGGAGCTGCCCTGCAGATAACGGTCGGGTTATCGTCACGAATCTTGGTGTAGATGGGGGCCGGTCCGAACAGTGCGTTCATGCTGCCGTCCTGCAGCAGGCGCATATTCTCATCGAAATAGCTCTTCATATCGGAGATGCGGGCCGCATAGCCGTCAAACTCATAGGACTGGACATTCAGCAGCTTGAGGTTGCGGGCCAGAATGTCGCGCTCAAAGTAGACCAGACCGCGGACAGAGGCGTCGTGGATCAGGTGGATCAGGCTCTCGCGCTCAATGACATAGATGTTCATGGCGAGGTTCTGCTCACCCATGCGGTAGTCATTGGAGAGAATCTCGGTCACACGGCCGTTCTCATCGGTGCGGATGGTGTAGTTATCACTGCGGGCACCCTCGGGGATGGGGGCGCGGTTGTAGACCATCGTGACATCAGCGCCGGACTTGACATGGGCGTCCACCAGCTTGCCGAAGTCAAAGTTCATGGCAATGTAGGAGTCGGACAGGATGACATAGCGCTCCTTCTGATCCTCGAGCCAGTTCAGGATGCTTTCGAGAGCGTCCACACGGCCGGAGTACAGCTTGACGCTGCGCTCTGCAAAGGGAGGCACAATGTTCAGGCCGCCGCGCTTGCGGGTCAGGTCCCACTCACGGCCTGCACCGAGGTGATCCATCAGGGAGTGGTAGTTTTTACGCACGATGACAGACACATTGTCGATGCCGGCGTTGGCCATGCTGGACAGCGTGAAGTCGATCAGGCGGTAGCGTCCGCCGAAGGGGATGGAGGCCATCGAGCGCTCCGCCACCAGTTCGGGAACGAGGTTATCATAGGTGTTGGCGAAAATGACGCGAGAGCGTTTACATTGCTGTTTACCATTGTTCCTCACCATCCTTTACATCGCTGGAAACCATTGCCTTGGGGCCGACCGTTGCACCCTTGCCGATGACAACGCCGGAACCAACGGTAGCCACATCACCGGGCTCGGCAATGTTCAGGCCGCCCTCCGGCATGGCACCGACGGTGGCGCCTTCCTCGATCGTGACATTCTCCGCCACGATGCAGTGCTTGACGGATGCACCCGCCTTAATGACAGTGCCGCCCATAACAACGGCTGCCTCAACGGTAGCACCCTTTTCCACAACGGCGCCGGGGAACAGGATGGAGTTATTGACCGTGCCGTTGACCTTGCAGCCTTCGGATACCATGGAGTTGACGATGGTGGCGTCACTGCCGATCTGCTGGCAGGGACGGCCGGTGTTGCGGGAATAGATCTTCCAGTTTTCATCGAACAGGTTGATGCCGGAATGCTTGGGGTCCAGCACCTCCATGTTGGCCTGCCACAGGCTGCCGATGGTGCCGACATCCTTCCAGTAGCCGCTGAAGTGGTAGGCGTACATACGGCGGCCGTCCTTCAGCAGGTTGGGAATGACATTCTTGCCGAAATCGTTCTCGGAGTTGGGGTCAGCCTCATCCTCGGTCAGGTACTTCTTCAGGATATCCCAGTTGAAGATGTAGATACCCATGGAAGCCAGATTGGACTTCGGGTTCTTCGGCTTCTCTTGGAATTCGTTGATGCGGTCGTCCTCATCGGTGACCATCAGGCCGAAGCGGGAAGCCTCGCTCCATGGCACCTCCATAACGGCAACGGAGAACTCTGCGTTCTTTTCCTTGTGGAAGCGCAGGAAGTCAGAGTAATCCTGCTTGCAGATCTGGTCGCCGGACAGGATGATGACATACTTGGGATCATAGCGGTCGATGAAGGACAGGTTCTGATAGATGGCGTTGGCGGTGCCTTGTACCAGTCAGAGCCGCTGGCCTGCTGGTAGGGCGGCAGGACATGTACGCCGCCGTGCAGACGGTCCAGGTCCCAAGGCTGGCCGTTGCCGATATACTCATTCAGGACAAGCGGCTGATACTGGGTCAGAATACCGACGGTATCAATGTCGGAGTTGACACAGTTGGAGAGCGGGAAATCGATGATACGATATTTTCCGCCAAACGGAACGGCCGGCTTGGCGAGCTTTTGGGTCAGCGCATAGAGGCGTGAGCCTTGGCCGCCTGCCAGGATCATTGCGATCATTTCTTTAGCCATAAGATTTCTCCCCTTAAATTTCGGCGTATGCCGTTTTTAACTTTATGACATTACCGCATACTCTCGCTGCCGCCTGCTGCGATGCTTATGCCCGCAGGGCAGGGATTTTGCGGTGATGCTTTTTATCCAAAGGCGGTCATACCGTCGTTTTGGCTTTGGGCGGGCGTCCCCGGCGTTTGGGGGCTGCCTCCGTCTTGGCCAGTGCTGCAGGGGCAGCGGCCTTTGCAGTGGCTTTCGTTGCCTTTTTGGCAGCGGGCTTTGTCGGCCCTGCCGCCTTTTCGTCAGCAGCATCTGCCTTCTTGGTCCGCGGCTTGCGGGCTGCGGGTACACTGAGGTAGAGGGTGGACATCGGCGGCAGTGTCAGCGAAATATGCTGGTCAAAGCCGTGCATCGGGCCTTTCTCGCTCTTGACCGTGCCGTTGGTGACACCGGAGCCGCCGTACTTCTTGTCGTCAGAGTTGAGGATTTCCTTGTAGCTACCGGGATTCGGCACGCCCATCTGGTAATCCTTGCGGAGCACGGGGTTGAAGTTGCAGACAACGAGAATCATCTTCCCAGCCGCATCACGGCGCAGGAAGGCGATAACACTCTGCTTGCTGTCATCCGGTACGATCCACTGGAAGCCTCCCAGCTGTAATCCACCTGCCACAGGGCGGGCGTTTCGCGGTAGAAGTGGTTCAGATCCTTGACATAGCCCTGCAGCTCGCGGTGCTTGTCATAGCCCAGCAGCATCCAGTCCAGCTGCTTTTTCTCGTCCCACTCGATGAACTGGCCGAAGTCCTGCCCCATAAAGAGCAGCTTCTTGCCGGGGTGGGCCATCATATAGCCGAAGAAGGTGCGCAGGTTTGCGAACTTTTCCTCATAATCGCCGGGCATCTTGTTCAAAAGGCTGCACTTGCCATGTACGACCTCATCATGGCTGATGGGCAGCACAAAATTCTCGCTGAAGGCATAGAAAAAGCTGAAGGTGACCTTGCCGTGGTTGCCGCGCGGAAGAGCGGGTCGGTCTTCATGTAGCTGAGCATGTCGTTCATCCAGCCATATTCCACTTGAAGTTGAAGCCCAGTCCCCCATCGGCAGCCGGCTTTGTGACCAGCGGCCAAGCGGTGGATTCCTCGGCGATCATCATTTATGGGGATACCGGCCCAGAATGGCGGTATTCAGCTTTTGCAGGAAGCGATGGCCTCCAGATTTTCCTTGCCGCCCTTGACATTCTGCTCCCACTCGCCGTCCTTGCGGTTGTAGTCGAGGTAGAGCATACTGGCCACGGCGTCCACGCGCAGACCGTCCACATGATAGCGGTCCACCCAGAACATGGCGCTGGAGATCAGGAAGCTCTCGACCTCCTTCATGCCGTAGTTAAAGACCATCGTGCCCCATTCCTTGTGCTCACCGCGGCGGGGGTTGGGGTCCTCATAGCAGGGGGCGCCGTCAAACATGTACAGGCCGTAGCCGTCCTTCGGGAAGTGGGCAGGGACCCAGTCCAGAATGACGCCGATGTCCGCCTGATGCAGCTTATCCACCAGAGTCATGAAATCCTTGGGGGTGCCGTACCGGCTGGTGGGCGCAAAATAGCCCGTGACCTGATAGCCCCAGCTGCCGTCAAACGGATATTCGGTGATGGGCAGCAGCTCCACATGGGTGTAGCCCATCTCCTTGATGTACGGGATCAGTTCCTCGGCCAGCTCGGCATAGTTGTACGGGACGCCGTTCTCGGGGTCCTTCATCTTCCAGCTGCCGACCTGCAGCTCATAGATAGACATCGGGCTGTTGATCACATCCCGCTTTTGCTCATCCTTGATCCAGGCAGCATCGCCCCACTCATAGCCCTCAATGTCATAAACCTTGCTGCCGTTGGAGGGGCGGGTCTCGGTATGGAAGGCATACGGATCAGCCTTATAGACCAGCTCATCCGCCGGGGTGGTGATGCAGTATTTGTAAACATCAAACTGCTTGATGCCGGGTACAAAGCGCTCCCAGATGCCGTCCGTTACCATCTCCATCGGATGCTCGCCGGGCGTCCAGCTGTTGAAGTCGCCCACAATGGAAACGGCCTTGGCATGCGGTGCCCAGACACGGAACACCGCGCCGGCCTCCCCGTTCTGCTCACACAGATGGGCGCCAAAGTAGCGGTAAGCCTCCTGATTGTTGCCCTGCTTGAACAGATAAATGGGCAGATCGGAGCTTTTTGGCGTTTCTTTGCGCTGTTTCAACATAATCTCCCCTTTTGGCGGTGCTGTACCGGGTACAATGCACCGACTTTGTATGATCTCTGTATCTATATTACATGTTTCATACGGGAATTTCAAGAGTTTTTGTGTAATATTCCGCTAAAATTTTCGTATGTTGCCTGTTCGTTTTGTACAAAGTTCGACATATATCGAGGTGTTTTTCGTACAGCTGTACAAAAATTCCCCTGCAGGGTGTTTTTTACACCCTGCAGGGGATTTGTACAAAATACTTCTTTATGCGCCGTAGATATAATAAGGGTTCTCGCCGCTGTACACGCTGCGGCGGTTCCAGACGGTATGGGTGGCCAGATACTCGGCCCATGCATGATAGCCCGCCGCATTAAAATGCACGCCGTCCTTGGTGGCATAGTCATCAATCTGGCTGCCGTCCGCTGTGTTGGTCAGGGCCTCCCGGATATTGACATAGTAACAGCCCTTGCGCAGCGCCATATTGGCCAGCAGATCGTTGACGGTGGCGATGCGCTGGTTGTCCAGCCCCGGCTTGGAAGCTACGACCGTCTCCTGCACGCCGGGGATGGCCTGAATATAAAGGATGACACCGGGGTTGAGCTGCTCGCGCAGCATGTCGATCAGACGCTCATAGTAGGCAATGAAGCTGTCCTCACTGCCCTGCACAACCAGATTGTTGGTGCCGACCAGAATATACAGATAGTCCGGCTGGCTGGCCGCAATGGTCTCCATCGGGGTCTCGGTCGCGCCGGTGACAGCGTTCTTGACGCTGACATTGTTGACAAAGGTCTGCACGCCCGCGCTGACATAGGTCGCATAGTGCGCATTGTGGTAGCCTGTGTCATAGATGCCGAGGCCGGAGGCAATGCTGTCCCCCGCAAAGGTCACGGTGTTGAAGTAGTCCTTCGTCACCGTGCCCAGCATCGGCACTGCCACCATCCGGTGGTCGGTGTTCAGAAACTCCGTATCTATAGTCTGGGCGACCGACTCGGACTTGTCCCACACGGCGTATCCACGCTCTGCACAAGGCGCTGCGGCTCGGCGATGGGCTGCTGGGTCGGCGCGGCCGTAGGGCCATCGTAGATTCCGCCGTTGCAGTCGGCTGTGCCGCGGCGCTGTCTGCCTCCTGCGGTGCCGGGGTGCGTTGTCACGGAACCAGTAAAACCCAGCCCCGGCGCAGAGCAGCGCCAGAAGCACGATCAGGGCCAAAAACAATTTCCGCTTGCGCCGCTTGCCGGCAACCTCACTGCGGTAGGTATAAAAATCAGCCATAAAAGCCTCGCTTCTCTTTTCCTAAAACTATACACTGTTATTATACGCCACAAAGCCCCTGCACACAAGAGCCGCGAAAATGTTTTACAAATTTGTAAGCTGGAATTGTAGCAAAAATAAGCTTGACGCACCCCCGTGCTGCCCCTATAATATAAGTAAGAGTATGCGTGACCATCAGTCACAGAACGGAGGTCCTGCCCCATGGCATGGATGATCGTATGCGACAGCTCCTGTGAGATCCGCGAGCTGCAAAACCCTGCACCCGGTGTGCAGTTTGCCCTTGCACCGTTTAAGATTCGCGTTGGCGAGCGGGAATATGTCGACCTGCCCACGCTGAACACCCGGCAGATGCTGCAGGCCATGACCGACTACAACGGTGCCAGCACCACCGCCTGCCCCAGCCCGGAGGAATGGGCCGAGTATTTCCTGCTGGCAGACAATGTCTTTGCCTTCACGATCAGCAGCAACCTGTCCGGCAGCTACAACGCCGCCATTGCTGCGCGTGAGATGGTGTTGGAGGAGCATCCTGAGAAAAACATCTTCGTGCTGGACACGCTGAGCTGCTCTGGTGCGCTGGCCGGTGCTGCCGAACTTGCCAACAAGCTGATCGGCGAGGATCAGACATTTGACGACATCTGCTTTGCGCTGCAGAAGTTTGCCGAAAGCACCCATATCCTGTTTGCTCTGGCCAGCTTTGACAATCTGCCAAAAACGGCCGCGTCAGCAAAGTGGTCGGCTTTATTGCAGGCCGCCTGAATATGCGCGTGCTGGGCCGCCGCACATCCGAAGGGCGCATTGACTTCTATTTCAAGACCCGCGGCGAGACCCGCGTGCTAGCAAAGATCCTTGAGCAGATGGTCGAGGACGGCTATGACGGCGTACACCCGGTATTGATCAGCGAGTGCGGGAACCAGACCGCCGCCCAGCTGCTGCACCACGGCATTGAGCCAAGTGGCCCGGCGCACCGGTGCGCATCGTCCCCTGCTCCGGTCTGTGCAGCTTCTACGCACAGGATCAGGCATCATTATCACGTATTGAGGCAAAAATATACCGCCGCGCATGGATTTGCACGGCGGTTTTTGTTTTGTTGGCTTCCCCCTTGGGGGAAGCTGTTCAGCGGCCCTGACCGCTGACTGATGAGGGCAGGTGTACGGCCATCATCCGTTGGCGGGATATAACATATACCCGCCCCCTCATCCGGCCTCGGGCGGGGGCCTCGGCCACCTTCCCCCGCCCGCGGGGGAAGGCATTCTTATTCCGGTAGCCGTGTTTTAACGAACTCCAAAAATGCATGCGCAGCGGGGGCGAGATTTTCCCCGCAGGCAAGGCCGATTTCCATCATCTGGTGGGGCGCCATCGGGCGTTCGACCACGCCGGGGTAGCCCGGCTGGTGGTTGATGGCATTGTTGACGCTGATGCCCAGACCCGCCGAGACCATGGCATAGGTGGCCGTAATATCCATCGTGGAATACCGGGCATCGGGCGCGCCTTGATCTTATCGAAAATCAGGGTGATGTCCGTTTCCATGCCGGGGTAGCTCTCGATGAAGGGCTCGGTTTTCAGGTTTTCGACCGGGATGGCCTCCTGCGCGGCCAGCGGATGGCTCTTGGGCAGCAGGACCATCAGCTCATCCTCCGGATAGGCAGCCAGACCGGCAGATCATCACGGTGGCTGATCAGGCAGAAGTCGGTGCGGTGATCGAGCAGCATCTCAGCCAGCTCGCTGCTGGTGCCGTTCACGATCTTGATGACCACGCCGGGATGCCGGGTGCGGAAGGCCGCCATCATCTGGGTGACCCACTCATAATAACAGTTGTATGCCGTGCCGATAACGATCGTGCCGCAATCCGCGCCGCGCACCTTGGCCGCAATCTGCTCCAGACGCTCCTGCGCAAAGAGCAGCTCACGCACGGACGGCAGCAGCTGGCGGCACTCCTCGGTGGCTGCACGCCGCTTTTGGCGCGGTAGAGCAATGAAAAGCCAAGTTCCTTCTCCAGCGTTGCCACGCTGCGGCTGATGCCGGAGACGGTAAAGCCCATCTCCTCCGCCGCAGCGCGCAGGCTGCCGCGGTCGATCGCCTTCAATAAGATCTGCCAGCGTTCTGTGTCCATTCTGCACCTCATATGTTGCTTTAGTTGCAATCTTGTAAAAACCATGTTTCGTTTTCATCAATCATAGTGCAGTTTCCCGCTTTTGTCAAGTCGGAAAGCAAAAAGGCTCCCCGCAGGAAGCCTTTTCCGTGTTATGTGCGGTTTTCCCGTTCCTGCTTGCGCTTTGTGCGCTCCAGCAGGGCGGCCTTCTGCTTATCCCATTTGGCGTCATACTCCGGGGTGGCAGCATCCAGGCAGCGGCCGAAGCTCCAATGCAGGCCGTCACGGCGGCTCAGCTTGAAGCGCAGATACCAGTGCCCGCAATAGGGGCAGCTACTGCGGGTGAAATACCCCGTGTTGCCGCGCTTGAGCCATACCTCGTCATTCGTCAGCGGTGCGCCGCACTCGGGGCAGTTTACCTTGTACAGCTCCGGCAGATTGCGGTAATCATCATGCTCCAGCCGGTTCATGAACAGCTGCACATCACAGCCTGTCTTTTCACTGCCGAGCAGCGCCTCGGTCAGCAGCTCCTCCTCCGTCGGTAGGTGGCAAGCCCCTCGGCCAGCGGCAGCTTGCGGCAGACCTTGGCCGTGTACAGCGCATCATCGAGCGCATTGTGGAAGGGCTCCTCCTTGGGGATGCCCAGCCGGTCAACCACGCTTTCCAGCGTCAGGCCTTCGCCCTCCCTGCGGGGGTAGGCCTGCAGAAAGATCCGCTGCAGATCATACCAGCGGTCCGGCCAGTTTTCGTCCAGCCCGACCAGAAAGAGATTCTGCTTCAGCACCGGCACATCATCAAGACCCCACTCGGCCAGCTCGGCGTCCGGCCCGGCCCAGTCAAGGAATTTCTGCAGGCCCTCCCGCATCGGCAGACCCGCGTCCAGATCCCCTTGGGACAGGCCGGTGACCTTGGCGATATGGTGCTGCAGCTTGCGGAAGATGCGCGGCCTGAGGTTGACCTCAAAGGTATCCAGTACATCGCCGCGCGCATTGATGCGGACCGCACCAATCTGAATGATCTCACCGCGCAGCGTCAGTTCTGCGCCGTGATAGAGGAAGGTTTTCGGCTGATAGCCGATGTTCCATTCCAAGTCGAAAACGATCAGATTCACAGGTCAGTTCTCCTCTAAAATAAACTTCTCGACCGCAAGGCCCACGCCGTCATGGTCGTTGTCGGCGGTCAGCCAGTCTGCTGCGGCCTTGACCGGGGCCTGTGCATTGCCCATGGCCACGCCCAGACCCGCCAGACGGATCATAGGCAGGTCATTCCAGCCGTCACCGCAGGCCATCAGATTGGCGGGGGTCAGCCCCTTGGCACGCAGCAGGATCTCCAGCGAGGTATCCTTGCCCACACCCAGCGGCATCGTTTCAATAAAGAAAGGCTGGCTGCGGCAGATAGACAGCTTACCGGCAAATTCCTGCTGCATCAGCTCCTCGACATGGGGCATATCCGCCGGGTCACCGGTCAGCAGCAGCTTGTTGATGGGGTAGGTCACCTCAGCAGTGAGGTTCTCGACCTGCCGCACGGGAATACGATTGATGCGAGCCTCCTCCTGCACATAGGGCTGGCGGGGTCCTCGGTCACGATGCCGTTTCGGTCATAGGTCAGCGGCACGACATTCCAATACCGGCTGAAGGTGCAGACCGGCTCGATGAGCTCCGCCGGGAAGGCGTACTGCACAAGCGTTTCACCGGTCTTGCAGTCGATGATCTTACCGCCGTTGTAGCTCAGGATACAGCCGCCGTATTTTTCCAGCTCCAGCTCCTTAGCCAGCGGCTCAATGCCGACCGTGGGACGGCCGCTGGCCAGCACGATACAGACTTGCCCTTTGCGCCGCCGCTGCAGGCGCTTTGGTGCGCGGCGTGATGATTTATCAGTGTTGGTCAGTGTGCCGTCAAGGTCCAGTGCAGAATTTTATATTGCATGGTGATTCCCCCGGATGCAGATTGCAGATTTGTGTATATTGTACTCTAAAATGGGGGATTATGCAAGCGTCTTGCCTTCCCTTGTGGGGCTGCGCCCGCAGGCGCGTGTCGGAGCGCAACCGCCGTAGGCGGCTCTTAGCGCGTAGCTGAAGGTG
>ENA-OQLB01001202-OQLB01001202.1-human-gut-metagenome-genome-assembly--contig:-NODE-1202-length-11793-cov-1.585805_pt1 | contig 11793 bp, 16 predicted proteins | sample MGYA00242656_ERZ504813 | MGnify/ENA primary metagenome ERZ504813 (study PRJEB26092, sample SAMD00036388) | human gut metagenome | host: Homo sapiens | study: EMG produced TPA metagenomics assembly of... | reverse complement strand
TACGATCCCATGCTTATATAAATAATCGCTTCTAAGATTTTTTGATAATTCATGAATCTTCTTTTGCTGGACAATCTTGACCAAATTTTGATTTCATCAAAGCATAATGATCATTGGCATTGATTCCAATCAGCTTATAGCGAAATTCTTCTTCAATTATGTATCCAAATTGTTTAGCTGCCCTTGCAAAACAGACTGCTCCCAATGGTTCTGTATCAAACATTAAACCATCCATATCAAAAATCACCAATTCCAATATCATTGTTTTATTTAGTGATTATCTTTTCAATTTCTAATTTAACTTCATTCAATGAAGGTAATGTGGCATATGTTAATTTAGTAATATCTTGACCATGTTTAACTAAATCAGGTACACAGATCACGGGAATATTTGCATTATGAGCGGCCATGATTCCATTACGAGAATCTTCTAAAATCAAAGCTTCATTTTTTTTTCAACTCAAAGTGTTCAAGCACTTTTAAAAAGATCTCGGATCCGGCTTACTATGTTCAACCATATTTCCAGCAATAATGTAATCAAAGACATTATCAAATCCAGCAAGATGATTATACTCATCGATTGTCTCTTTACTTGACGATGATGCTAAAGCAAGCTTAATTTCTTTTTTTTGTAAATAATTTATTAATTCACATAAACCAGGTTTGATTATCATTCCATTTTTTCTTAAATAAGCCATTCGTGTTTTACGTGATTCTTTACTAATTAGATCATAAGGATAATCAGCACCAAATTTTTCTTTAACTAATTTTTGGTAATCATTAGCATTCATGCCAATTGAACTTAATCCAAATTCTTGATCAATAACATAACCAAATTTTTGAGCTGCATTGATTAAACAATCCATTCCAATTTGTTCAGTATCATACATTAAACCATCCATATCAAAAATCACTAATTTTAAATTCATCATTCTTCCCCCCAATATAATAAAAGAGCGTTTTTTCGCTCCTTTATCTTACTATATTTTCTTTGATAATACAATTAACTTAAATCATCACCATTAGAGGCAATAACTTTTTTGAACCATTCAAATGATTTCTTTTTAGAACGTTTTAAAGTTCCATGACCTTGATTATCTTTATCAACATAGATAAAACCATAACGTTTCTTCATTTCGCCAGTACCTGCTGAAACAATATCAACAGGACCCCAGTAAGTATATCCAATCAAATCAACACCATCTTTAATTGCTTCCTTTAAAGCTTCGAGATGATCTCGAATATAGGCAATTCGATAATCATCATTGATTGAGCCATCTACTTCAATCTGATCAATATTTCCCATTCCATTTTCTACAATAAACAAAGGTACTTGATAGCGATCATAAAGCTCATTGCATACATAACGTAATCCTAAAGGATCAATTTGCCAGCCCCATGGTGTTTCTTTTAAATATGGATTAGCTTTTCCAATGACACCGCCAGTATTACCTAAAATTGGCATTCCATCTTCATATGTTGTTGTTCGATAATAACTAAATCCTAAATATTGTGAAGGGTAATCTTTAATTAATTCAAAATCTTCAGGACGTGTGTCCAACTGAATATTATTTTCCTCAAAAATTCGTTTAATATAACTTGGATATTTACCTCTAATCATCACATCACTGAAAAATAATGAACGACGACGTAAATTATAAGCACCCATTACATCTTCAGGTTTACAAGTAGCTGGATAAACACCACTTAATGACAACATACAACCAATCTTTGCATCTGGAATAATTTCATGACACAGCTTATTTGCTCGACTACTTGCAACAAACATATTATGAGCCGCTTGAAATTTATCTTGTAGATTACTATCATGACGGATTGCTCCAGCAGCAAAAGGAATCGTATGAACATTATTTATTTCATTAAAAGTCATCCAATATTTTACTAAATCTTTATAACGATTAAAAAGTGTTCGACAATATTTTTCAAAAAAACAAATCAGTTCTCTAGATTTCCAGCCACCATATTGTTCTACTAAATGTATTGGTGTTTCATAATGTGAAATCGTTATAACTGGTTCCATTCCCAGCTCCAGCATATAATTAAACATTTCCTCATAGTAATTTAACCCTGCTTCATTTGGCTCTTCATCATCACCATTAGGAAAAATACAGCCCCATGAAAATACTTGTTCTAAAACAATTAAATCCCATCTCACTCATCAATTGCAAATCTTCTTTATACCGATGATAAAAATCAATGGCCTCATGACTAGGATAATATTTACCAGGAATAACACGATAGTCAGGTACATTGATTAATCCTGTACTAACGTCAGTAACATTAAGCCCTTTCCCATCTTCATCATAAGCCCCTTCAGCTTGATTGGCAGCAATTGCACCACCCCATAAAAAATTCTTTGGAAAGTTTCATTGTATAAATTCCTCCTTGATATTACTATCTTAGCATTATCAATTTTAAAAATTATTCTTTTTCATATTTATAAAAGGCTTTTCAAAATATGAAAAAAGTGTCACGGTTTATATGGGAGAGGGGCCGTGACACTATACATGATATTATATCAGTCTTAAAAAAAGTTGTCTAGACTATTTCAATAAAAAGGAGTTAGGACTGGGAGGTCCTAACTTTGTGGGGAGGGAAGAATAAATTCTTCCTTCATTTTGTGCTTATGCACATTTTGGGATAAAGTGGTTCATTACTGAACCGCCCTTATAATAGCATATAAATTTCAAAAAGGAAATTTATTTTAACACAAATTTAACAAATATTGATAATATGGTAATATTTTTAACTTGAACACCTTAAAAATGTATTTAAATTATCGCCAATTACTACCATCACATCGCTTCAAAAATTCATTAATTAAATAGTCTAAATGCTCTTGATTTTCTGTTTCTAACCATGTAAACATGATTACCCATCCGCTGCACTTAAAACTTCAGGGACATCAACATCAAGCATAATATTTCCACCGAACTGACTAATTAACTGGTCATGATCAAACATATAACCAATATCATTACGACGACCAATATATGCAACTAAATATTTCTGCTTTAGTTCTATAAAACATTTATCATAAATTACCATATCAGCCCAAATTGTATAAACGTCACTTTCATAACTGAAATTTATCATATCTGGCATATAAGCCCCGGAGCTCGCATATTGACTTCTAAACCAACTAAATCACCTTTTTCCCTAAACCTTCTTTATCTGAATCAAGTCTGAAAAATTCGAAATGGAAAAAACGACTTCTTGTATCAAAAGCTTTAACTACTTTCGTTCCAATTTCTTCTATATCACTACCAGCAACAAAACGATTACAAAAAGCAGTGTCACAATGCTCATTTACATTATCCATAATTGAATTTAACATAATCGTGCTATTGGCGATTAAAACATTTTTATTACTGTCGGTAATTCCGTCAAAAGTTTCAACATGTCCGTTGACATATTCTTCCATAATATAAACACGCTCATCTTTAGTAGCAAAAAAATATTCTAATTCTGCTTGATTATTCAGTTTATAAGTAGATGTAGCTCCAACCCCATTATCCGGCTTTACCACAACTGGATACCCGACCGCATCAATAAAATTCAAAGCATTTTCAAAATTATCAATTAGACAATATCGTGCCACATTCAAACCAACACTTTCATAAACGGCTTTCATCTTTGATTTGTATTTCATCACTGCCAAATCTTCAAATTTAGTACCACTGCATATATTAAAATCACTGCGAATTCGTGCATCAGTCTCCAACCAATATTCATTTTGACTTTCAACAAAATCAATTCGACCATACTTACTAATATAATAGCTACCGCTTTATATACTTCATCATAATTTTCCAAACTATTAACACGATAATACTCACTTAAACTTTCTTTTGTTTCATTGCTAATCTCACTATATTGAGCATCTCCAATTCCTAAAACATTTACTCCACGGTTTTTTAATCGAGAACAAAAGTTATGAAAATATAAAGGAAAATGCGGTGAAATAAATACTACATTCATATGTAATTTCCCCTATAAAATATGATTTATAAAATACGGCAATTGAATTTGCCACCAGTCCCAATCATGATTAACATCATATCCCCAATAATCAATCCAAGCTGGAATATCCTTATTCTCCAATAATTCTTGCATACGATGAGTTGAATAGATCATTTCATCTTCCCAGGCACCTTGACCACAGCATAGAATAATATCACAATGGCGGTACATTTCTACATATGGATGATCATATGACATTCCTTCTAAATATTGAATAGGACTATTATTATAAAGTCTCTCATCATGATAATTACCAAAAAAATAAATCACTATCATAATATCCACTCAAACAAATGCATCCTTGAAATATATCAGGTCGCCTAAACATAAAATTAGCTGCATGAGTCGCTCCCATTGAACATCCTGTAGTATATATTTTTTGACCAGTACCATTAATATCAAAAATTCTTGGAATTAGTTCATTCATAACATAATAGTACCACTGCTCCATCATATAAGTACGATGCGGTCCATTTCCGCCTTCATCAGACCAACATTCCCCATCAATACTATCTAAACAAAATACTTGTATTGATCCCGCTTCGATCTTGTCTGCAATCACACTTATCATACCAAAATTCTCAAAATCATAAAACCGACCATCTTGAGCAGGAAAAACTAATAGCGGAATGCCGGTATGCCCATAGATTTTAAATTCCATTTCTCTATTTAAACAATTACTATATTCTTTAAAATATTCAACTTTCATTAACAGACCTCCTTTAATACCTTATCAATAAAATCATTTACTTCATCCATTGTTTCAAAGCGAGCAGTATATGTATAATTTCCCATCGCTCCTGATAAAATATCCGGCATTCTTTCGTTCATTACAATATGATTACCATACATTGCCATCAAAGACATCATCGTTATAATAATATTTCTTGCCATCACGGCGTCCACAATAGATACAATGATAGGAACGATTAGTATAATATTCACTATGATTGTATGTGACCATATCTGCATAGATATTATAAACATCAATATCATTAGCCCAGTTCATCATATCTGGCGTATAACCACCAGGTGGTCGCATATTAACTTCTAAACCAATAAAATCACCTTTATTTCCTAAGCCAGGTCGATCTTCTAATAATTGAAAGAACTCACAGTGAAAGAATCTAGCGTTCACTGGAAACTCCTTCACTACACTACGCCCTAATTTTTGTAATTCCTCAGGAATTTTTCGCAAAGAATAATAGTGAATATTACTATGATTATTAACTACATCCATAATTGAATTAGGAAAAACATGTGATGTTTCAAATAATACCTGATGCTCATTATTAGCAATTCCATCATATGAAAGAATCAAACCATTAACAAATTCTTCCATAATATATTGGGTAATATGATCAATATTATAGAACTCCTCCAACTCTTGATCATTATTAATTTTATATGTCGCAGCTGCTCCGACGCCATTGTCAGGTTTAACAACAACGGGATAACCCACTTCACTTATAAACTTCCTACCATTTTCTAAAGTATTGACAAGATGATAGCGAGCTGTTTTTACCCCAGCTTTTTGATAATAAGCTTCATTCCTGACTTAGTTTTAAAAATCTTGGTAATATCTTCTTTCATCCCCGTATTGACATTAAAATCTGTTCTTAATTTGGCGTCGAGTTCTAACCAATATTCATTATTTGACTCAAGCCAGTCAATTTTTCCATATTTACTTGCTAAATATGCTACACAACGATATACATTATCGTAATTTTCCATGTTATTAACATAACAGTATTCAGTAACTGATTTTTAAGTTCTTCACTAATACTTTCGTTTGGCATGTCCCCAATTGCCAAAACATTAACACCATGGTTTTTCATTCGATCACAAAAGTTCCAATAATTCTTGGGAAACATTGGTGATATAAATAAAAAAATTCATCAAACCCCTCCTTTATTGTATACAATGACTTTTCATTGCTTAACATAATTATAACATACAAGTTAAAAACATGTTTAAAATATATTAAATCAATCTTTATAAACAAAAAAATCATCAATTATTATAATCGATGATTAATTTATTTAACTGGTTTTAAAGAATTCGCATTAGCTTCAATAACTGCATAAGTATGTCTTATACCACTCGTGTCGTTCTCACTTTTTAAAACAGCTTTGGCTGTTCCGGTATATTTTGAATAATTTCCCTCTTTAATACCTCCAGTAAAAATATAACGAGTTACTTGAAATTCTTCTTTAGTTTCAGCCATTTCATTTGTAATCCGTTTGCTTGAAACCGTTAAAGTAAATGTTGCGTCAGATCCATCACCATTTTTACCATGATCATTCACATAAATTCTAAATGAACATAAACTAATATCAATTCCCATTTCTTTTAGTTTGGCTTCATATTTAATACCAAATTCGGTCCATTAGAATCCATTACAACTTTTCCACTCTTGCTGAAATATTCTTCCCACATATCACCAAACAATATTAAAAAACCCCGTCGGACACGATCAGCGATATTATCCATATAATAGACTTCGTCTTTAGATATATACAATTTACCATTTTCATATATAACATAACATGAACCATCCTCTACCTTATAACAAAAGAAACCGACATCATCACGTGTATCATTAGGATAGATACTGACCAGCTCCCCTTTCAAGGCCGTTCTTTTTAAAATTTTACCATCGCTATCTTTTAAGGCAATATCATCTAATTTTGTCGCTCCATTGACTTCACTACATAATTTTTTGGCTTCAACTTGTGCTGCAGTCAATACTTTATCACCCTCAGCTAAATATATTTCCTCGTTACTATCACGATAATAATTTGTTAAAGCAGGCCAGGCTAGAGCCGCTAATATCGCAAAAATCATCAAAACAACAACTATTTCAATTAATGAAAAACCTCTCTTGCCTTTCATTTCTCTCGCCCCCTTTATAATTTATTGTAAATACTGTTTAAACTCTGAAATATCACTAGCACACTTTTTAGCTGTATCTAAAGTTATTTTTCCTTCACGCACTAGATTTGCAAGAGCATGATTTAAAGATATCATCCCTTCTTTTTTACCCGTTTGAATAACAGAATTGATCTGGTGGCCTTTATTATCACGAATTAAATTTCTAACTGCATCATTAGCACGCATTATTTCTACCGCAGCAACTCGTCCTATTCCGCTTGCATGAGGTAATAAAGTTTGTGTAATTACCGCATTTAAAACACCTGATAATTGAGTTCTAACTTGAGCCTGTTTATGCTGAGGAAAAATATCAATTATTCGATCAATTGTCTTAGCTGCCCCAATCGTGTGCAACGTTGAGAAAACTAAATGACCAGTTTCGGCTAATGTAATAACGGCACTGATTGTTTCGTAATCACGCATTTCACCAACTAAAATAACATCCGGTCTTCACGCATAGCAGAGCGTAATGCCATATCAAAATCTTTACATCTTCACCAATTTCACGTTGATGAATTAATGCTTGTTTCTGTTTATAAACATATTCAATTGGATCTTCAATTGTTAAAATATGACAATTTCTCTGTTTATTCACTAAATCAATCATTGCTGCTAGAGTAGTTGATTTACCACTTCCTGTCGGTCCTGTTACTAAAACTAAGCCTCTTGGTTCCATTGCAATCTGATTTAACACGGTGGGCATTTCTAATTGCTCTAATGTTAAAATTTCATCATTAATAACCCTAATTGCAGCACAAATATTAGTTTGTTCATAATAAATATTGACCCGATAACGTTCCTCCCCAACATGATAGACAAAATCTGCATCTTCATGACGATCAACATTATCAATCAATCGTTTTGGAATTAACTCCATAATCATTTTGATTAATTCATTTTGAGGAAACTCAATTGGATAATCTGCCAATAAACCATCCTGACGAACCTTTATTCCTGTATTAGCACTAATATGAATATCTGAACATTTATTATTTCGAGAAGCTTTTAAAATTTTCATTTATCATTATTTTCACCTAATCACTATATACCTTAATTTTATTTAATTTCTGCGACTGTCGTAATTCCATCTTTAACTAATTGTACCGCTTGATCTTGCAATGTTTCTAATCCTTGTTCTAAATTTAAATACTCTTTGATCTCGTCGATTTCAGCCTTTCTAGAAATCATCCTTCTTACTGTCCCATCAATTAAAATAATCTCATGAACAGCAATTCGTCCCTTATAACCCGTATTATTGCAATATGGACAACCTTTACCAATTGAAACTTTTTTTAATATCTTCACCAACAGCAATCTTATCACTAGCCTTCGCTGGTACTTCTTCTTTGCATTTCGGACAAATTGTACGTACTAATCGTTGTGCTACAACCCCTACTAGTGAATTAGCGACTAAGTACGGCTCAACTCCCATATCTTCCAAACGAACGATTGCACTGACTGCATCATTCGTATGCAATGTTGACAATACTAAATGTCCTGTGATAGCAGCTCTAACTGAAATTTCAGCAGTTTCTGCATCTCGGGTTTCTCCAACCATAATAATATCTGGATCTTGACGCATTAATGATCTTAACCCGATTTCAAAAGTTAATCCCGCCATATTATTAACCTGTGTTTGATTAATTCGCGGTAAGTTTTTTTCAACTGGATCTTCAATCGTTGAAATATTGATTTGCCTTTTAGAAATTGATTCTAACAACATATAGAGAGTAGTTGTTTTCCCACTCCCAGTTGGTCCTGTTACATATATGATTCCATGTGGCATATTGATCATACTTTCAATCTTATTATAATTATCAAGCGTCATTCCGTAAGTATCACTTCGTGTAATTGGAGTATTTGAATTTAAGTACCGCATAACGATTTTTTCGCCAAATACGGTAGGAATTACAGATACACGCATATTTAATTCCAATCCCTCTACTCTTCCTACAAAATGACCATCTTGGGGTAATCTTTTTTCAGCAATATCAAGATTAGATAGAATTTTGATTCTTACAATAAGTGAATTTTGAATACTTTTTTGTAGTGTCAAATAATCCACCAACATCCCATCGACCCGCATTCTTATAATTACTTTATCTTCAAACGGTTCAATGTGAATATCACTAGCATTATTGACATATCCTCGAGATAATAACGTATTAACTAGTTTTACAACAGGTGTATCATCTTCAGATTCATTGAAGAGATCAAGTGTATCTTCAACAACAATAGTATTTAACTTAATATCATCTGCAATATCTAATGCTGCAACATCATTATAATAACGATCTATCGCTTTAGATACCTCTGCTTTAGTTGCTAAACAAACATTTAAATGCATTCCAGTAACAAGACGTACATCTTCAATTCCATAGAAGTTCAATGGATCACTTGTTACAATAGTTAATTGTTGATCAGTTAAATCAATCGCAATAATATTATATTTATCAGCCATTGCACGCGGTATCTTTTGTACTGCATCTATATCAACCTTTATTTCGCTTAATTCAATTAACGGTTCTGCCAACTTATCGGACAAAGCTTCTAACATTTGATATTCACTTACAAATCCCAGATCAATTAAATGTTGACCTAAGCGTTTACTTCGATTAGACTTTTGCGCTTCTAATGCCACATTTAATTGCTCATCATTTATATATCCATATTCCTTTAATACTTCACCAATTGGTATATTCCTCATATATTTCGTCCTTCCTATCAATACATAGAATTCTTTTTATTAAAATAACTATATGGATTATCAATATCAATTCTATTTCCATTAATATTTGTACCATTGACTAGGTCTATTGTCAGATCAATAGTTTTATTAAATGTAATAAATATTGATCTACCACCATTTGTAACATAAACTACATCATCTTTAATATACGCACTTTCCAAATACCAATCTCTTGAAATTATTTGCCAGCCAGATGATGCTGAAAGGCCTGGAGCACTGCCATCACCATCAAATACTTTTAAATAATATTGTTTTCTTCCATCAACATCCTCATATACCCAACTGCCTACAGGATACACAACTGTATTTAAATATGCTGGTATTTTGTTAATTTGTTCTTTAGTCAAACTATCTAATTTGTTCATTACCGTTTTTATTCTATTTTTTGTGCTTAACTCTAAGCAGTCATGTCCACTATCTGTAGTAGGATTCGTTGTTCCTAAATCTTCCCAATAATTTTCATGAATCCCATTCCATCCAGTAGGTCCATATCCAGAATCGCCACCTTTATTGTCTAATTGTTTTAAACACTTATAGTAATGTCCATTTTCCGGATAATAAATTACATCATTAACTGTATATGCACTAAATCTATCGTAATTTTTATCAATTTTTTTCCATTTTTGTTCTCTATCCGGTTCTGCACCGAAACCATAATTATTTTCTTGAGTGATTAATTGCCACCAATAACCTTTATAATAAACAAAATCACCAATCATATAATGTCTTTGAACTCCATCAAATACACCTCTATTATTATAAGTATTTATACAATGTACTTGATCAGCTACTGTAATATTATCATTACTTTCATCAGGTTCTTCTACATCAGGCTTATCATTAGTATCTATTATATTTATCCCCTTGATATAATAAATCCTATACGTATCATTTACTTCGACCTGATTTGATGCACTAACTAAATAATCTTCTCCTCCAGCCTCAACTTTTAATTTCAAATTATCAAAAGAATAAACTTTTAGCAGTACCATAGACTAGCTCACTTTTTTTTATTAAAATCATACTTTACATCTAGACGATACCCGTCATACCCCTTAACCTTAATTGACACGGTATAATTATCATAGTATTTATCATCAAACACCTTTATTCCATCACGATATAATTTACCATCAATTATTGATAAATAGTGCCATCCTTCTCTTTCATACGGTGCCTCGTTATCGATTGCTAAATCTGTAACATAATTAATTTCATTATCAACATACTCAGCAATTCCATCTAATTTTTGTTTATTTTGATCGCTTAATTTTTGATCTCGAAAAAATTAAGTGATGTAACAAGAATCGAGCCAACGATCGTCAAGAGGACCGTAGAGATCAAATAAAACAACTGTGACTTCAATTAATGTCATACCATTATTATTCTTAAATTGTTTCATCTTAATCTCCCCTTCCCTCTTTATTTCTAAACTATGATTACTTTATTTTTACCCACTGACTTTGATCAGATAAATTTATTTTTTCGCTAATACTACCATCAAATAAACTATCTACTAGTTGTCCTAGCTATTACCTGAACCCTGCCACATCCACATAGCTGTTTTGATCACTTGTACCAAATGCAAATACTTTATAATACCAGCTGCCACGAGCATAAATCAAATTAGTTCGCCATTGTGTTCCACCACTAATTCCTGGTAACTCTGATGCCATTAAAAAATAGCCATCCTCGCTATCAATTCCAACTTGCCAGATACCGCCACAAAAATATGGTTTAATATATAGTGTTTTATCACCAATACGGGCCTTTTTCTCATTTTGATTAGTTGCGGTTTGATGAACCTCATCAAAAATCCGATTACATTCATTAATAATATCCTGTTCTAATGTTAAGTGCGCAGCCCATATCTATTATAGTAATAATAGCGATAACAGTCGTTGTTTTTATACCAGCCATTATACGATGCCACATCAATTCCTTGCTCTGCTATCCATTCATCAAATTGTTTAATAGTTGTAAACGAAGTACACTATCTAAAAAAAATCATTACAATTAGCTACTGTTTGTGGCGTATTTGAAAGAATTTATGTTATTAAAATTCA
>ENA-OQLB01001201-OQLB01001201.1-human-gut-metagenome-genome-assembly--contig:-NODE-1201-length-11794-cov-1.729836_pt1 | contig 11794 bp, 18 predicted proteins | sample MGYA00242656_ERZ504813 | MGnify/ENA primary metagenome ERZ504813 (study PRJEB26092, sample SAMD00036388) | human gut metagenome | host: Homo sapiens | study: EMG produced TPA metagenomics assembly of... | reverse complement strand
TCCATCCCCAACGAAGCTTCGGCACTGGTCTTTGGTAATCGTCTCAAGTCCCATTTCTTCTAACGTCTTATTCGTTGAATAAGTCAGCGAATCCAGCGTATTTGTCAAAGTTCCATCCAAGTCAAAAATACACGCTTTATACATTGCTATTCTCCTGTTCTTCTGTTCTATGATTATAATAGTATGAACCTTGACAAATTTCAACTGGAAATCTCTATTTTTCTATTCACTTCGCAGATATTGTCGCATAGCCCTGAGTGCATTCTTTTCCAGGCGGCTTACCTGTGCCTGTGAGATTCCGATTTCTTCTGCTACCTCCATCTGCGTTTTTCCTTCAAAAAAACGAAGTCTGATAATATGCCTCTCCCTTTTTCCGAGTCGTCCATTGCCGCCTGAAGAGACAGCTTCTCCACCCATCTGTCTTCTTTGTTCCTTTTGTCACTGATCTGGTCCATCACATACATAGCATCTCCATTGTCATTATATACCGGCTCATTTAAGCTGACCGGCATCTGGATCGCATCCAGCGCATAGATGATCTCTTCCTTTGCGATCCCGATTTCCTCTGCAATTTCCTGAACAGTAGGTTCTTTCTGGTTTACTTTGACATAATTTTCTTTCGCGTAAATGGCTTTATATGCCGTATCACGAAAGTGACCTGCTAACACGGATCGAATTATTGTCCCGGATGAACCGCCGGATTTCTCCAATGATCATCGGTACCGCATAAGTTGAAAATTTTACTTCCAGCTCCGGATTGAAATTATTGATTGCCTTGATCAGTCCGATGCACCCGATCTGAAACAGATCATCCGGATTTTCACTGCTTCCCGAAAAGCGTTTGATCACACTGAGTACCAGACGCAGATTTCCCTTGATATACTGTTCTTTTGCCTCCTCATCCCCCGCTTTGATCTTCTCAAAAAGCACCTCTTTTTCCCCGTCGCTAAGCAGAGGAAGCTTTGCTGTATTTACACCACAGATTTCTACTTTATTAAGTACCATCTCAATAAACCTCCAAATCTTTACTGGTATAAATTTTTCTCAAAACTGTTTTTATTTATTCGATTCCCTCTAAAATATTAAAAAATATCGCTCCTTGACTTTTTTCGCACTCTTCTGAAAGGATATACATTTTAGTAATATTTGTCTGATTTTCTATCATTTTCTTTAAATTATAGTATAATATACTAAAATAATTTTTACGCAAAGGGGTTGAGTATATGAAACTTACTTTTATCGGTGCCGCCCATGAAGTAACTGGAAGCTGCCATTATCTTGAAGCATGTGGAAAACATATTCTAATAGACTGTGGACTGGAACAGGGACCTGATCTGTATGAGAATCAGGAAATCCCGATCAATCCTTCCATGATCGACTATATCCTCTTAACGCATGCACACATTGACCATTCCGGCAAGATTCCTCTGCTTGTAAAAAATGGTTTTAAAGGAGAAATCATCTGTACATTCGCCACCTCTGATCTGTGCAGCATTATGCTCCGTGACAGTGCACATATCCAGGAATCCGAAGCAGAATGGCGGAACCGGAAGGCACTTCGTTCCGGTGCTCCGCTTTACGAACCACTTTATACTGTACAGGACGCCATGAATGCAGTTGCACTTCTTGCGCCGATCGATTATAACCAGACGATCCAGCTCTGTGAAGGAATCGAACTCCGCTTCACAGATGTCGGTCATCTGCTTGGTTCTTCCTGCATTGAAGTCTGGATCACAGAAGACGGTGTAAGCAAAAAGATCGTATTTTCCGGAGATGTCGGAAATATTGACCAGCCGATCATCAAAGATCCGCAGCATGTAGATGCAGCCGATTATCTTGTCATCGAATCCACCTACGGAAACCGGGTCCATTCTACTGTAAAACCGGATTATATTAAGGAGCTTACCAGAGTCCTGCGCGAAACCTTTGCCAAAGGTGGAAATGTAGTCATTCCATCTTTCGCAGTAGGAAGAACCCAGGAGCTTTTATACTTTATCCGTGAGATCAAAGAAAATAATCTTTTGCCGGAATATCAGAATTTTGAAGTTTATGTAGACAGTCCTCTGGCGATCGAAGCAACCAACGTTTTCCAGAAAAATGTACAGTCCTGCTTTGATGAGGATGCAATGGCTCTGATAAGTAAAGGAATCAACCCTCTTCTTTTCCAGGGACTGAAAACTACGATCACCAGTGAAGAATCTAAAATGATCAACTTCAATGACAAACCAAAAGTAATCATCTCTGCTTCCGGAATGTGTGAAGCCGGCCGTATCCGCCATCATCTGAAACACAACCTCTGGAGAAAAGAATGCACGATCCTCTTCGTAGGCTATCAGGCAGTTGGCACTCTTGGCCGCAAGCTTGTCGAAAGCAAACCGGAATCAGTCCGGCTCTTTGGCGAAAATGTAGAGGTTAATGCCCGTATTGAAGTCCTTGCAGGGATCAGCGGACATGCCGATATGAATGGTCTTCTGAACTGGATTGATGGATTCAAAGAGAAACCATCCCACATCTTTGTTGTACATGGAGAGGATTCGGTTACAGATTCTTTCGCTGCTACCATCACAGACCGTTTCGGCATTCCGGCATTTGCACCATACTCCGGAGGCTGTGTTGATCTCGCAACCGATACCATCCTTTCTGAAGGTATCAGGCTTCCGAAAAAAGCAGTTGAAAAGCCGGCCAAAGCACGTGCTCTTACTGCATTCAACCGCGTGGTTGCGGCAGCCAAACACCTCATGGATGTTGTGCTTAAAATGAAGGTCTTGCAACCAAAGATCTTGTCAAAGTTCGAGTCACAGATCCAGAATCTTGCTGACAAATGGGATCGTGACGACAGATAAATACCGATCTTATCTTTCCAGAGACCGGCTTCCGACATGGAACGCCGGTCTTTTTCTGTCTTTTTCGACAATTCTTTAAAAAAATCCAGCATTTCAGCATGTCGAATAAAAATTATTCTGTTTTTCCCATCTTCTGACAAAATCTGAAACACATCTTTTCTATAATAAAGCATGCTTAAGTACCAAATCTATTTAGCAGCTAAAGAGAAAGAAGGATAAGACTATGCAGTATGAAGTATATCTGGATGTATTGTTTCTGGAAAATATGATGATGGATTTTCTGATTCTTCTGGCAGTAAAAAAAAAAGTATTTCCATGTTCTGCCACTTATGGAAGTCTTCTTGCCGGTTCCTTTACCGGTTCACTACTGACCTGTGCCATTTTATTTTTTCCATGCCCGGTATGGACCCGCTATATCCTGCTGTTTTTCCTGGTAAATTCCTGTATGACAGTGATCGGATTGAAAATCCGGACATTTCCCGTTTTTTTCAAAGCATGGATTCTGCTCTATCTTGCAAGCTTTCTTCTTGGAGGTATCATGAGTTGGCTCCGTCTTTATTTTGGAAAATTTTTCCGGATCATATCTTTTCTTTTCACCCTTGGCATCTGTGGTTTTTTTCTTTTATATCATGGACTTTTGTTTCTAAAGAAACTATGGAAATCACAAGATCACAGTTTTGATGTGATTTTAACTGTAAATGGAAAAGATTTTCACCTGAAAGCCTTTCTGGACAGTGGTAATCATCTTTCTGATCCACTGACCGGAAAGCCGGTTCATATTATCAGCAAAGACGCCTGTCAGAAGATTTCTTCCCAAATCTCACCTGGAAGACTCCGGTACATCCCGTACCGGACTATACAGAAGACGACCAGTATTCTTCCTGTTTTTTCTGTCAAGAAGATGAGAATAACAGGAGAATCTGAATTTTTGATCCATTCTCCACTGATCGGTATTTCCGAACAGAAGAATTTTGGAAACGGAAAATATGAAATGCTATTGCATCCTGAAGATTATTAGGAGGATTATAATGATGATAAAAGTTGCTGTTTCAGATTGTTTTAAATTGAAAATGATTCCCTCTTTCCGCAGTGTTTTCTTCCCGGAAAAGCAGGAAATCCATTACATAGGAGGGACAGATATCCTGCCGCTCCCACTTAGCAGTGAAGAAGAAGGTCATGCCATTTCCCTTCTCGGAGGCGGGCAGGATGAAGAAGGAAAAAAGCTTCTTATTGAACATAACCTGCGTCTGGTTGTATATATAGCGAAAAAATTTGACAATACCGGTGTAGGCGTAGAAGACCTGATCTCCATCGGCACGATTGGACTGATCAAAGCAATCAATACCTTCAATCCAGAGAAAAATATCAAACTTGCCACCTATGCCTCCCGTTGTATTGAAAATGAGATCCTCATGTATCTGCGCCGGAATAACAAGACCAAACTGGAGTCTCCATCGATGAACCGCTCAATGTTGACTGGGATGGAAATGAGCTTCTTCTCTCCGATATTCTTGGAACTGAAGAAGATACCATTTATCGTGATATGGAAACCGAAGCAGAACACAAACTTCTTGGGAAAGCCATCGGACGGCTTTCAAACAGGGAACGGGTAATCGTGCAGATGCGATTCGGACTCGGAACCCCCGACGGGGAAGAAAAAACGCAGAAAGAAGTGGCCGATCTTCTTGGAATCTCCCAGTCTTACATATCAAGACTTGAAAAGAAAATTATGCAGAGACTGCGACGCGAAATGGTACGCTATGAACAAGTAAATTATGAAAAACAGGGAAACAGTAATTTCTTACTGCTTCCCTGTTATTTCATTCTTATTTCTTGAAGAAATCCGGAATCTTGATAGACTGCTCTTTCACCTTGCTCTGTGGAGTTCTTGCACTCTGAAGCGGTGGTACCTGTGTAGTCTGCTGCTGTACCGGTCTGCCTCCGTATACCGGTCTTTCTACATTGCTGTATTCTCCCGGATTAAACTGTGGACGTGAAATATTGCTTGCTCCCATTCCAGATCCACCGTTCATCATAGCTGCTTTATGTTCCAGTCTTGACTGAAGCTTGCTCTGTGTTCCGCCTACATTGTGAAGACCTGTTGCGATAACTGTGATAGTTGCTTCATCTGACTTGGAATCATCATACATTGCACCGAAGATGATGTTTGCATCTTCACCTGCAAGATCCTGTACATATTCTGCTGCATCACTCGCATCCATAAGTGTGATGTCACCTGAAATGTTGATGATAACGTGAGATGCACCTGCGATGGTTGTCTCAAGCAGAGGGCTGGCAACTGCCTGCTTAACTGCTTCAAGAGCCTTGTCATCACCTTTGCCCTGTCCGATACCAATATGAGCAATTCCTTTATCTGTCATAACTGTCTGTACATCGGCAAAGTCAAGGTTGATCAGTGAAGGTACATTGATCAGGTCTGTGATACCCTGGATACCCTGCTGAAGAACTTCATCAGCTTTCTTAAGTGCTTCCGGCATAGTTGTTCTTCTGTCTACAATTTCAAGAAGCTTATCATTCGGAATAACGATAAGTGTATCTACATTTTCTTTTAATTTTTCGATTCCGGCAAGAGCGTTGTTCATTCTTGTCTTGGATTCGAATTTGAAAGGCTTGGTTACAACGCCAACAGTAAGTGCTCCCTGCTCTTTGGCAATACGCGCAACAACAGGAGTTGCTCCTGTTCCTGTTCCGCCACCCATACCACAGGTAACAAATACCATATCAGCTCCCTTGAGTGCTGACTGGATCTCTTCGGCACTTTCCTCAGCTGCTTTTTCACCGATCTCCGGTTTAGCCCCTGCACCAAGACCCTTTGTAAGCTTGTCTCCGATCTGCATAAGAGTCGGAGCTTTACATAACTGAAGAGCCTGTTTATCTGTATTGATTGCGATAAATTCAACACCTGCAATCTGTTCATCGATCATGCGGTTGACTGCATTGTTTCCGCCGCCACCTACACCGACTACAATTATTTTAGCTGCTGCTTCTGATTCATTTGTTTTAATTTCTAACAAGAGTTTCTCCTCCTTCGTCACCTTATTATATTATACACCCTAAATGTCAATATGCGCTTAGTTATACATAAGACTATAATATATTTTTTTCCGAAAAATATCAATAGAATTTTGTATATTTTCCTATTTTTTTATTCACTTGACACAGATTATGTTCCAAGGTCCGGAATCACATCTTTTTCGAAGGTAATTGTAATATTATCTGTGTTAAAATTTTCCAGATACAGGGTTCCTCCTGATCTCCCAGCTTCTCAAGGATCGGTGATATCTGCATGATCCGTTCTTCCAGATTCGTGTGCCCGACATTGACACATTTGTTTCCAAAAAAAAGATACAGATCTGAACCGGAACAAACAATCTTATCCGGCGCGAGATCACATTTTTTCAGTGTCATCGTCATATCCAGAAGATTCCCAAATGCTTTTTTGTTCGCCTTGCTGACCGGAAGTGCTTTGTAAAGCTGTACTTTCTTTACTTCCAGCCCTTCAATGCACGGGATTCCATCCCACAGCTCCTTTGTCTTTGCAAGTACGATACCATCCTTGTCAAAATAAATACATTCATCACCTGACACGATATAACCGGCCACACGCTTCTCTTTGATCGTCACCTTCACAGTCCACGGATTCTTCATCGTCACATTTGCCTCTTCCATTGCCGGAAGCAGCTCGTGATTCATCAGGTGGTTCCTGATCATCACATACAGAGAATTGGAAGACCAATTATCATCCTGCACCCAGTCTGCAATCTCCTGTCTGCTAAGATACTGATTTCCTGATACTTCGATTTTCCGCACTTGAAAGAGTAAAAGAAACGTAATCATAGCTATGCAAACCAAAATAATGACCAGAATGGCTTTCATGGCAGTCTGCTTTATGATTCTCTTTTTCCTTTCTTTCTGTATCATCCCATCAGGCATCTTCCTCCTTCCGTCATTTGTATATCTCCTGTTTAGTCTACCACTTGTGACACACTTAGCACAAGTCCCATTTCAATTAAAAGAAACATCACCGATGTTCCTCCATAACTGATAAAAGGAAGTGTAATCCCCGTATTCGGAATTGTGTTCGTCACAAACTGCAATATTTAAAATAACCTGAATCATCATATGTGCCATCGCTCCGGTCGCGATCAGCGCACCAAAAAGATCCCTGCTTCCGGATGCGATCAGGAAAAAGCGCCAGATCAGAAGCAGAAACAGAAAAACGATAATCCCAGCACCCGCGAGTCCAAGCTCTTCACAAATAATTGAAAAGATCATATCATTCTGTGCCTCAGGTACAAATCCCAGCTTCTGTACACTGTTTCCGATCCCGACTCCGAATACTCCTCCGGATCCAATCGCGTAAAGCCCCTGCAGGGTCTGATAACCCTTTTCATTATTTTTCCGGATTTCTCCAGATAGCAAGCCGTTCCAGCCGATAGCTTTCAAGGGCAAGAAAAATCCCCATAAAGCAGGCGCCTGCGATTCCCATCAAGCAAATTGCGCATACTTCGGGCTTGCCACAAAGATCAGGATCACACCGATTCCCAGAATAATGATCGCCGTGCTTAAATTACTCGCTCCCACAAGTCCCACGATTGGAAGGATCCAGAACATGATCCTGCAAAGTGTCCACATTTTTCCGATTGTTTTTACGTTCTTCGTCACAAGATCCGCCAGAAAAAGAATCAGTGCAACTTTCGCAAATTCTGATGGCTGAAAAGAAAACGGGCCCAAAGCTAACCATCTTTTGGACCCGTTAATTTCTCTGCCAAACAACATGACCGCAACCGAAAGTGCAACTGCTGCCAGATAACCAAATACTGCCAGTCTCTGCCAGATGTGGTAATCCATCCCTGCCACGAACAGCATCAGTACAATTCCAAGCACCGTCGCAAACGCCTGCTTTTTCAGATAGTAAAAGGAATCATGAAATTCACCTGCCCGTTATATGCACTGGTACTGTATAAGATCACCAGTCCGATCACAACCAGGAGAACAACAATCAACAGAAGCGTGTAATCCATACGCCCCTTTTTCCCTTTTTCCTCCACTTTGTTTCACGCCCTTTGATACAGATTATATGAAATTATTTTATTTTCTTTTATAATGCATTCACGTATTTTTTGAATTCTTCCCCACGCACTTCATAGTTCGGAACATTCCCCAGCTTGCACATGCCGGTGACAGCAGAACTGCATCTCCGGGTCTTGCAAGCTCCACACAGGTATCGAGTGCTTCTTCGAAAGTATCTTTTAAAATACAGTCATGAAATCCGCACTCTGCTGCTTCTTTCTGAATCTGCTCTTTTGTAGCACCGATCAGTACCAGATAGCGGACTTTTCCATCAAAGCTCTGGATCCATTCATGGAAATCGGACTGTTTATCATATCCACCACCGATCAGGATCGTCGGGCGGTTCATTGCCTGGATTCCCTTGATCGCCGCATCCGGATTCGTTCCTTTAGAGTCATTGTAATAGACAACCCCGTTCTTCTCTGCCACATATTCAATACGATGCTCAACCCCCTTAAATGCAAGTACAGACTTACGGATCACATCCAGATCTACACCGTAAGCTGCTGCCATTGCAACCGCTGCCATAACATTCTCATAATTGTGGACGCCAAGGATCTGTAATTCGCCGGTCTTGCAGATGACCGTTCCTTCTTTCTCCTTTTCCGGTTTGTATACAATGTCTTCTCCGTCAAGATAAATGCCCTGTTCCAGTTTATGCTTACTGCTGAAAAATAGAACACTTGCCTGAAATTCATCTGCCATCTTTCTTGTCTCTTCATCTTCATAATTGAGAACACAGATATCTTCTGGTGTCTGATTCTTCGCAATATTCATCTTTGCACGAATATATGCTTCCATCGTATGATGGCGGTTCAGATGATCCGGTGTGATATTAAGAACTGCACTTACCTTTGGATGGAAGGTATGAATACTCTCCAGCTGGAAGCTTGAAAGCTCTGCCACGATCACAGAATCTTCTCTGGTATCTGCTGCGGCATTCGTATATGGTGTACCGATATTTCCCACAACAAAAACGCTGTCACGGGCATTTTTCATAATCTCGCCTAAAAGAGAGGTTGTTGTCGTTTTCCCATTGGTTCCGGTAATTCCAAGCACATCTCCTTTTCCACATACATAGGCAAGCTCAATCTCGCCCCAGACAGGAATTCCTTTTTCTTTCATAGCCAGAACAACCGACAGATCAGTCGCACCCCCGGACTCATTACAACCAGATCAAGACTTTCCATCTCCTCTTCCGGAAAAGCTCCGAGAATAACGCGGACTTTGCTTCCCTCACCAAGCTGTGCTTTCATTGCCTCGGCATCTTTTTTATCATTTCCATCATACAGAATTACCTCTGCCCCTTCTTTTTCCAGTAATCCGCAGGATCCAATCCCACTGATCCCCGCACCGAATACCAACACTTTCTTTCCTTGTAAATCCATTTTTGTAAGCCTCCTATAATGCCAGCAGTGCAACCAGGCACAGAATTGCAGTTACAATTGAAAAAACTGCAACCACCCGTGTCTCGCTCCATCCACACAGCTCAAAATGATGGTGGATCGGCGCCATTTTAAAGAAACGCTTTCCGCCTGTTTTCTTAAAATATGTTACCTGGATCATAACTGATAAAACTTCTACCAGATAGATCAATCCTACGATGATAATGAATAATGGCATCTGGAGCATGTATGCTGTCGAAGCAACAAATCCCCCAAGAGCCAGTGATCCGGTGTCGCCCATAAATACGCTTGCCGGATAAACGTTGAATAATAAGAATCCCAGCAGCGCACCTACCACTGCACAGGTAATCGGTTCGATCCCACTCTTTGTTCCGATCGCAACAACTGTAAAGAAGGTTGCCACAAGAACTGTTACACTGGATGCAAGCCCGTCCAGTCCATCTGTAAAATTCACACCATTTACGGTTCCGATCACTGCAATAAAAAGTACCGGAATGGCAAACCAGCCGATGTTCAGATATTTCCCACCTGAAAACGGTATCAGCATGGTAAGCGGTATCTTTGCCACTTTCACGATGTAAAATGCAAAAATCGCTGTAATCACGATCTGGAGTGCCATCTTCTGCATCGGCATCAGTCCATCTGATCTGTGAAGAACAACTTCAGATAATCATCCAGGAACCCGACCAGTCCGAATCCAATCGTTACAAAAAGTACCGGAATCACCTTCGGATACTCTCTTACATAGATCAGCGAAGTGACCGCAATCGCAAACAAGATCATCACGCTCCCATCGTCGGCGTTCCGGCTTTTTTAAGATGCGACTTCACCCCGTCTTCTCTCTCTGTCTGATCCATCTTGAGTCTTCTTAAAACAGGAATTACCACCGGTCCTGCTGCCACACTGAGAACAAACGCGATCAGCACCGGTATGACCATTGTAAATCCATAATACACCTCTGTCTTTCTTTTGTTTTCAAAATCAGCCCTTACCTTAAAGGCACAGATTCTACGCTTTAGTATAATGTATCTGCCCTGTTTTTTCAACTGCTTCACGGGTTTTCTTCCCGTTCGATTCCAAGATAGGGAAGAATATTGTCGAAAATATCGCGCACAACCGGAGCTGCTATCGTCCCGCCATAATAGATACCCTGTGGGTTGTAAATAATTGCCATTGCTGCTACCTGTGGATCATCTGCAGGTGCAAATCCGATAAAAGATCCTATATAACGGTTCGCACTTCTTGGCAGCGTCTGGCTGGTCGCTGTCTTTCCTCCGATCCGGTATCCTTCGATCTGTGCTTTTTTTCCTCCTCCCTCGGACACAACCGTTTCCAGTATCTTTCTCATCTTTTCTGACGTTTCTTTAGAAAGAATCCGTTTTCTTTTTCCATAAGAAATCGTTTCTTCTTTCTCTCCACTTTCCGCATCATAAACGGCGATGCCAAAATGAGGAGTGATACTTTTTCCCCCATTCACCAGAGAACATACTGTTGTTGCCATCTGCATCGGTGTCACCTGAAAAGACTGTCCAAACGACATCGTTGCCAGCTCTACCTGCCTACATTTTCCTTCTTGTGCATGATCGTTGCAGCCTCTCCCGGAAGATCTACACCTGTCTTCCCCATCAATCCGAATTTTTCAAAATATTTATAAAAATTCTCTGTTCCAAGCCGCATCCCTACTTCAATAAAAACCGGATTACAGGAATTCTGCACCCCCTGTACAAACGTCTCGGATCCATGTCCAGTCGTCCTCGCACACCGGATCCGGCGGTCTTCCACAAGCTTGTATCCAGGACAGTAAAAAGTATCTTCTTCTTTGACCACTCCCTCTTCCAACGCCGCCGAAGCAGTAAATACCTTAAAGATCGATCCTGGTTCATAAGTATCATTGATACTCCTGTTCCGCCACATCTGATTCAGCATTGCCTGTTTTCTTCATCATTCAAAGCGGCATCTGTTCCCTCCGGTAATGTAAACGGGGCATTCAGATCAAACTCTGGAGCATTGATGCAGGCATAGATTTCCCCTGTTTTTGGATTCAGGATCAAAATCACAACTGCATCTGCCTGTTTTTCTTCCATTACTTTTTCCGCAGCCTGCTGTGCATATTCCTGGATATTATAGTCCAGGCTTACCTGCAGAGTGTCTCCGGAAACCGGTTCTACTCTGTCTTCCAGCGTATCCGCAAGCTCAATCCCTCTGGCATCAGTTGTTGTCAGAATCATTCCGTTCACACCTTTCAGATAATTTTCATACTTTACTTCCAGTCCAATGATTCCCTGATTGTCTCCCCCGGTAAATCCAAGAACCTTTGAAGCCAGATTGCCATACGGATAGTACCGTTTAAAATCCTCATCTACCTTCACCCCGTCCAGTTCATATGCACGGATCCGGTCCCCGGTCTCTTTCTCCACATTTGTCTTTATTTTTTCCCTGGAAGAAACTTTT
>ENA-OQLB01001200-OQLB01001200.1-human-gut-metagenome-genome-assembly--contig:-NODE-1200-length-11795-cov-1.668924_pt1 | contig 11795 bp, 16 predicted proteins | sample MGYA00242656_ERZ504813 | MGnify/ENA primary metagenome ERZ504813 (study PRJEB26092, sample SAMD00036388) | human gut metagenome | host: Homo sapiens | study: EMG produced TPA metagenomics assembly of... | reverse complement strand
CTATAATTTTGCCACCTTATTTTTTTAGACAGAAATTAATAGGATTTTGAAAAAAGAAAAAGCTCGAAAACCTTGATTTTCTGGGCTTTTTAAGAGGCGCAGACGGATTTGAACCGGTGAATACTGGTGTTGCAGACCATTGCCTTACCACTTGGCTACTGCGCCGTATTTAGTTATTTTGCACAATTATTGGTTTGTAGCTCCCCCTGTTGGACTCGAACCAACGACACTGCGGTTAACAGCCGCATGCTCTACCGACTGAGCTAAGGAGGAATATTTATCTTATTCGGCTCCCTAGTGTGTGGTGTTGCAGACCCACGCCTTACCACTTGGCTACTGCGCCTTATTTTGTTGTTAGTCCGAAGACTAATGACTCCAACGGGAATCGAACCCGTGTTACCGCCGTGAAAGGGCGATGTCTTAACCGCTTGACCATGGAGCCTTGTCTGTATCACTGCTTCAGTGATGACCGAGTTATATATTATCATAGCTCCATTAGAATTGCAAGTGTTTTTTGAAAATTTTTTTATTTCTTTTTCTCTTTTACTTTTTCTACACTTCTATTCTATGTTCCTAAACCCAAAATATTCCGTTTTCAAATCACTTTTTCACTCTTTTCAAAGACTCTGATCATAAGCAACCAACAGATCCGTCATTTTCCCGTAACTTTTGACACCCTGCTTTTGTCCATTTGCTTTCAGATACGTGTCATTCACCATATTCGCCACTTCTGCCACGCTCCCATCATATTCTGACCAAAACTGATCGTCTGCCCGCAAATCCGGTTCTGCCGCTTTGCTCAGACCTTCTCTTACTTCCTGCCACACTTTTGGATCTGCCCTGTATAGAGCATTCATGGCGTACTCCCACGCAGACAGCGTTCCACTGTACTGAAATTCTGTCATGTCTGACTCCCTGCATGCCAGAAATGAAATAAAATTGGCTTCTTCCTCCTGCATAAATCCTCGTAAGTGAGACAATTCATGACACATGGTAAACGGAAAATCATATGACGGCATATCCTGATTATAATTTGCCTCGATCGTAAATGGCGCATAAATTCCCATCAGTTTCTGATATGACAGGATTTCTGAAACCAGCACCGGCTTGGGATTCGGATAATATCCCTGAAGCGCAGGATACTGCCTGCCAAGTGCCTGCATGGACCGGACTGCTTCTTGTCGTATCTCCTCCGGCAGCTGCAGCTCTCCGTTTTCAGTTCTCTCTACCTGTGTACTCAGACGATTGACCTCTTCTGTCAGCCATTGACAGGTTGCTTGCAAGTCTTTCACCGAATACGTCTGTATTTTGAGCCCGGATTTTCCGAAAAAGATTCTCTATGATAATTGATGCCGCAGTTGATCACAAATACAAGCAGCATAATACAGCCGCCCAAAACAATCCCGCAAGCCATTGCCAAATTGCTTTTCTTCCTGCCTTCCTGGACTCGAAAGCTGCATGGATTCCAGTTCCAATCATCAAAAAAATCACAACATAAAGACTCAGCTCCACAAACGAAAATGGAACTTTCCCAAACAACCGCCCGATCACAGACACCAGGCCTTTGTAAATATAAGTAGAATACCATTCCGAAAATGACAGACTGATTCTTGCGATCAGTGTCAAAATGCCACTGACCGCCAGAAATAAAAGTCCGCTCCATATATACTTACTGTTTTGGTTCTTTCTCTTTTGCCGCGCATCTTTTTCCTCTTTCGTAATTCTTTCTACTTCTGGCCGCTCAAATCCTCCGTGTACCTCTTCATGATATGAAAATACATCACAAGCAGCAGCCCGCCTGCCAGCACCCATGCTGCAGGACTTGCCAGACATACTCCCACATAACTTTTATAGTGTGCCGCCCCGATGGCAACTACACCTCTTCCGATCAGTTCTGCCACCCCGGCCATCATTGGAAGAATTCCAAATCCCATGCCCTGGATTCCATTTCGATACACATTCACCACAGTAAGCGGAATAAAAAACAGTCCGACACATTTCAGATAAATATCCACATATCCCATGATCTGCCCCAGATTTTCTGACAGAAATAATGGCGTCAGATATTTGCCTGCAAACATCACAAATATCCCCGTCACAACGGCATATGCAAAGCCCATCCATGTCGCGCTTTTAAATCCCTGTCGGATCCTGAGAATCTTTCCTGCCCCCATATTCTGGGCACAATAAGTTGCCATCGTCGTTCCCAGCGCCACATACGCCTGTGTTACCAGCTGCTCGATCTTGCTGGCTGCCGTAAATCCTGCAATCGCCACGGAACCCAGGATATTCAGAGAAGACTGCATCATCATTGCGCCGATCGCCGTGATGGAATATTGAAACGCCATCGGAAATCCAATTCCAAACTGGATCTTCACCAATGTTCCATCCAATTTCCAGTCTTCTTTTGTAAGTCTTAAAATCGGAACCTTTCTGATGATATAAACCAGACATAACACTCCTGAGATGCCCTGTGCGATCACAGTTGCATAAGCCGCGCCTGCCGCTCCCATATGGAACACAATAATAAATACCAGATCCAGAATAATATTCAAAACCGCAGCCAGGATCAGAAAATAAAGCGGTGTCTTGCTGTTTCCCAGCGCACGCAGAATACTTGCCAGCAGATTATATAACACCTGCGCAAAAATCCCTGCACAGATCACCATAATATACCGATAAGCATCGTCAAAAATATTATCCGGCGTATTCATAAAATGAAGCAACCATCTCATTCCCACCATGCTGATCACAGTCATGATGCTGACACGATGAGCGACAGGATCGCAGCTGAACCTACTGTTTTTCTAACGGATCTCATATCTCCGGCTCCGAATTTCTGTGCAGTAGGCACTGTAAATCCGGCAGTCATCCCCTGCAGAAACCAATGATCAAAAACATGATCGTTCCTGTAGACCCTACTGCCGCCAACGCATTTGCCCCTACAAATTTTCCGACGATGATTGTATCTGCCATATTATACAATTGCTGAAATACATTTCCTATAAAAAGAGGAATCGTAAAATTCAGTATCATCTTCGTTGGATTCCCAACGGTCATATCCTTTTCCATACACTCCACCCCTTCAGATTACTACATTTTGTGCTATTATACGACATCAGCCAATGAAAAACAATTCCTTTATCCCTAAATAAAACCATTAAAAAACTCCGTAAGTCTCTCTCGACCCCGGAGCATTATTTGCCAACTGTATATTCCATTATTTATCTTTCCACTCCAACATGCGATACGCATTTACATCACCATTCATAGAGAGAAGTCCTGCTATGATCGTTTCTCTGTTTTCCTGAAAATATTTTTTCACTCTGTCCATCCATGTTTTCTTACTCTGCTTCTTCTCGACATATGCTCTGTCTTTCAATACTACTGTATTGTTCATATTCCTCACCTAATCCTTTTTTATCTCTTTTTCTCTTTACAAGTATATTATATGGTGTATTTTCCAAAGATACTAGAGCCTTTTTAACTTATTTTAAGTCGATATTGACTTTTTTCAAAGAGCACTTCTGCCGATTCTTCAAAAAAATATGGGAATTTCGTTTCTTCAATACGTCAATGAAATCCGAATTTCCCATATTTATTACGATTTACTGCATACACACCTTCTGAAGTTCGCAAGCATTTACTTTAATACGCTTTTTACAGCGTCTTTCCATCCATTGTACTTTCGCACTCTTATTTCTTCACACATCTTCGGCGCATATTCCTGACGTTTCAGACGCGTAAACACTTCATCTCCATACAGCCCCAGTCCTCTTCCGGCTGCATAAGCAGCTCCAATCCCGGAGAGCTCTTCTGCATCCGGCACAAGCACCTTTCGATTCAGGATATCGCTCTGGAACTGCATCAGATACTGATTTCTGGTCGGACCACCGTCCACTCGCAGCTCCTGAATCTCGGTTTTTGCATCCTGACTCATCGCATTTACCACATCTGCAATCTGGTATGCGATACATTCTACTCCTGCGCACACCATTTCCGCCTTTCTTGTCGTTCTTGTAATGCCGATTAAAGCGCCCTTCGCTTCACTGTTCCAGTACGGAGCTCCAAGTCCTGTAAATGCCGGAACAAAATACAGACTGTCGTCTGCTTCTGCCTTTCTGCAGAGTTCTTCCGTCTCTGCCGGCGACTGAATCAGTTCCATATCATCCTTGAGCCATGTAATGACTGCTCCCGTGTAGTTGATATTTCCTTCCAGCACATAGTTGATTTTCCCCTGCATTCCCCATGCAAGAGAAGTTACTACACCGTGCGTGCTCAGCACCGGTGTCTCCCCGATATTCATCATATAGATGATCCGGTTCCATACGTGGACTTGATCATTCCTTTTTCCAGACACCCCTGCCCAAACAATGCTCCATGGGAATCTCCCAGTACACTGTGATCGGAACTGGTTTTTCAAAAAATCCATCCAGATCTGTCTCTCCGAAACAGCTGTCCGAATCACATACTTCTGCCAGATCCTGTGCATCCAGTCCAAATAACTGACAGATTTCTTCATCCCATCTCTGCTCAAAAATATCAAACAACTGGGTGCGGGATGCGTTGGAGTAATCCGTTTTATAAGACGTTCCATGTGTCATCCGGTATACAAGCCAGGTATCGATTGTTCCGAAACACAGCGCATGTTTCTTTGCCAGTGCTTCTGCACCTTCTACATTTTCTTTCAGCCATGCCAGTTTCGAAGCCGGAAAATACGGCGAAAGCGCAAGCCCTGTCTTTTTCCGGATCATCTCTGCCGCCCCTGTTTTCTCCACACGGCGGCAGATTTCAGCGGCCCTTGCACATTGCCAGACAACAGCGTGCGCGATTGCTTTTCCGGTCTCTTTTTCCCAGACAAGAGAAGTTTCTCTCTGATTGCTGATTCCGATTCCTTTGACGCTCTCCTTTGAAATTCCGGACGCCTCTACCAGATTTTTCACCACCTGTACGGTATTCTGGTAAATTTCTTCCGGATCATGAGAAACCCATCCTTTTTCATTGATGATCTGCTTATGCGGGAGATCTTTTCTCTGAAACAGCATGCCGTCCTGATCAAAAAGCAGCGCTTTTGTTCCCTGCGTACTCTGATCAATACTGATAATATAGCTCTCTGCCATGTCCTCTCTCCTGTCCCCTATTTCAGGATTTTTTTTGCCTTGTTCGCAATACCTTCTGCATTCAGACCGTAATAATCAAACACTTCTTTTGAAGTTCCTGTGATAACCGATGCATCCGGAAGAGACATATTTACTACTTTTTTCGGGCATTCTCTTCCTGTCACCTGTGCCACCATAGAACCAAGTCCTCCAAATGGTGCATGTTCTTCTACGGTAAGGACTGCTTTTGCATTTCCTGCCATGCGCACGATTGCTTCCTCATCCAGTGGTTTGATGCAGTACATATCCAGAACGGACGCTGAAATTCCTTCTGCTTTTAAAAGCTGGCTGCATCTTTGGCTGGTTTTACCATTTCTCCGCAGGTGATGATCGCTACATCATTTCCATTTGTATTTCCTTCTGTCACAACTGTCGCATGATCCATTTCAAATGGTACATTATCTTCCTCGTAAGTCGGATCTACTGCATTTCTTCCCACACGGATGTACGCCGGTTTTTCATCTTTTAACAACGCTTTTGTCAGTTCTCTTTGTCTGCAGGTGATCACTTGGAATATAAACGCGCATATTCGGAATCGCACTCATTGCCGCAATATCCTGCGCGGAATGATGACTCATCCCCAGAGCACCGTAGCTGACTCCACCACTGATTCCGATCAGTTTTACATTCGTGTTGGAATATGCAACATCCACTTTACACTGCTCATAGCTTCTTGTAGAAAGGAAGCATGCCGGTGAAACCGCATAAGATTTCTTTCCACATTTTGCAAGTCCGGCTGCAATACTGACCAGATTCTGTTCTGCAATCCCGGTTTCCACGAATTGCTCCGGATACGTATCTGCAAATGGTGTAAAAGATCCACTTCCTCTGGAATCACTGCAGAGCGCAACAATATCTTTATCTTCTTTTGCAGCTTCCATCAATACTTCACAGATCATTTGTTTATTTGCTGTTTTTCCCATTATGACAACGCCTCCTCTGCAGTTTTTAAGTCTTTCATGATGATATCGTACTCTTCCTGTGTCGGAACTTTATGATGCCAGTTTGCTTTATTTTCCATAATAGAAGAACCTTTTCCTTTCACCGTATTGGCGATCAGTACCGTTGGTTTCCCCTTCACACGCTTTGCCTCTTCGAATGCAGCGTGCAGTTCATCGATATCATTTCCGTCTTTTACATCGATCACATGCCACCCAAAGCTTCTGAAACGTTCATGCAAATCATCGTGTCCCATCACATCTTCTGTGTTTCCGGAATCTGAAGACGATTACGGTCTACCACTGCGCACAGATTATCCAACTGATACTGATGTGCTGCCATGGCGCCTTCCCAGACAGACCCTTCCGCCAGCTCTCCATCTCCCATGACTACATACACGCGGCGGTCTTTGTGATCCATTTTGGCTGCCTTTGCCATTCCTACGCAGACCGGAAGTCCATGTCCCAGAGAACCGGAATTCATCTCGATACCCGGCAGTTTATTATTCGGATGGCCAATATATTTAGAACCAAATTTGCTGAAATTTCAGGACATCTTCTTTGTCCAGAAATTCCTTTTCCGAAAGCACTGCATAGTATGCCTCCATAGAATGACCCTTACTGAGTACAAACAGATCTCTGTCCGGATCTTCTGGATTTTTTGCGTCAATGTTCATCTGATCAAAATACAGCTCTACCAGAACTTCCATCACGCTCATGTCACCGCCGATATGCCCTGCCTTTCCGGCACAGATAATGTCTATGGTGTCTCTTCTAGCTGATAAGCCAATGCTTTTAAATTCATATCTTACCTTCCTTTCTCTCACTCACCGCGCAGATATGCTTTTACGTCTTCCTCGATCGGATCATAGAGATCCGGTTTCACGCCGATATATTTACATGCCTCATACAGTACCGGAACTACATTTTTGTGAATACCGACACAGTGGTGAATATACGGTCCTTCTACAATCTTGGCTTCCAGACGTTTGATGTTTTCCACTTCTACCCAGAGATATGTTCCCATTCCTTTCGGTCCGTCCACACCTTTTGCGTTTCCAAGAAGAAGTGAATATTCTCCATTGTCTCCATCGAAGCGGCACAGTGTCACTTCTCCGTGTTTTGCTTCTGCAGTCAGACTTCCCGGATGCTCGAATGCCAGCGGATACGTCAGTTCCGGTTTTCCTGTGCAACCGACATCGGCCATGGCCCGCAGTGCTGCAGCAGTTCTCCGTTTTCAATGTCAGGATGACGGATCGTCCAGTCTGCGAAAAATCCTCTCTTTTCATCCATTCCCGCAGCTTCTGCCAGAAGTGCGGTCACTGCTCCGTGAATATCGGTTTCACAGACTACCGGAATGCCCTGTTCATTGAGAATCGCATTTGCTGCACATGGCATAATTCCGATTTCTGTCTGAAGCGCATTCCAACACTGGATCGCAGCTGCCTGACATCCATATTTCTCTACCAGACTCTTCATTGCCAGAGCCAGAGCTGCTACCATTTCTACTTCCTCTTCTTTGATCTTGATAACCATGGTATCCTTGATGTAGCGATCATCTGCTCCATTTTTTCTTTGTCTTCACGAACTGTTTTTACTTCTTCTGTCAGCTCTGTCATCGGAACCGGCGCCAGCTGAATATTAAATTTTTCGAGCAATTCTCCTTCGTTGCACATTGTGGTCCAGAAGTCAAACGGACGTGTTGAAATCTGAAGAATACGGATATTTTTAAATGTTTTTACGACATTACATACTGCAAGGAAATCTTTGACTCCACGTTCAAAGACCGGATCGTTTAATCTGCAGTTTGTCAGATATGTAAATGGAATCTGAAATCTTCTGAGCACCTTTCCTGTTGCAAACAGTCCGCACTGTGTGTCGCGCAGTCTCACACCGTTTGGCTCCGGTCTCTCATCCAGCGGTCCCCACAAAAGCACCGGAACATCCAGTTTCTTTGCCAGTCTTGCACAGACGTATTCTGTACCGAAATTACAGTGTGGGAGCATCAGACCATCCACACCTTCCTTTTTGAATTTTTCTACGATTTTATCGACATCTTTGTCATCATACAGAAGTCCTTCTTCGTTGATGTCTGTGATGTCCACAAAGTCCACACCCAACTCTTTTAGTCTCTGTGCTGTCAGCCCTCTGTACTTAACCGCATCCGGTGCGCTGAAAATACTTCTTCTTGTGGGTGCAAATCCCAGCTTGATTTTTTTCATGATTCAGTCTCCTTTCACATACCCTTTGTATTTGTGTATTTTGCTTTTTCTTTCAAGGATTTTCTTGTTGTTTTCTAACTTCAGTATAGCTTCGCAGAAACTCAATTTCATCCAATAATTAAGTATTTTTCACTTAATTATTAACTTAATTATTGTTTTTTCTTTGTATCTGGTTCATAATAAATTCAGAACACAAAACAACAATTCGAAAGGATCATATATGGGAATTACAGCAAAGGAACTTGCAAGAAAATTGAATCTTTCTGCCGCCGCTGTCTCCATGGCACTGAACCACAAACCAGGAGTCAGCACTGCAACACGGCAGCTCGTCCTGGATGCCGCAGAAAAATATGGATATGATTTTTCCCGGATCGCGGAAAAACATACCACTTCCGGGGCGATTTATTTTGTTATCTATAAAAAACATGGAACAGTTGTTGCAGATACCCCGTTTTTCTCTCAGGTTTCCGAGGGAATTTCACAGGGATGCAAAAAGAATGACTATCGTCTGAAGATCAGCTATATTTATGAAGATGAGGATACGATCACGAAACAGATTGAAGAAATTCAGTATTCTGACTGTGCAGGAATTATTCTGCTTGGAACAGAAATGGAAGCCGGAGATCTGAAACCGTTTTTAAATCTTCCGATCCCGGTTGTCCTTCTGGATGCTTATTTTGAGACAGTTCCCTGTAACTGCGTTCTGATCAACAATGTGCAGGGTGCATATCTGGCAGCCAGACACCTGATCCGGACTTGTAAAACACAGCCCGGGTTATCTTAGATCCGCCTACCAGATCAGCAACTTTGCAGAGCGTTCCTCAGGTTTTACAAGGCAGTGCGCGCGCTGGTATGTCCTCCTCCCGCTCGATCGTCCACAGCCTGACCCCTTCCATGGAAGGGGCATATACCGACATGCTGGAACTGATCAAAAATGGAGAAGAACTGGCCTCTTGCTACTTTGCAGACAACGATCTGATTGCAGTAGGCGCCATGAAAGCCTTAAAAGAAAGCGGATATCGGATCCCGCAGGATATCGGTATCGTCGGATTCGACAACCTCCCTCTTGGTAGCGTCGTTGAGCCCGCACTGACAACCATCCATGTCCCGAAACAGTATATGGGAGAAGCTGCTGCGCAAAAACTCATCGATCTTTTAAATACACCCGGACAGCCTCCGACAAAGACAGAGGTGTCTACTATGCTTGTGAAGAGGGGGACGGTGTAAGCCGCCCTTCCCTCTGCGCGGGGTCACGTGGAAAGATGGAGTGAAAACATCAGTCATCCTGCAGGATGCTCAGATCCATCTGGTAAATATAATCTTCCGGTAATCTCTGCTTTTTCAGCATCCCACATCAGACAAAAATAATTTAAACATATTCGTCGCCTTTGACAGTAGCAATGGGATTCTTGGTTCCTGCGCACAGAATACAGGTAACGCAACTCCTGCTTCTTTTAACCAGATAAAGCTGTGTTCATATATTGAAAATTTAAAATGCTCATTTAAATTCTCATTTGGATCATATTTGGCAATATCTTTTTTATATAACTGGATGATCCCCATCTAAATTTGCAACACTTTGTTCAGATTATTGGTTTGCAAATATCGTTTGGGGATCTTTTAGAAACCGACCTTTTCCTAAATCAACATCGTCATATAAATCGGCAGATACAAAATCCCATCCTGGTATTTCAGATCTTTCGTATAAATGATATATCTGTCTTCCATTTTCAACTGATATTTTCGAATTAAATAATCAAATGATTTATGCGATGTATACCCCGATGACTTTACTTCGATCGGACATATCTTTTTCTTTTTCACGGTCATGAAATCTATCTCATATTTCTTTTCTCTCGATGAGCCTTCCGGTCTGTACAGATACTCATGAAAATACAAATCGTGCCCGGATGCACGCAGCATCTGAGCCACCATATTTTCCAGAATCATCCCCTGATTGATCCCTAAATTTCCAACGATCAGAGATTTATACAGATCTTCATCGGAATCATCTCGATTCTTCATAACCTGTGTTACCAAAAGTCCGGTATCCCCCATATACAACTTGAAATTACTCCTATCCGCAAACAATTCTAATGAAACCTCCGGCTTCGTTACATTGATACATTCATTTCCGATCATTGATTCTGCAATAAAACTAACTGCATCTACATAGTTTTGATATCTGGCATTCTTATCCAAAAGAGAAAATTTAAAATGAGAGTTTTTATTTTCCAACTGTTCCGGAAGCGTCTTATATATCACAGAAGCTTTTTCTCTGTTTTCATTATCATATTTTGACAGATCTTCTTCATAAAGGCTCAAAATATTGCGCTTTACAAAATCAATCTGTGCAAAAGTTTTTCCACTGACCAATGCCTCCACTGCCTGTGGCATTCCGCCGACCACCATATAAGTACGAAATGTTTTCATAATCTTTCTGTGGATCGCATCTCCAAGCGCTCTTCGCTTTTGAAATGCTTCTGTGATTGCCGGAATCGTCACAGTATCGTTCAATGCCCATAAATATTCCTCAAAATCCATGGGATACATCTTTATTCTATATTCTTCTGACGGAATCAAAATGTCTTTTACATTTTTTCTAATAGAAATCAGGGATCCCGTTTCTATATATTCATATCTTCGTCTGCCACCAAATATTTAATTGCCTGTCTTGCATACGGGAACAACTGTACTTCATCAAAAATAATCACACAATTTTTTCCATTCAGGCTTTTTCCTTTTAACAAAAACAAATTCCGAAAAAAGCTGTCCAGATCATCCATATTTTCAATAAAATTATTTCGCACATCTTTATTCTCTCTTGCAAAATCAAGGATCATATAATCATCATATTCATTTTTCGCAAATTCTTCTACGATCGTACTTTTTCCAATACGCCTTGCCCCCTCAAGCAACACTGCCGATGCCCCGGCCGATAATTTTTTCCATTCCAAAAGCTTATCGTATACTTTACGCTTAAAAACCATATACATCCCCCTTTTTTCCGTGCTTTTCTTTATTATATCACGAAAAAACAGAAATGTATACAGCACTTTTTTCACGAAAACACAAAATGTTTTTCTCTATTTCTTCACGAAAAACAACTTTTTTTCATTCTGCATCCTGATGATACACATGATCCTGGTAGTTTTTTGGCGTCTCGCTGTATACTTTTTAAAAATATCTGTGAAATAGCGATGATTATTGTATCCTACCATTTCACTTACTTCGTATACTTTGTATCCTTTTTTGAGCAGACCTTTTGCCTTGTCCATCCGCAAGTTCATTCAGACCGATATCCTCATTATATTTTCAAGATCCGAAATAATACTCAAAAAATATGGTACTTTTGTTGCTTACACTTACCTCCGGCAAAATAATGAAAAGACTGAACCAATCTTAAAAATAACGCACAAAAACCACCCGACCCCCGCAGCTTCTGGTCTGCAAAAACTAGTAGTATTTCTGAATGT
>ENA-OQLB01001198-OQLB01001198.1-human-gut-metagenome-genome-assembly--contig:-NODE-1198-length-11831-cov-1.587491_pt1 | contig 11831 bp, 14 predicted proteins | sample MGYA00242656_ERZ504813 | MGnify/ENA primary metagenome ERZ504813 (study PRJEB26092, sample SAMD00036388) | human gut metagenome | host: Homo sapiens | study: EMG produced TPA metagenomics assembly of... | reverse complement strand
GGGATTTGAAGGTGGTCAGATGCTTTATACAGACGTCTGCTAAGAAGAGGATTCAAAAACAGAAATACAAAAGAGATTATTGCAATCAACGTTGACGTACTGAACCGTTTCGAAGATGGTGCAGAAGTTACAGCAGAAAGCTACTTGCAAGCGGTGCAATCTCCAAGATCGCCGATGGCGTTAAAATTCTTGGAAATGGTGAGCTGACAAAGAAACTTAATGTCAAAGTAAACGCTGTCAGCGAGACTGCAAAAACAAAAATTGAAGCTGCTGGTGGTACAGTAGAGGTGATCTAATGTTTGAAACTCTTAAAAATGTTTTTAGAGTGAAAGAAATGAGACGCAAGCTGTTGTATTTGATATGGATGATTTTTATCATCCGTATCGGCTGCCAGATCCCGGTACCGGTGTTGACAGTGACTTCTTCAAACAGTGGTTCAGCAGCAACGCCGGAGACGCATTCAATTTCTTTGATGCGTTTACCGGTGGTTCATTTGAAAGAATGTCAATTTTCGCATTGAACATCACACCTTACATCACATCTTCCATTATCATTCAGCTTCTCACAATTGCAATTCCGGCACTGGAAGAGATGCAGAGAGATGGTGAAGAGGGAAGAAAGAAGATGACTGCAATTACTCGTTATGTAACTGTAGGTCTTGCTTTATTTGAATCAATTGCAATGGCAATCGGATTCGGACGTCAGGGTATGATTCCGGATCTGAACTTCTTCAAAGGTGCTGTAGTTGTTGCCTGCCTTACAGCTGGTTCAGCTATGCTGATGTGGCTCGGTGAACGTATTACAGAAAAAGGCGTTGGAAATGGTATTTCCATCGTACTTACTATTAATATCATCTCCAGAATGCCAAGCGACTTGTCATTACTGTATGAGAACTTTATCAAAGGAAAAACAATTGCAAAAGGTACTCTTGCAGGAATCATTATTGCAGCTGTTATCCTTGTAGTAGTAGTTCTGGTACTTATCCTTAACGGAGCAGAGAGAAGAATTCCGGTTCAGTATTCCAAGAAAATGGTCGGAAGAAAACTGATGGGTGGCCAGTCCACTAACATTCCGCTGAAAGTTAACACAGCAGGTGTTATCCCGGTAATCTTTGCATCCTCCATTATGTCTTTCCCGACTGTAATTGCACAGTTAACAGGAAAAGGTAATGGTACGGGAATCGGAAGTGAGATTCTTCGTGGTCTTTCTTCTAATAACTGGTGTAATCCGAAACAGCTTCAGTATACATGGGGGCTGCTTCTTTACATCGTACTTTGCGTTTTCTTTGCATATTTCTACACTTCCATCACATTCAATCCGCTGGAAGTTGCAGACAATATCAAAAAGCAGGGTGGATTTATTCCAGGTATTCGTCCTGGAAAACCTACGTCAGATTATTTGACTAATATCTTAAATTATATTATATTTATAGGTGCAGTAGGTCTTATTATTGTGTGCGTGATCCCATTCATCTTTAATGGTGTATTCGGGGCAAATGTTTCATTCGGTGGAACATCCATCATCATCGTTGTTGGTGTTATCCTCGAAACTGTGAAGCAGATTGAGTCACAGCTTCTCGTACGTAATTACAAAGGCTTCCTGAACAATTAAAAATGAGAGGTTGTGGTGCATTGCATCACAGCCTTGATTTGCTAAAAAAGAAAACGGAGGTATATCTTATGAAAATTATTATGTTGGGTGCACCGGGAGCAGGAAAAGGAACTCAGGCGAAGAAAATTGCTGCGAAATATCAGATTCCGCACATCTCCACCGGAGATATTTTCCGCGCAAACATTAAAAATGGGACAGAACTGGGTAAAAAAGCAAAAACTTATATGGATCAGGGACTTCTTGTACCTGATGAACTGACCTGTGATCTGGTTGTAGACAGAATTCAGCAGCCGGATGCGGCAAATGGTTATGTGCTGGATGGTTTTCCAAGAACAATTCCTCAGGCAGAGTGTTTAACAGAGGCTCTGAATAAACTGGGAAGTAAAGTTGACTATGCAATCGATGTGGATGTTCCGGATTCCAATATTGTAAACCGTATGTCCGGAAGACGTGCCTGCTTAAAATGCGGTGCTACTTATCACGTAGTGCATGCTGCACCGAAGGTAGAGGGTGTTTGTGATACTTGTGGAGAGAAACTGGTTCTTCGTGATGATGACCAGCCTGAAACAGTTCAGAAACGCCTGAATGTATATCATGAGCAGACACAGCCGCTGATCGATTATTATACTAAAGAGGGAATTTTAAAATCAGTAGATGCACAAAGGATCTCGAAGAAGTTTTCGCTGATATTGTTGCCATCCTGGGAGAGTAATCGGGTGTTTTTAAACACCATCTGGAGGTAAAATGTCGGTTTCTATCAAGACAGAACATGAAATTGAACTTATGAGAGAGGCAGGACATCTGCTTGAGAAAGTGCATGATGGCCTGATCCCGTACATTAAACCGGGAGTGAGCACCAAGGAGATTGACCGTATCGGAGAACAGATGATACGTGATATGGGCTGTATCCCGAATTTCTTGAACTACGGAGGCTTTCCGGCGTCATTTTGTATCAGTCTGAATGATGAAGTAGTTCATGGAATCCCTTCTGAGGAGAAGATTATTCAGGAGGGAGATCTTGTAAAGATTGATGCCGGTCTTATTTATAAGGGGTATCATTCTGATGCAGCGAGAACTTATGCGGTCGGTGAGGTTTCACCGGAGGCGCGTAAGCTGATGGATGTGACCAGAGAGTGTTTCTTTGAAGGACTTAAGGCTGCTCGTGCAGGAAATCATCTGAATGATATTTCCAAGCAATCGGCGCACACGCTGCAAAATATCATTACGGAATTGTCCGTGACCTGGTTGGACATGGAATCGGCACTCACCTTCATGAGGATCCGCAGATCCCGAATTTTCCGCAGAAGAGAAGAGGAGTTCGTCTGATGCCGGGTATGACACTTGCTGTAGAGCCTATGATCAATCTGGGACGTGCAGATGTGGCATGGCTGGATGATGAGTGGACTGTTGTAACTATGGATGGTTCTTTGTCTGCTCATTATGAGAATACGATTCTTATTACAGACGGAGATCCGGAGATTCTGACTCTTACGAAATAATTGGACGACATACAGGAGGTTTAAAATGTCAAAAGCAGATGTAATCGAAGTGGAAGGCACTGTTCTGGAGAAGCTGCCTAATGCGATGTTTAAAGTGGAACTGGAGAACAAACATGTGGTGCTTGCACATATCAGTGGAAAGTTACGTATGAATTTTATTCGTATTCTTCCTGGAGATAAAGTTACGATTGAATTGTCTCCGTATGATCTGTCTAAGGGCAGAATTATCTGGAGAGATAAATAGGAAGATTGTAATTGTATTATTAAGAGAACTGGAGAGATCTGGTTCTCTTTTTTTGTCTTTGTATAAGGGGACGCATAGAAAAATAATTCATTTCATGTGCGGTTTCGGCGTCTAAGATATTCTAAGCACTCAGAAATCTGCTAAAGGCATGAGAAGAAAAGTCTGGATTACTCGCTGGCGCTCAGACAAAGGACTTTTCTTCTCATAACGCGGATTTTTGATACCTAAGAATATCTAAGTATCCTGCAAATGCACATGAAAGAAACTATTTTTCTGCGCTGGTTACTGGATATATATATTTGTGTATTACGCTATATGACAGCCGGAAGTCATATTTTTCCGCTTCTTGGTGAGCGTTGGGTGCAGAATTATGGGACAGGTGTGGAGAATCTGCATTTTCATAATTTTATGGAAATTGGGTTTTGTTATTATGGGGATTGATTCTTATGCTGGGTGAAAATGAAAAATATATGATCGAATTTGCAAACCGAATAGAAGAAGGAAATGTTATAATCGGAACTATAAGGAGCGATAAGGAATTAATAGGAATTCTAAAGATATTAAGATCAGGAGGAACAAGATGAAAACATTTGATTATTCACTGGTAAAAGATCCGCAGTATTTTTGCGATAACCGAATGGAAGCTCATTCAGATCATGTATATTATAAAGATAAAAAAGAGATGCAGGCTGCATTACAGGAAGGGGAGGGGACTTCTTTTCGTTACTGTCTGAATGGTCTGTGGAAGTTTCATTATGCCCGTAATTATGCAAATGTGATTCCAGGATTTGAAAAGGAAGAGTATTGTTGTTATGACTGGGAGGATATTCATGTACCGGCACATATCCAGATGGAAGGATATGATGCACCGCAGTATGCGAATGTTCAGTATCCATGGGAAGGACACGAGGAAATTCATCCGGGCGAGATTCCGGAGAGATTTAATCCGGTGGCAAGCTATGTGAAATATTTTACTGTACCGGCTCATATGAAAGGTAAGAGACTGTTTATTTCATTCCAGGGAGCAGAGAGTGGATTGGCACTCTGGCTGAACGGTACATTTATCGGATACAGTGAAGATTCTTTTACCCCCGTCAGAATTTGAACTGACAGATTATGTGAAAGAAGGTCAGAATAAACTGGCTGCACAGGTATTTAAATGGACTTCCAGCAGCTGGTGTGAGGATCAGGATTTCTTCCGATTCTCAGGAATTTACAGAGATGTGTACCTTTACACAGTGCCGGATACTCACGCGTATGACCTTCAGATTCGTGCTATTCCGGAAGAAAATCTGGAATCAGCAGATATGGAAATCAAGGTAAAAACATGGGGAAAAGGAAGCATTACTTTTAAACTTGAAAAAGATGGCGAATGCATTCTGAAAGACAGAAAATTACTTTTGGAAGAAAATACTGATAAAATAATTGCCGCAGATGAAAGAAATGCAGGTGCGAATAAAGATACAAATGAAGACGCGACTGAAACACCGGGGATTTCGCATACATTAAAAACGAATAGCAGTAAAACCGCAGAGAGCAGCTATTTATGGAAAGTCAGCAACCCGGAATTCTGGAGTGCTGAAGATCCGCAGCTTTATGATCTTACAATAGAACTTTACGATGAAGCCGGAAATCTGCAGGAAGTGATTCCTCAGAAAGTGGGATTCAGACGTTTCGAAATGAAAGACGGAATCATGACGCTGAACGGAAAGCGTATCGTATTTAAGGGCGTAAACCGTCATGAGTTCAGTTCGGTCAGCGGAAGACATGTTTCAGAGGAGGAACTCCGTAAGGATCTTCGCATTATGAAGCAGAATAATATCAATGCCATCCGTACCTGCCATTATCCGGATACATCACTAATTTATCAGCTCTGTGATGAATATGGTATTATATGATCGACGAGACAAATCTGGAATCTCATGGTTCCTGGGATACGGCGGAGTTTACAAAGGATTATACCCATGTTGTTCCTCATAACAAACCGGAATGGCTGGATATGATGCTTGACCGTGCCAACTCCATGTATCAGAGAGACAAGAATCATCCGGCAATCCTGATCTGGTCTTGTGGAAATGAATCTTTTGGCGGAAAAGATATCTATGAAATGTCTCAGCTTTTCCGTAAGAATGACCCTACCCGCCTGGTACATTATGAGGGACTTTTCCATGACCGTAGTTATAATGATACCAGTGATATGGAAAGCCAGATGTATCCATCTGTAGAAGCAATCAAAGAGTTCCTGGCAAAGGATGACAGCAAACCGTTTATCTGCTGTGAATACACACATGCCATGGGAAATTCCTGCGGTGCCATGCACAAATATACTGACCTGACAGATACAGAGCCAAATATCAGGGTGGATTTATCTGGGATTACATTGACCAGTCTATTTATAAGAAAGACCGCTATGGAAAAGAGTTCCAGGCATATGGCGGTGATTTCGGAGAACGCCCTACAGACTATAATTTCAGTGGCAACGGAATTGCATATGGCGGTGACAGAGAGCCATCTCCAAAGATGCAGGAAGTGAAATTCAATTATCAGAATATTACTGCAGAGGTGACAGCTGACACAGTAAAAGTGATTAACAAGAACCTCTTTGTAAACACAGATACTTTTGACTGTAAGGTAACACTTGCAAAGAATGGAAAAGTGATCCGTACAGAAGCACTGGAAACAGCAGTTGAGCCATTGAGTGAGAAAGAATATAAACTGCCTTTTGAAAAAGCCGAAGCAGCCGGAGAATATACAGTTACTGTTTCCTTCCATTTGAAAGAGGAAGAGGTGTGGGCACTGCAGGTCATGAGATTGCGTTTGGACAGCATGTATACCAGGTACAGGAAAATGCTTCAGCAGAAACAGCAGCTGCGAAACCACAGATTATCCGAAGCACACACAATATTGGTGTCCACGGCGAGCACTTCGAAGTAATGTTCTCCGTCCTCAACGGTGGTCTTGTTTCCTACAAATATGCGGGCAAAGAGATGATCGAGCAATCCCGAAACCAAACTTCTGGCGCGCACCAACAGACAATGACTGTGGAAATCTCATGCAGATGCGCTACGCACAGTGGAAAGTCGCCAGTATGTATTTAAGCCATAAAGAATACAGAAAAGGTGCATACGGTCCATCCAATTTACCACAGACAGAAGAAACAGACCACTCTGTAAAAGTAACCTTTACCTATCTGATGCCAACCACACCAGCCAGTGAGTGTCAGCTCACCTACGAAGTATTCGGAGATGGAAAGGTGAAGACAACTTTAACTTATGACCCTGTAAAAGAACTTGGCGATATGCCGGAATTTGGCGTGATGTTTAAGTTCAATGCAGACTATGATAATGTTCAATGGTATGGATTGGGAGAAGCTGAAACCTATGCAGACCGTAAAAAAAGGTGCAAAACTGGGCATTTACCAGAACAAAGTTGTGGACAACATAGCAAGATACATGGTGCCGCAGGAATGCGGAGCAAAAGAGGAAGTACGCTGGGCGAAGGTTACAGACCGCAAGGGCAGAGGAATGTACTTCGAGATGGATAGAGAACCAGTGATGTTCTCTGCACTTCCATACACTCCACATGAGATGGAAAATGCCATGCATCCATACGAACTCCCGCAGATTCATTACACAGTAGTACGAGTAGCCAAAGGCAGATGGGAATCGGCGGCGACGACAGTTGGGGAGCATACACCCATCCGGAATATCTGCTGAATGTAGACGGAAAGATGGAATTCTCCTTTAGCTTTAAAGGAATTTAATATAGTTTATTTATTTAAAAAGCCATTTTCAGTCAGAAAGTGGCTTTTTAAATAATGCTAATAACATTTGTTGAAAATAAGTGGAACAGGATGTATCATTACAGAGAAAGAGTAAATCAAGTACATTGTTGTGTAAATAACTGTGTTAATTGCGTAGACGAGCGAGTGGTACAGTTATTTCGATAGAGAATGATAACAATAATATTCGGATTCGAAATACTGTACGAAAAGGGAGGAATTATCTTATGCATCAGGCAGAGGAAAAACGTTATGAAGCTATGAAATACCACCGCTGTGGTGCCAGTGGCTGATGCTGCCGGAGTTATCTCTGGGTTTATGGCATAATTTCGGGGATACCGGTGTTTATGAGAATATGAAACAGATGTGCTTCACAGCATTTGACAATGGAATTACACATTTTGACCTTGCAAACAACTATGGTCCACAGCCTGGAAGTGCGGAGGCAAATTTTGGAAAAATCCTGAGAGAGGAATTTTCTGCATACAGAGATGAGCTGATCGTCAGCACAAAGGCCGGTTACGACATGTGGCCGGGACCTTATGGAAACTGGGGAAGCCGTAAGTATCTGATCGCCAGTCTTGACCAGAGCCTGAAACGTCTTGGCCTGGATTATGTAGATATCTTCTATCATCATAGAATGGATCCGGAGACTCCTCTTGAGGAGACCATGGAGACTCTGGCACAGATTGTCAGAAGCGGAAAAGCACTGTATGTTGGAATTTCCAACTATGATGGTGAGACAATGAAACGCGCCGCAAATATTCTGGAGGAATTGCACTGTCCGTTTATCATTAATCAGAATTCATATAATATTTTTAACAGAACGATTGAGAAAAATGGTCTGAAACAGGCAGCAGCAGAAAAGAAAAAGGGAATTATTTCTTTTAGCCCTCTGGCGCAGGGAATGCTCACAGACCGATACCTGAATGGAATCCCAAAGGACAGCCGTGTCAACACAGACGGGCGTTTTCTCCATGCAGACCAGTTCAGTGAGGAACGTCTTAACAGTATCCGCAGCCTGAACGCGATCGCAGCAGAAAGAGGCGAAAGTCTTGCGCAGATGGCACTGAAATGGATTCTCCGCGATGGAATTGTAACCAGTGTGCTTATAGGAGCATCCCGTCCACAGCAGATTCTTGAGAATCTGAAGGTGCTGGACAGCGCATCCTTCAGTGAAGAGGAATTGAAAAAAATTGACGAAAATTCATTGGCATTATAATAAATATCCGCTTGACAGAGTATTTGCTTAAATGATATGAAATAGTAATATAATCTGAATTGCATTATTTTCTGGAATTATCAGTGAATAACCAAAGATGCGGAAAGGGATAGTTATGAGTATTATTTTTCATGAAAGTTCAAAGACATTCCATTTATACAACAATGAAATCAGTTATATTATGTGTGTGCTTCCAAATGGACATATTGGAAATCTCTATTTTGGGAAAAGAATTCATGACAGAGAAGATTTTTCATATCTTCTTGAGATGAAGCAGCGACCAATGACAGCCTGTGTTTATGAGGGAAACCGCAAATTTTCGCTGGAGCATCTGAAACTGGAATATCCGGTGTATGGAAGCTCTGATTACCGTTATCCGGCAGTGGAAATCCTTCAGGAAAACGGCAGCAGAATCTCGGAATTTACTTATGTCAGTCACACGGTTACAGATGGAAAGCCAAAGCTTTCAGGACTTCCGGCTACTTATACAGAGAATGACGAAGAAGCCCAGACCTTATGTATAAAACTGAAAGATGAAGTAACAGGAATTGTACTGGAATTGCTTTATACTATTTTTGCACAGGGGGGAATTATTACCAGAAGTGTCAGATTCATCAATGAAGGAACAGCCCCTGTACATCTGTTAAATGCAATGAGCCTTAGTCTTGATCTGCCGGACAAGGATTATGTGTGGATGCAGTTTTCAGGTGCATGGTCCAGGGAACGTCATGTGAAAGAGCGCAGACTGGAGCAGGGAATCCAGTCTGTAGGAAGCATCAGAGGAAATTCTTCCCATGAACATAATCCCTTTATTGTGCTCCGACGTCCGTCAGCAACAGAAAATGCAGGAGAAGTGATGGGATTCAGTCTGATCTACAGTGGAAATCACAGAATGCAGGCAGAGGTGGATACTCATGATACAACCCGCATCACTGTGGGGATCAATCCGCAGAACTTTGACTGGAAGCTGGACTGTGGTGAGAGCTTTCAGACTCCGGAAGCAGTAGTAGTGTTTTCTGATAAGGGTCTGAATGGAATGAGCCAGACCTTCCATAAATTATATCAGAAGAGACTGGCAAGAGGTTACTGGAGAGACCGTCCAAGACCAATCCTTAACAATAACTGGGAAGCTACTTATTTTGATTTTACAGAGGACCGTTTGGTGGAAATCGCAGCAAAGGCAAAGGAATGCGGCGTTGAATTATTTGTACTGGATGACGGATGGTTCGGTGCACGAAGCAACGATTATGCAGGATTGGTGACTGGGTAGCAAACAGAGAGCGTCTTCCGCAGGGAATCAAGGGAATCGCAGACAGGATTGAAGAGATGGGTATGAAATTTGGTCTGTGGTTTGAGCCGGAGATGGTGAACAAGGATTCAGATCTTTATCGTGCACATCCGGACTGGATTCTGCAGACACCCCAGAGGCATTCCTGTCATGGCAGAAATCAGTATGTGCTGGACTTCTCCAGAAAAGAAGTGGTGGACTGTATTTATGAGATGATGTACAAAATCCTCTCAGAAGCAAAGGTTTCCTACATCAAATGGGATATGAACAGAAGTATTACAGAATGTTATTCAGCTGCACTTCCTGCAGACCGTCAGGGAGAAGTGTTCCACAGATATATTCTCGGAGTTTATGATCTGTATGAGCGGTTAAATACTGCATTTCCGCAGATTCTCTTTGAGTCCTGCGCAAGCGGTGGCGGACGTTTTGATCCGGGAATCCTTTATTATGCGCCACAGGATGGACCAGTGATGATACAGATGCGGCAGAGCGTGTGAAAATCCAGTATGGCACAAGTATGTGTTATCCGGTAAGCTCCATGGGAAGTCATGTTTCTGTAGTACCAAACCATCAGTTAAACCGCAAAACTCCGTTACATACAAGAGCAAATGTAGCTTATTTTGGAACTTTCGGATATGAGCTGGATCTGAATAAACTGTCTGATGAGGAAATCAGCGAAGTAAAACAGCAGATTACCTTTATGAAAGAATATAGAGAACTGATCCAGTTTGGAACTTTTTACAGACTGAAGAGTCCTTTTGAGGGCAATGAAACTGTGTGGATGACAGTCAGCGAGGACAAAAAAACAGCGCTGGTATTCTGGTACAGGGAAAGAAATGTAGTAAACGCAGATTTTACCAGAGTACGGCTTCAGGGACTGGATCCGGATCTTATCTACAGAAATGAGTATAATGGAACAGAAAACTACGGGGATGAGCTGATGAATCTGGGACTGCTCACCACAGACTGTACAGCAGGTGAACCTACAAGTGAAGACGAACCATGCACAGACTATGAGTCAGAATTTATGTTTTAACTGCAAAATAATAACCGAATCAGGTAAGCTCCTTATGGAGGTTGCGAAAAGCAATAGACAGAAATAAAAAATCAACAAAAAGCAGGCAGAACGATCACACGGAATCGTCTACCTGCTTTTCGTTAAATTTATCCATCATTTCTTTATGGGTCTTATAATTCTTCGGACTCATTCCAAACTTCTTACTTAAAAGCCTTGGAAAAAACAAGCTGGTCTTCATAGCCCACATTATTAGCAATCTCTTTAACAGACAGACTGGTACTGACCAGAAGACTGGCTGCTTATGCATCTTATAATCAATGAGGAAGGTCTGTGCGGACATTCCAAGCTCTTTCTGAAAGGAACTGTTCAGATAGGCACGGCTGATTCCGATATTATCTGCAATATCAGAAATCCCGATTCCCTTTTGATACATGTCTTTAATATATTCAATGGCAAGCTCCACGTAGACACTGGTGCTGTAGGCATATTTGGCATTTCTTTTGTTCTGTGCAGACTGTTTTTCATGAAAGTCGGCAAGCTCGGCTAACAACAGGATCAGATAAGCCTGGCGCCTTAGATCATTGGCTTTGGAAAGCTGCTTATGATTCAGCATATAATCGATGTGTTTCAGGATTGTTTTCTGATCCGGTGCAGGAAGTACTAATTGATTTTTGGAAAATCCACATTCTTTTACCATTGAGTGAGCTCGGATTCCGCGAAAACCGATCCAGGCATAAGTCCAGGGATGAGTTTCGTCTGCACCATATGTGACAGGTTCATTTGGATAAATTACAAACATCTGTCCGGGAGTAAGGCTCCAGGTCTGACCTCCGGCAGAATAGAATCCGAGCATCGATCGATGTACAGCTACGTACGTCTGAGCATCGATCGATGTACAGCTACGTACGTCTGAGCATCGATCGATGTACAGCTACGTACGTCTTGAGCATCGATCGATGTACAGCTACGTACGTCTGAGCATCGATCGATGTACAGCTACGTACGTCTGAGCATCGATCGATGTTACAGCTACGTACGTCTGAGCATCGATCGATGTACAGCTACGTACGTCTGAGCATCGATCGATGTACAGCTACGTACGTCTGAGCATCGATCGATGTCAGCTCGTACGTCTGAGCATCATCGAGTAACAGCTAACTCTCTACAT
>ENA-OQLB01001197-OQLB01001197.1-human-gut-metagenome-genome-assembly--contig:-NODE-1197-length-11834-cov-5.079354_pt1 | contig 11834 bp, 13 predicted proteins | sample MGYA00242656_ERZ504813 | MGnify/ENA primary metagenome ERZ504813 (study PRJEB26092, sample SAMD00036388) | human gut metagenome | host: Homo sapiens | study: EMG produced TPA metagenomics assembly of... | reverse complement strand
CGGAAATGGTGATCGCCAATTATGAAGACCGGGCCATTGCCAACCGTGTGCAGAGCATGGAGAACATCTGTGACATCATGTGCGACCTGCTGATCAAGGAGAATTATCTGAATGACACCAGCTCTCAGACAGTGAACAGCAAGCTGGAATTACTGTCCAACAGCTATGGTGCAGGATTCTCATTGTAGACAGGGATTTCAGGATCATCAAGGATACCTATGGCGTGGATGAGGGCAGGACTCTGGTTTCCCAGAAAGTATTGAACTGTTTTAAAGGAGAAGATGCCTACCAATATGATTCTGACAGCCAGAAGCTGATCTTGGCAGTTCCGGTAAAAAGTCCGGATGTAAAACAGGTGCAGGGTGCCATGATGATCATGGCATCTTCCAGTGAGGTGACAGCAACCATCCATGAACTGGAGCAGAAAGGGATTCTGATCATCGGTATCATTGTAGTGCTGGCCATTTTTCTGGGGTATATTCTTTCCACGATCTGGTGAAGCCATTTGCCAGGGTAACGAAAGCAATCGAGGACCTTACAGACGGATATCAGAATGAGGAGATCTCGGTACCGGATTATACAGAGACAGCTTGATCACAGATGCATTTAACAAGATGCTTTCCAGAATGAAGACGTTGGATGAATCCAGACAGGAGTTTGTATCCAATGTGTCTCATGAGCTGAAGACACCTATGACTTCAATGAAGGTTCTGGCGGATTCGCTGGTAGGACAGCAGGGGGTTCCGGAGGAACTGTATCAGGAATTTCTTTCTGATATCACAGAAGAGATTGACAGAGAGAACAAGATCATCACCGATCTGCTCTCCCTGGTAAAAATGGACAAAAAAGCAGCCGATATGAATATCAGTAATATGAATATCAATGAGCTGCTGGAGAATATCCTGAAGCGTCTCCGTCCTATTGCAGATCAGAGAAGGATTGACCTGATCCTGGATTCGTTCCGACCGGTAACCGCAGATGTGGATGAGGTGAAATTTACCCTTGCCATCAGTAACCTGGTCGAAAATGGTATCAAATACAATGTAGATGAGGGATGGGTCCGCGTAACACTGGATGCGGATCATAAGGATTTCTATGTGACGGTTGCAGATTCCGGCCTGGGAATACCGGAAGATTCCATTGAACGGATCTTGAGCGTTTTTATCGTGTGGATAAATCCCATTCCAGAGAGATCGGCGGAACCGGTCTTGGACTTGCTATTACAAGAAGTTCTATAGCCATGCATCATGGGATCATCAAGGTATCCAGCAAAGAGGGCGAGGGAACCACATTTACCGTGAAGATCCCGCTGTCCTATATCCCGTCCTAGGAGGTACAGCATGAAAAAAACGATTTTGATCATCTGTGTGGCCGCTGCCTGCATCCTTTTTGGTCTGGTTGCTTTCATAGGTTTGTCGGGAAGAAATAAAAACGAAGAACAGCAGTATAGATTTTATTATATCAACAGCGATGAAACGAGACTGAAAGAAGAAAAATATACTCCGGAGAAGGAGACAACAGAAGTGATGCTGCGCAATTTTTCCGAGAGTCTGAATAACCGTGAGACCCGGGAAGACGGAATTTCACTTTTTCCGGATGGGGTAAAGATTTCTTCTTATTCCATACAGGATGGAGTCCTGAACGTAGAATTCAATGAGGCCTATGATAAAATGTCACGTACCAGAGAACTTCTGGTGCGGGCAGGTATAGTGAAGATCTTTTTACAGGTTCCAGGAGTGGATTCTGTGGAGATCTATGTGGGTAAAAAGCCGCTGACAGATACCAGGGGTGAAGAAGTGGGAGCCATGAACAACGACACCTTTGTGGAGTTTTCCGGGTCCGATGGGGATGTGTACAGCTATGACACCTTTACTCTGTATTTCACAAATAAAAACGGAGATAAACTGGTAGCGGAACAGAGAAGTGTCCGCTACAGACGAAATCTTCCGAAGCTACGGTGGTTTTGGAGCAGCTTGCAAGAGGTCCGCTGGAAAAAGGACATTATCCTACAATACCGGAGAATTCAGAGGTACTTTCCCTGACGAGAGCAAACGGAATCTGCTATGTGGATTATAATTCCGTATTTCAGGATTATGCGCTGGATGTTTCGGAACAGATTGCCGTGTATTCGGTGGTAAATACGCTGATCGCGGCAACGGATGTGGACAAAGTTGAGATTTCCATCGAAGGAAACAAGGAAGTGACCTTTGGCCAGAATATGCAGCTTTATAAGTTCTATGAATGGAACGACAGCCTGCTGGCACACACAAAGGCTAAAAAAGAACAGAAAAAATAAAACATTTCAAAATATCAGAAAACGGGAGAACATTTATGCGAAAAGGCCGATGTGTCTTTTGTGTTTTCTTATGGTGCTGAGTCTTGGCGCACTGGAGCTTATGGGGATTCCTCTGATCAGGGGGAATCCCCTTCCGTTAAATGTGCAGGAGCAGATTGAAGCGCACCCTGGTTCCATGATCTGCGGGGAGGTGGAACAGTATGAAAACACAGAATTTTCCCAGTCTGTTTATCTGAAAAAAACATATCTTATCCATCAGTCAAAAAAAATTTCCAATTGAAAATGTAAGAATATTTCTCAAAAAAGAAGAAGATCTGAAACCGGGAATGCGGATCCTGGTCAAGGGAACGCTGAAAAGAGTGGAAGGTCCTGCGAATCCGGGGGGCTTTGACAGCCAACACTTTTATGCCTGTCGTCATATTTATTATTTCATGAAGAACGCTGTGTCCAAAAGAAAACAGCAGTGTATTCCGGCTACAGGCAGCTCCTTTTGGAGATAAAAGAAAGCTGCAGACAGATCCTGAAGGAAGCTGCAGGAAAAGATGCGCCTGTTTTTTGTGCCATAACGCTTGGAGACAAACAGGAACTGGATCCGGAAACACAGATGCGCTATCAGCTGGCCGGAATTATACATATCCTTGCCATCAGCGGACTTCATATCAGTATTCTGGGAATGGGGCTTTACAACCTTCTAAAGAAGATGGGACTGGGAATCTGGCCTGCCGGGATTTTTTCTCTGGGAGTGATGCTGCAGTATGGGATCATGACCGGAGGGAGTGTTTCCACCATGCGGGCAGTAACTATGTTTTTGATCGCCATGGGAGCCAGGATCACCGGACGGATCTATGATATGATGAGTGCTCTTTCCGTAACTGCCATGATGATCCTTGTGGAATCTCCGGCCTATCTCCTGGACAGTGGATTTCTTCTGTCCTTTGGCTGTGTTCTGGGAATGGGGCTCGCTGCGGAAAAGATCTGTGCCCTTGCAGGAGCGGAAAAAAAATGGACAAAGGCACTGGTAAGTCCTATAGCTCTTCAGCTTGTGACTCTGCCGGTGATGTTGAAGTTTTTCGGAGAAGTCTCTATTGCCGGATTTATCCTGAATCTGTTGGTGCTTCCAAGTGTGGGGGTAGTGCTGACTGGAGGAATGGCGGCGCTGCTGCTGGGAATTCTCAGTATTCCTGCGGCAAAACTGGTGCTCCTGCCGGCAAGGGTACTGCTGCTTTTTTATGAACATCTCTGCAGTCTGGCAGGAAGGTCAGGATGGAGTACCTGGATCGGAGGAGAGCCGGAAATATGGCAGATCCTGGTATATTATGGCTTTTTGATCACAGTTCTGTTTATGGGGCAGTATATAAAAGAACAGCTCCGGAAGAAAAAAGCAGTCTGTGAGGAAACGGAGCTAGCAGAGGAGCGGGCGGAAGCAGGTTGTTGGAAGCTATATGCTATCCGGATAACAGCCGGTATTTTTCTGGCAGTCGGAATCCTGATACTGGGATATCATCCAGCAGGAAGTCTGAAGGTGATCTGCCTGGATGTAGGACAGGGGGACGGTATTCTTGTGGAGACCCCGGAGGATCATCATTTTCTGATCGACGGAGGAAGCAGCAACCAGTCGGATCTTGGAAGATACTGCCTTTTGCCGGCATTGAAAAGCCAGGGGATTTCCTGGCTGGATGGGATTTTTATTTCCCATACAGATCAGGATCATATCAACGGTGTGAAGGAGCTTCTGGAATATATGGGAAAAGGTCTTACAACCATCCGGGCCGGATATCTGATCCTGCCTGCCTGGGCGGAAAGACCAGATGCATGGCGGGAGCTTGCAGAGGCAGCAAAAACAGCCGGAGTTAAGGTCGTGACAGCAGGAAAAGGGGATGAATTGCCTTGCGGCAAAGTATCTTTTTCTGTTCTGTGGCCGGAGAAAAATGCCACAGGAAAAGATGTGAATGAGGAAGCTATGGTGATGGAGTTGTCTTTTGGAGATTTTCAAATACTTTTTACCGGAGATATCGGTGCAGATACGGAGAAAAAGCTTCTGGCAGCCGAGGGGCTTGAGGATGTTGACTGTCTGAAGGTGGGACATCACGGTTCCCGTTATTCTACCACAGAAGCATTTCTTGAGAAAATAAAGCCGGAAGTGGCGATCATTTCCTGTTCGCTCACCAACACCTACGGACATCCGTCACCGGAAACCGTAGAGCGGCTTAAAGAGGCCGGAAGTCAGGTGGAATACACTATGAAAAACGGTGCTATTACCGTGGAAACAGATGGAAAAAAGCTTAAGATCGGAAGGTTCCGAAAGGATTGAGTTTTTTTTCCAAAACCGAAAAAAACGGTGACTTTTGAACACGTTTGTTGTAAAATAGACAGGGTTTGTGCAAAAACAAAGTACTGAAAATGTGCAATACAAGATAAGGAGTTTTTATTTATGAAATATGATGTACTGATCGTAGGAGCAGGTCCCGGTGGAATCTTTGCGGCCTATGAACTGATGAATAATGATCCGGAGAAAAAGATCGCGGTTTTTGAAGCTGGTCATCCTCTGGAAAAAAGAAAATGTCCCATCGACGGAAAGAAAGTAAAATCCTGTATCCACTGCAAAACCTGTGCGATCATGAAGGGATTTGGCGGTGCAGGCGCTTTCTCCGACGGAAAATATAATATCACCAATCAGTTTGGCGGAACTCTGTACCAGCATATCGGCAAGGATACAGCCACAGAGCTGATGGAATATGTAGATAAACTGAACCTGATGCATGGTGGTGAAGGAACCAGGCTTTATTCTACCACAAACAGCGAGATCCGTAAGCTCTGCCTTCAGAACGGCCTGCATCTTTTGGATGCATCAGTCCGTCATCTGGGAACAGATATCAACTATGTGGTGCTTCAGAACCTCTATGAAAAAATGAAAGACCATGTGGACTTCTATTTTGACGCATCTGTTGACAAAGTAGAAAAAACTGAAGACGGTTATGCAGTTTTTGTAGGAGATGAGCGTTACGAGGGAACTTACTGTATCATCTCGCAGGACGAAGCGGAAGTAAATGGATGGAGACGGTATGTACAGAGCTTAAGATCCCGACTCTTTCCAACCGTGTGGACATCGGAGTCCGTGTGGAGCTTCCGGCAGAGGTTTTCAGCCGTCTGACAGATGAGCTTTATGAGAGCAAGATCGTTTACAGAACTGAGAAGTTTGAGGATATGGTCCGTACCTTCTGCATGAACCGCGAGGTGTTGTCGTGAATGAAAATACCAACGGTATCATCACAGTAAACGGTCACAGCTACGAAGATCCGGCAAAGCATACCAACAATACAAACTTTGCCCTTCTGGTATCCAAGCATTTCTCAGAGCCGTTCCATGACAGCAACGGATACGGTGAGAGCATTGCAAGACTTTCCAATATGCTTGGCGGTGGTGTTATGGTACAGCGGTTTGGAGATCTGATCCGCGGAAGACGAAGCACAAAAGCCCGTATTGAGGAAAGTTTCGTAACACCTACACTTTCTGCGACACCGGGAGATTTAAGTCTTGTTATGCCGAAACGTATCCTGGATGGCATCATCGAGATGATCTATGCTCTGGATAAGATCGCACCGGGAACCGCAGATGATGATACTTTGCTTTATGGCGTTGAGGTTAAATTCTACAACATGGAGGTCGAGATCGACGAAAATCTGGAAACCTGCCACAAGGGTCTCTTTGTTATCGGAGACTGTAGCGGCGTGACCCATTCTCTGTCCCATGCATCTGCCAGCGGAATCTACGTAGCCAGATACCTGGAGCAGGAGTATTTTAACAGATAAACTGCAAAGCAGTTTATCTGTTATGAGCAAGTAGTGAAGCGGATTGCGAATATCCGTTTGACTAGATAAACTGCAGAGCAGTTTATCTGTTATGAGCAAGTAGCGAAGCGGATTGCGAATATCCAGTGTAAGACAGTCCTTTTCTGATATCAGGGTGATGACAGAAAGGGGCTGTTTTTTATGCAGGATATGCATGAATATTGGAGAAAGTATTCTGATAATAACTGACAGATACAGGGAGAAAACCGGTTACTGTTCACTGGTAATATTTCGTGAGGTGTTTTTTGTGAGCGAAGATCACAGAAAACCGTGAATCGTCTGACATCAATCTTGACAAATTTGTGAGTTTGTGGTAAAAGTTAGATAACCAGGTAAAAGAAAATATGTGCAAATGTTATAATGATAAGGTTGCATCCAGTCGGATGTGCAAAAGAGAATCCGGTGAGAATCCGGAACGATACCGTCACTGTGAAAGGGGAGCTGCTTTTATAACCACTGGGAGACCGGGAAGGGAAAGCAGCGTGGAACCAAGTCAGGAGAACTGCCTTATTGTGAGATCCAGGGATTCGCGGTTTACGAATCGGTATTCTCCATAACAATACAGAACTTCTTTTTATGTATTTGTATTGCGCAGAGAATCATGTGTGAGCAGGCGGCCGCAGAGAGCTGCTGCTTTTTTGTACATATCAGTATTCTGGAAATACATGAAAAGAGGACAATGAGAAATGAAAAGAAAAACAATGTTAGCTCTGATGCTCGCAGTTTCCATGACATGCTCTATGGGTGCGGCTACAACAGCAATGGCAGCAGAGGATTCTGCTACAGAAGAGAACGCTGAGGCAGCTGATACCACAGAGGCTTCTGATGCAGATCAGGAAGCAGCAGATAATGTAGCAGCTCTGATCGACAAGATCTATGTACAGGAAAGAAACGACACAACAGATGAGGACTGCAAGGCAGCCAAAGAAGCATGGGATGCTCTGACAGATGCTCAGAAAGAACTGGTAGAGGGTGAGAATGCAGATCCGGATTATTTCGGACGTGACACAGGAGATGCTTCCAAGGACGATCCGCGTAACCAGGATGAGATCGGTGAGAATGAACTTCTTGTTGTAAGCTTTGGTACTTCCTTCAATGACAGCCGTGCAGAGGATGTCAAGGGAATCGAGGATGCTCTTGCAGAAGCTTATCCGGACTGGTCTGTAAGAAGAGCATTTACAGCACAGATCATCATCAACCATGTAGAGGCAAGAGATGATGAAGTGATCGATAACATGCAGCAGGCTCTTGACCGTGCAGTAGAGAATGGTGTTAAGAATCTGGTTGTACAGCCTACCCATCTGATGCATGGTGCTGAGTACGATGAGATGACAGAAGCGATCAATGGCTATAAAGATAAATTCGAGTCTGTAGCTATCGCAGAGCCAATGCTCGGTGAGGTTGGAGACGATGCAACTGTGATCAATGATGACAAGAAAGCCGTTGCTCAGGCGATCACAGATACGGCTTGCAAAGAGGCCGGATTTGACAGCATGGATGCAGCAGCTGAGGCTGGCACAGCATTCGTATTCATGGGACATGGAACATCTCATACAGCTAACGTTACATACGATCAGATGCAGACACAGATGGAAAACCTTGGATTGAAGAACGCATTCATCGGTACTGTAGAGGGTAAGCCGGAAGATACAGCCTGCGACAAGGTTATCGAGAAGGTAAAAGAAGCAGGATACAAGAACGTTGTTCTTCGTCCGCTGATGGTTGTTGCCGGAGACCATGCAAATAACGATATGGCCGGTGATGAGGAGGATTCCTGGAAGAGCCAGTTTGTAGCATCCGGAAACTTCGATAAGGTTGACTGCCAGATCGAGGGTCTTGGAAGAATCGAAGCAGTTGAGAAGCTTTATGTAGAGCATACAAAGGCAGCCATCGATTCTCTGGGAAGCACTGAGGAGTCCGCAGATTCTGATGCAGCAGCAGATACAGAGGCTGATTCTGCTGAGGAGTCCGCAGAATAATAAATATAAAAATATCTGAGTGAGTTCAGATACCTATAAGAAATCAATGTAACTGCCGGAAAGATCAGGAAGACTGTTTTCCGGGCAGATTGCTGTATCTATGGAAGGGAGAAGATTATCATGAAAAACGCTATGTAAATTTAATTCTTGCAATGGCAAGTGCATCAGTCCTGGTGCTGGGCTCTGTGCCTGCGATGGCAAAAACAGATGAAACAAAAACAGAGTCCGGTGAGGAAGCAGAAGCTTCCGAAGAAAAGGATACAGATGCAGCCAAAGCAGATACCCTGGAAGATGGCGTTTATACAGCAGAGTTTGAGACAGACAGCAGCATGTTTCATGTAAATGAGGCCAATGACAAAAAAGGAGAGCTCACGGTCAAAGATGGTAAAATGACCATCCACGTAAGTCTGGTTTCCAAGAAGATCGTTAACCTGTTTGCGGGAACTGCCGAGGATGCCCAGAAGGACGGAGCAGAGATCATTGAGCCGACCACAGATACAGTGAAGTACAGCGATGGTTATACAGAGGAGGTTTACGGATTTGATATCCCGGTACCGGCCATTGGTGAGGAATTTGACGTGGCGATCCTGGGAGAAAAAGGCAAATGGTACGACCATAAAGTCAGCGTAAAGAATCCTGTAAAAACCTCTGACGACAAAAAATCCGAAGGGAAAAAACCGGAAGAGCTGAAGCTGGAGGACGGAACCTATGAGACGGATGTAACCCTTACAGGCGGAACAGGAAGAGCATCTGTAGAATCTCCAGCTAAAGTAGAGATCAAGGGCAAAGAAGCTACGGCAACCATCATCTGGAGCAGTCCGAATTATGATTACATGATCGTGGACGGCGAAAAATATGAGCCGGTGAACAAAGACGGAAACTCCACATTTGAGATCCCGGTCACAGTCTTTGACGCAGAAATGGAAGTGACTGCAGATACTGTAGCCATGAGTACTCCTCACGAGATTGAGTATACACTGAATTTTGATTCTTCAAGCATGAAAAAGGAAGAAAAATGAAAAAAATAATTTCATACATATTTCTGACGCTGACCCTGATCCTGGGGTGTGCTTTTGCAGTGCAGGCAGCAGAGACAGAACATAAGCCTGCGGATATTCCAGGCCTTACCTTTGACCACAGTATGGATCTTTCCTACGCAAAGGAATTTAATGTGGATTACTACAACGATGGCTATGCGCTGCTCACTATTGATCAGGAAGGACAGTTTCTTGTAGTTCCCGAAGGCAAGAAAGCACCGGAGGGGCTGAATCCTGACATTGCGGTTCTGCAGCAGCCCATAAACAATATCTATCTGGTAGCAACCTCGGCCATGGATCTTTTCCGCGCTATCGACGGGATTGACAGCATCAAGCTTTCCGGAACCAAGGAAGACGGATGGTATATCCAGGAAGCAAAGGACGCCATGGAACAGAAAAAGATGATCTATGCCGGCAAGTACAGTGCTCCGGATTACGAGCTGATCCTGAACGAGGGCTGTGACCTTGCCATTGAATCCACCATGATCCATCACAATCCGGAGGTACAGGAGAAACTGGAGCAGTTCGGGATTCCTGTAATGGTAGAGCGTTCCAGCTATGAGAGTCACCCTCTTGGAAGGACCGAATGGATGAAGCTTTACGCAGTTCTTCTGGGAAAAGAAGATGTGGCAGAAAAGGTTTTCAAAGAGCAGACGGACAAGCTGGATAAGGTTCTCACAGCAGATAAAACAGATAAGACCGTGGCGTTCTTTTATATCAACTCCGTAGGTGCGGTAAATATAAGAAAAAGCGGCGACTATGTTTCAGAAATGATCTCTCTCGCAGGAGGAAATTATGTTCCGGAGGATACGGGAGTAAATGACAATGCTCTTTCCACCATGAATATGCAGATGGAAGAGTTTTATGCCAAGGCGAAGGATGCAGACTATATCATCTATAACAGTACGATTGACGGGGAACTTAAGACCATTGATGAGCTTCTTTCCAAAAGTAAGCTTCTTGCAGATTTCAAGGCAGTGAAGAATGGAAATGTCTGGTGCACAGGCAAAAATCTCTTCCAGGAAACTACCGGACTTGGAACCATGATCGAGGATATCCACACCATGCTGACTACAGACGATGATTCTCTGGATGAGCTGACCTATATGCATAAACTGAAATAAATTCCAGTGTTCGCTTTAACTCCTTTGCCGGTTTCCACCTGTGAGCAGGAAACGAAAGGACAGGATAACAAAACAGAAGAGGAGTGTACCAGAAAAAATGAATGACAGAAAACGCGCAGTCCGATACGGGATCTCTTTTGTGATCCTTGCGGTACTTTTAATCTTTTTATTTATATGGAATGTAAATTCCGGAAGTATCCACCTCTCTGTGAAGGAGATCCTGAATATCATATTCCGGCATCAGGGAGATGAAACTTCTTATAATATCGTCTGGGAGATCCGTCTTCCCAGGATACTGGCAGTGATCATCCTTGGTGGAGCACTTTCTGTTTCCGGATTTTTGCTGCAGACCTTTTTTAACAATCCTATCGCGGGACCCTTTGTACTGGGAATCTCTTCCGGTGCCAAGCTGATCGTGGCGCTTCTGATGATCTTTTTTTTTAAGCAGATCGGTGTCCATCGGTTCCGGTGCCATGATCCTGGCTGCTTTTGCAGGCTCAATGATTTCCATGGGCTTTGTGCTCCTTGTGGCAAAAAAAGTCCACAACATGTCCATGCTGGTCATCAGTGGTGTTATGATCGGCTATATCTGTTCGGCCATCACAGACTTTGTGGTGACCTTTGCAGATGATTCCAACATAGTCAATCTTCACAACTGGTCACTGGGAAGCTTTTCCGGTATGACCTGGGGGAATGTGCAGACTATGGTTGCTGTGGTACTTCTTACCATGGTGATCGTATTTTTTATGTCAAAACCGATCAGCGCCTATCAGCTGGGGGAGACTTACGCGCAGAATATGGGAGTTAATATCAAGGCTTTCCGGATACTTCTGATCCTGCTTTCCAGTATTCTTTCTGCCTGTGTGACCGCTTTTGCAGGGCCGATCTCCTTCGTGGGGATCGCTGTGCCTCATATTGCAAAAAGTCTCCTGAAGACTGCAAAACCCCTGCTTGTGATCCCGGCCTGTTTTCTGGGCGGTGCAGTGTTCTGCCTGTTCTGTGACCTGATCGCAAGAACTGTATTTGCACCGACGGAGCTGAGCATCAGTTCTGTGACAGCAGTTTTCGGAGCACCGGTAGTTATCTATATCATGATTCGCAGACAGCAGAGGATATAAACGATGAAATCATATTTTTTTTATACAGATCAGCTGACCGTAGGCTATGATGGAAAACCGCTGATCAAAGAGATCAATATTCAGCTGAATAAAGGAGAGATCCTGACACTGATCGGTCCCAACGGTGCCGGAAAATCTACTATTTTGAAGAGTATCACAAGACAGCTTTCCCTGATCAGCGGAACGGTATATCTGGAACAGGAACAGATGAGCCGGATGACCAACAGGGAAGTGTCAAAAAAACTGGCTGTAGTACTTACCGAGCGCATGCGACCGGAGCTTATGACCTGTGAGGATGTGGTATCCACCGGACGATATCCCTATACCGGAACTCTCGGGATCCTTCCGCAGAGGACAAGGAAAAAGTTAAAAGTGCCAATGGAGATGGTTCACGCCTGGGATCGTTGAAGGACCGGGATTTACAGCTATCAG
>ENA-OQLB01001196-OQLB01001196.1-human-gut-metagenome-genome-assembly--contig:-NODE-1196-length-11837-cov-1.828437_pt1 | contig 11837 bp, 17 predicted proteins | sample MGYA00242656_ERZ504813 | MGnify/ENA primary metagenome ERZ504813 (study PRJEB26092, sample SAMD00036388) | human gut metagenome | host: Homo sapiens | study: EMG produced TPA metagenomics assembly of... | reverse complement strand
GTGGTAGTATCAGGGTTTCAGCTGGAGCTGGATCCTGCCGTACTAAATAAGGGTTTAAGTCATTAAAATAATCCATAATCGATCTCCTCGTATAATTTTTTATAAATCACAATTTAATTTTAAGCCTGGGTTATAAAAACAGTGTTGTTTAAAGCGACCGGATAAATTGCCATAGAATTTTTCTGGCAAGCGACATTGGTACCGGGATTTTTAAACCATAGGCATTAGTTGCCGGTTCATTTCGATAGCCGTTAATACAGCGTAATGCAATTTGCCGAAGCAGTTCGTTGACTGGTTCGTTAAAGAGTGGGGTTCCGACCCCGGAAAAAGCATTCTTTTGGTAGACTACTTCAGTGATGGTTCGGGTGTTTCGAAAAACATCACAGTTTGCAACAACGCGATTGATAACTACATTACCAACTAATAGCATACCCTGTTCTCCTTCACCTAAAGCTTCAGATTTAATAAGCCGCGCTAGTAAATCGACTTCTTCGGTTGAGTATTTAATTCGTGCCAAATTATCACCCCGTTATAATATATGCAGTTATTTATAAAAAATGATAGTTGTTTGAATTTAGGGAAAATTGCGGGGATAAAAATTATGATATCATTTTATTAAAAAATAAATGAGAGTATAATATATGACAAGATACAATAATTATATTTCGTATAATTAATCTCGAATTTATTTCTAATTTATGGTAGAATTAAATTATAGGTAAAGCGCTTACATTAGACAAGGAGGTATTTAAAAATGGGAAGAGAGATTGTCGCAATGATTTTAGCTGGTGGACGTGGAACACGTCTAGAAGCCCTAACAGCTAAAGTAGCTAAACCAGCAGTACACTTTGGAGGTAAATATCGTATTATTGACTTTCCTTTAAGTAACTGCGCTAATTCGGGGATTGATATTGTTGGGGTGCTTACGCAATATGAATCTGTATTGTTAGGTACTTATGTTGGTGCCGGAACTAAATGGGGACTTGATGGAAAACAATCACTAGCTGCAATTTTACCGGCTCGTGAACGTGGTGAAGTAGGAGCAACCTGGTATGCTGGAACGGCTGATGCTATTTATCAAAACATTAGCTTTATCGATCAATATGATCCAGAATATGTTTTGATTTTATCTGGGGACATATTTATAAAATGGATTATGATAAAATGCTTACAGCTCATAAACAACGTAAAGCTGATGCCACTATCGCTGTATTAAATGTATCATTAAAAGAAGCAAGCCGTTTTGGAATCATGAATACTTATGAAGATGGAACTATTTATGAATTCGATGAAAAACCAGAAAAACCAAAATCTACATTAGCATCAATGGGGATTTATATCTTTACTTATAAGCAATTAAGAAAATATTTAATTGCAGATGCCAAAAAAGAAGATAGTAAACATGATTTTGGAATGAACATTATTCCTGACATGTTAAATGATAACAAGAAATTATATGCTTATGAATTTGATGGATATTGGAAAGATGTTGGAACTGTTGAAAGCTTATGGCAGGCTAACATGGACTTGTTAAAAGATAAAGATCTTGATTTATATAACATCAAGAAAGATTGGAAGATCTATACTGAAGATACTTTAGGAAAACCACAAATTATCGGGGATCAAGCTAAAGTTAAAAATTCTTTGATTACACAAGGATGTTTAGTTAATGGTAATGTTGAAGGATCAGTTTTATTCAACAACGTTAATGTTGGTGAAGGGGCTAAAGTTATTGATTCAGTATTAATGCCAGGGGTATTAGTTGAAGAAGGCGCTGAAGTGTATAAAGCAATTGTTGATGAAGGTGTAGTTATTCGTGCAAAAACTAAGATCAACAAAGAAGCTAAAGAAGTCGCTTTGGTTAGTGATAATAAGTAGGGGAGGAAATAGAGATGGTAAAAGCAATTGGTATAGTTAATTTACACTCAGATATAGATTTTGTCGGTCTTACAGAGAGAAGACCAGTAGCGTCTGTTAGTTTTTTAGGACGTTATGCATTGATTGATTTCGTATTATCTAATATGTCAAATTCAACAATTGATGCAGTCGGAGTATTGATTCAAAAAAAACCAAGATCATTATTTAAACACTTAGGTAATGGTGATTCTTGGAACTTTAACTCTAAAGCTGGTGGGGTTTCATTATTATATAATGAAAAATACGCCAATAACCCTAATTATAATCATGATATTAATAATTTAATTGAAAATATCGCTTTTTTAGAAGCTAATAAGGCTGATTATGTTGTGATTGCTCCAGCACATATCATAACAACAATGGATTATGAAGATGTAATTGAAAATCACGAAAAAACCGGTGCTGAAATTACAATGGTATATAAGAAAGTTCATGATGCTAATGAAGCATATATTGGATGTGATTGCTTAACGATCAAAGATAAAGTTGTAACGGCTGTAGAACGTAATAAGGGTAGTCGTAAAGATCGTAGTATTTCATTAGAAACTTATGTAATTAATACAAAAACTTTATTAAAAGTAATGAAGCAGGCGCAAAAAATCAGTTCATTCTTTAGTTTAAAAGATGTACTGGGTTATTTATGTGATGAAAAACAAATTAATGCTTATGAATATAAAGGTTATGCACGCTGCATTGATTCATTAGAACATTATTATAAATATTCATTAGAGTTCTTAGATTTAGATGTGTCATCAGCAGTATTTAAAAGCAACTGGCCGATTTACACAATCACAAATGATACACCTCCAGCAAAATATTTAACAGAATCAGATGTAACAAGATCATTTGTTGCAAATGGAGCAATGATCAATGGGACGGTGGAAAATAGCATAATTGGACGTGATGTAGTAATTGGGACCGGTGCAGTAGTAAAAAATTGTATTCTATTCTCAGGTTCAGTGGTTAATCCAGGAGCGCATCTAGAAAATGTAATTATGGATAAGACTTCTAAAGTACAACGGCAATTGAATTTAAAAGGTGATGCAACTACGCCATTGTATATTAAAGAAGGAGATGTGGTTTAATGCGAGTTTTATTTGCAACATCTGAAGCGACGCGTTTATCAAATCGGGTGGGCTTGCAGATGTCCTAGGTTCTTTACCAAAAGAGATGGTAAAGAAAGGTGTTGAAAGTATTGTAGTGCTGCCAAAGTATCAAGATATGAAATTGGCTGATGAAATTGAATATGTCACTAGTTTTGATATTTGGGTAGGATGGCGAAAAGTATATTGTGGTGTGTTTACTTATGAATTAGACGGGGTACGTTTCTATTTTATTGATAATGAACAATATTTTAGAAGACCTGGTTTGTATGGCTATGATGATGATTATGAAAGATTTGCATATTTTGATTTTGCAGTTCTTGAATTGATTTCTCATCTTGATATTAAGCCGGATGTTCTTCATTTGCATGATTGGCAAACAGCGATGATTGCGATGTTATATAAAGAAAGATATTGTTATTATGAACATTACGATAATATTAAAATCGTCTTTACAATTCATAATATTGCTTTCCAGGGAAAAGCTGACCCTAAATTGTTAAGTGAGTTATTTGGATTAGATAATTATTTATACTATAATGGTAATTGTCGAAATGATGGATGTTTAAATATGATGAAAGCAGCTATTTTCTATAGTGATATTATTACAACTGTTTCACCAACTTATGCACGTGAAATTTTAACTCCAGAGTATGGAGAAGGTTTACAAAATATCTTAGAAATGCGAAAATATGATTTGTATGGTATTTTAAATGGTGTTGATTATGATGTAATTAATCCAGCAACAGATCCTCAAATCGTTAAAAATTATGATTTAGAGACGGTGTTTAAAGATAAAATTGTAAATAAATTAGCTTTACAAAAAGAAGTGGGATTGCCTGAAGATAAAGATGTTGCACTAATTGGGATCGTGACACGATTAACTAAACAAAAAGGATTAGATTTAATTATCAATCAATTTAGTGAAATGTGCAGTCGTAAGGTTCAAATCTTGATTCTTGGTGCCGGTGATCAGGTTTATGAAGATGCCTTAAAAGGAATCGCATATCACCACCAAGATACTGTTTCATTACAGTTAAAATACGATTTTGGGTTATCTTGTCGTATTTATGCAGGGTGTGATATGTTCTTAATGCCATCGTTATTTGAACCTTGTGGGTTATCACAGATGATGTCTCTTCGATATGGAACGATTCCAATCGTAAGGGAAACTGGTGGTTTAAAAGATAGCGTTGAGCCATATGATGAATATGCTGATACTGGAACTGGATTTAGTTTTGCAAACTATAACGCTCATGAAATGATGAAAACAATTGACTATGCTTTAAAGGTTTACGATGAAGATCCTGAGGCATGGAAAGGAATCATGACTAGAGCAATGCAGGCAAAGTTAGATTGGGATGCTAGCGCTGACCAATATTTAAAAGTATTTAATTCGTTAATAGGATAAAAGACAGAGCAATCTGTCTTTTCCTTTCCAAAGGAGAAGGTATGATAAAAGCAATTTTTTTGATGTAGATGGAACATTGATTTCTAAAAGCAGATCAGTGCTTAGTGAGGGTGTAATAGCAGCTTTAAAACAGCTTCAAGAAAAGGGAATCAAATTATTTATTGCAAGTGGACGTCACTATTTAGAATTAGATGAGTTAGGGATAAATGCTCAATTTACATTTGATGGTTACCTAACATTGAACGGAGGGTATTGTTTTAATCAGGAAGGGGTTATTTATAAAATCCCATTAATTCTAAAGATGTAGAAAGAATCGTTGATCATGTAACTAAACATCAGTTGGCTTGTAGTTTTGTTGAAGGAGATGATTTGTATATTAATTTAATTAATGATCTGGTTGTTGCTGCACAGACGGCAATCAATACCTCATTACCACCGAAAAAAGATGTTTCACGAGCCTTGATTAATGATGTTTATCAAATCGATCCTTTGTAACAAAAGAGGAGATAGAAGAACTGGTAGCTTTAACGCAACATTGCAAATATACTCAGTGGCATGATGGAGCTTATGATATTATTCCCAAGCAAGGTGGGAAGCAAGAAGGAATCAGTGCTATCTTGGATCATTATAAAATCAAGGTTGAGGAAACGATGGCTTTTGGTGATGGACATAATGATATAGATATGCTCCAGTTTGTTGGTACGGGAATTTGTATGGAAAATGGCTGTGCAGAAACAAAGGCAGTGTGTGATTACATAACAGATAATGTCGACAATGATGGGATTGTGTCGGCTTTACGATATTTTGGCTTATTATAAAATAATTGTGGGCTAAATAAGGTTGTAATCGGTTGGAGAGTTGTGTAAAATGGGATAGTAGAGGAGTGGTTGTAATGAAAAAAATAATGAAAATACTTGTTACAACTTTATGCTTGTGTCTTGTGACAGCTTGTGGCGCGCGGGATAAAGATGTTAACTTAGAAAAAAGTGGAACTAAGTATAGTACTGATGATGGAGTTAGTTTTTATTATCCAAGTAATTATGAGATTACTGCAAATGCAACTGATACAGATACAGTAGAATTCTCTAAGGACAACAACACATTGTATTTTAAAGTAATTAAAGATGAAACTGATAATGTTGTTGAAGATAAAGATGAATTATATACTGGTGAAATTGAGCAAAGTGGTGCTTCGGAGATTGAGGTATCCAAACCGGTTTTAGACAGTGGTCTTGATGTTTATCAATATGTATTTGTTCATAGTGATACTGGAATTAGAGCCAAAGAGATAGTTTACTTTAGTGATGATAATACTTATATTTATGGATATCGTGCTGCTAAAGATGATTTTGAGGATAACGATAAAGATATGACAGTATATTTGCAGAGTTTTTCTATGGCAACAGGTAAATAAGTTGTATTTCATGAATGATTTTGTTAAGATAAACATATATTTAAATTATAGGTAAACGAAGTAGATTATTAGAAGTTAATAGAGATAGCCTGATGGTGGAAACGGCTAAATGGAAATAATTGAACTGCCCTTATCTGAGTCTTTTGAAAAGAAAGAACTGACTAGCGTTAATAGTAATCTTAAAGCATCTATTATCGGGTGGAAGAACACAATGGTGTCCTGATAGTAATATGCTTTTTATTTATGGAGGTAATGATGAAAATATTTAACACCCTTACAAATAAGAAGGAAGAATTTAAACCGCTTCGCGAAGGTGAAGTAAGTATTTATGTATGTGGGCCAACGGTTTATAATTATGTTCACATTGGTAATACTCGCCCGATGATCGTCTTTGATGTACTTAGAAGAACATTTGAGTATTTAGGATATAAAGTGACTTTTGTATCAAACTTTACTGATGTTGATGATAAAATCATTAAGGCGGCTAAGGCAGAAGGAATAACTGAAAAAGAACTTACTGATAAATATATTGCTGCTTATGAGGATGTTCGTCGGAATTTGAATTTATTATTCCCAACTTATGCACCTAGAGTTACGAATACGATGGATGCAATCATAAAATTTATTGATAATTTAGTTAAGAGTGGTTATGCTTATGAGGTTGACGGGGATGTTTTATTTAGAGTATCTAATTGATGAGTATGGACAATTATCAGGGATCAAAATCGAAGATTTAGTAGCTGGAGCGAGTGAACGAATCGATGAAAATGATAAAAAAGAAGAATCAACTGATTTTGCATTATGGAAAAAGACGGATGAGGGTATTCGCTTTGATAGTCCATGGTCAAAAGGACGTCCTGGCTGGCATACTGAATGTGTAGTTATGATCAACGATATTTTTGAAGGTGGTAAGATTGATATTCACGGTGGGGGACAGGATTTGAAATTCCCACATCATGAAAATGAAATTGCTCAATCAATGGCTTGTCATCATCATCCGATTGCACATACTTGGATGCATAACCAAATGATCAATATTGATAATCAAAAAATGTCTAAATCACTAGGAAATGTTATTTGGGCAAAAGATATGGTTGCTGAATTGGGCTGTAATGTAGTTAAATGGTTTATGTTATCAAGTCATTATCGTAATCCATTAAATTTAACGGAAGAAGTTTTGAATAGCGTGAAAAAAGAAGTTGCTAAAGTTGATAATGTAATCAAATCAGTTTCTTTGTATTTACAAGTTAATCATATCGCTAATGAAAATTATAATAAAGCGGCAGTTGATGGGATGGTTGGAGCTTTAGAAGATGATTTAAATACATCGCTGGCTTTAACTAAAATTCTTGATCAAGTAAAAAAATTGAATCTGGCTTTCCGTCAAAAAGAAAAGAATGATAAAGCTATAGCAATTGAATATCAAACACTATTAAAAATGACTGCAGTGATTGGCTTTGTTTTTGAACCGCGTAAATTAAATGCAGCGGAACTAGAGATATATCAAGCATGGCTTGAAGCTAAACAAAATAAGGATTTTGAAACTGCTGACAAATTAAGAACTCAATTAATTGAAAAGGGGATCATTTAATGCGCCCGGAATTAATCAATGCAAGTGTATTAGCTTATCTGGGTGACAGTATTTTTTGAGGTGCTAGTACGTGATTATTTAGTTAAAGAAAGTGGTTTTGTTAAACCGAACGATCTTCAGCGTGAAGCAGTAAAATATGTATCGGCAAGCTCACATGCTGCATTTATGCATGATATGCTGGATGAAGAATTTTTTTAGTGCTGATGAAGTTGGAACTTATAAACGGGGACGCAATACCAAAGGGAGTAAAAATGAAAGTCTTGATCATATGCATTCAACAGGATTTGAAGCAGTCATTGGACTTTATACTTAGAAGAAAACTTTGATCGAATTAAAGTGATCTTTGAGCGGTATAAACAATATATTAATAATAAATAAAATCGAGATAAATTTGAGACGAAATTAGGTGAAAAATATGAAACAATATATATATGGTAAAAACACAATATTAGAAGCTTTAAAGGGAGATAAGAGTGTATATACTGTGTATGTCCAAAACAATGCTAAAGATAATGGCATAATTGAGCAATGTAAAAGAAAAAAAATTCCATTCAAGATTGTTGATAAGTCTGAATTTATCAAGAAACTTGGAAATGTTAGTCATCAGGGAGTGATGGCGGAAATTGAAGAATATCGCTATTATAGTATTGATGAGATCATCAATACTATTCCTGATGGTAAACAGCCACTATTATTAATGCTTGACGGGTTAGAAGATCCACATAATCTAGGAGCAATTTTAAGAACTTGTGATGCTATTGGGGTTGATGGTGTTATCATTGGGAAAAATCGTAGTGTTGGTTTAAATGGGACGGTTGCAAAGGTTTCAACAGGTGCTATTGATCATGTTAAGGTTGCTCAAGTTACAAATTTGACTAGAACATTAGAGGATTTAAAAAAGCGTTCTTTTTGGGTTGTTGGCTGTGATTTAGATAAATCCCAAGATTATCGTCAGGTTGATTATAATATGCCTTTGGTAATAGTAATCGGTTCAGAAGGTTTTGGAATATCAAGACTAGTTAAAAAAAGTTGTGATATCAATGTTGTCTTGCCCATGGTAGGGCATATTAATTCGTTAAATGCTTCTGTGGCAACAGCAGTGATTTTATATCAGGTATATAATTCTCGTAATCCTTTATAGTAGGAAGGAGGTAACCATGAATGGTTACGAAATCGAAGAATTGTATTATTTATATCGTCAGGGGTGTCCGATTGCACAGGCACTTTTGATTGAATATTGCTACTGGCAAATTAAGATGATGATGCCGGCGTATTGTTATACGATGACATCATATCAGAGTGATTATAAAGATTATCTTCAAGTAGTAATTATTCGTTGTTTATTGGCTTTGGATAATTATCGTCCTGATCGTGGCATGCAGGTTAGAAGTTTTATTTCAATGGTGATCCAAAATACGATTAGTTCTTTAAATTGTCAAAAACAAGGTAAAGTAGTTAGGGAACGGCAAACTTTATTTTCTTTGGATGATTATTGTAGTGATGATGAGCGAATCAGATATGTAGATGCAATCGCTGATAATAAGAGTCCAGATCTACTATTAATTGATCAAGAACAACAAAAGAGGGTTGATGCGTATATTTTAAATGTTTGCTCGGCTTGGGAACAAACGGTAATTGCTTATCATAAGTGTGGTTTTAAAGACCAGGATATTGCTTTGAAGCTTAATAAAGACATTAGAAGTATCTATAATGCTAATTATCGGATTCAAAAAAAGATGGAAAATTCAAATCTATTTGACTAGTCTGTATATTTATGATAAATTATAATAGCGTAGAAATGAGCTGATTATATGAAACAAAAAAGTTATTTTAGTGTGTAGTGAGTGTTTGTCACGGAACTACACCATTACAAAAAACAAACGTGTAAATGTAGAAAGACTGGAATTAAACAAATACTGTAAAAAATGCGGGAAGCATACCTTGCATAAGGAAACGAAATAGGAGGACTAAGTGTGAAATTTCGCGATTGGTTTAGTTTAAAAGGGATTAGAAAAGAAATTAAAAATGTCAGTTGGTTATCAAAAAAAGAACTAGCTCAAAATTCAGCAATAGTACTACTATTTTGCTTTGTAATGGGGTTATATTTCTTTGCCGGTGACGCAATTATTGCATTTATTTTAAAGACATTGGGGATGAACTAAAATGACAGGAATGAATGATGAAGGAAGACAATGGTATGTTGTTAATACATACTCTGGTCATGAAAATAAAGTAAAAGAAAACTTGGAAAAACGTGTTGAATCAATGGGATTACAAGATATCCTATTTCAAATTGTTATTCCTGAACATGTTGAAACTGAAATTAAAGATGGTAAGAAAATCAATAAGACTAAAAACATGTTCCCAGGTTATGTATTAGTTGAGATGATCATGACTGATGAAGCATGGTATGTTGTCCGTAATACTTCTGGGGTTACAGGATTTATTGGATCATCAGGTGGTGGAGCAAAACCTTTCCCATTACAAAAAAGTGAGTTAGATCCAATTTTAAAGAAAATGGGATTAAGTACATCAAGTATTGAGGTTGATTATGCTGCAGGTGATGAAGTTAATGTCATCTCTGGACCATTTGCTGGTAAAAGTGGTAAGGTTGAATCAATTGATTTAGAAAAAGAAACTGCTAAAGTATTAGTGGACTTCTTAGGCAACTTAACACCAATGGAAATTGAATTAGTACAATTAGAAAAAGCAGATTTGTAGAATTTATCTACAAATCTTTTTTTATGAGTAAGTAAAACAAATAATTTATTTTACTTAAAAATGTCGATTATTGCGACTAAATTTACTGAAAAATAGTTGACGTGGACTTATAAAGTGGTATACTAAAATAGAAATAGGATTGTTACTTTAAGTAGGCAAGACCAAGAATCATACAGTTTTTTACTGTTGATTTTTGGTCTTTTGTTTTTATTTAGTAATGATACGGGAAAATGAGGAGAAACGGGTATGGAGAAAACGAAAGTAAAAAAACTAGTGACTTCAGCAATTACACTATCAATGGCATTTAGTACATTGGCGCCAAGTATGGTTTTTGCAACTGATGATGTAAAACCTCGTGATATTGTAACTAAAGTCAATCATGCGTTGAATGGGACAGCAACGGCAAACAATAGCGAGACAAGTTATTGGGGGCCAGATAAAGCAATTGATGGAATCGTAAATCGCGATGCTGCTAAACCTGATCAGTCACGCTGGTCAACGAATATGGGAACAACACCGATGGTTTTAACCATTGATTTAAAGGAAGAAAAAGCGTTTAGTGAATTTAAAATTGAATGGGAAAGAAAAAATATTAAAGGTTTTAATATTAGTATTTCTAATGATAATAATGAATATACACCAGTATATACTAAACCAGATGATAGCAATATCACTTCGTTAACTACAACAGTAACATTAGAAAATAGTGTGAGTGCACGTTATGTTAAATTAACAGTAGATAATTATGATGATACTGAGGCAGCTGGCTGGGCTTCTGTATCGCTATATGAATTTGAAGTTTTAGGTGAGGAATCTTATGAAAATTTAGCTGTTGGGGCAACGGCTGTAGCTAGTGGTTCTGAAACAACTAGTTTTGGCCCAGCTAACGTTGTTGATGAAAATATGAAAACACGTTGGGCAAGTACGGCTAATCATGATGATGATAAATGGATTAGTTTAGATTTTGGAACTGCTAAAGATATTGCTTCAGTCACTTTGAAATGGGAACGCCGTAATGCAACAAAGTACAAAATTCAATCGTCAAAAAATGGGACAAGCTGGGAAGATGTAAAAACACTTACTAAAGCACCTAGAGAATTTGATGATATTATTAATTTTGACAATACGATTAATACTCGTTATTTAAGAGTTGTTGTTTCAGATTTTGAAAATCTAGCGGAAAGATCGAGATGGTAAGAGTGTTAATTGGCCTACAGTATCATTATATGAATTCGAAGCATATGCAGTTAAACAACAGGTAGATAGCGAACAGATTGTAACGATTGATGATGTAATTAATAATCTAGTAATTCCAGCGGTAGCTAAAGGAGATACAAAGATGGCTTTGCCCCAAGTTCCCGAGGGATTTGAAATTGAGTTTATTGGTGCTGATTATGAACAAATCTTAGATCGTGATTTAACGATTCATCAGCCAATTGTGGATACAATAGTATCTGTAAATTATAAAGTAAAAAAAAGGTGATCAAGAAAAGATCACAGGTGCATATAATGTCACGATTCCAGGAAAAAATAGTCCTGATGTCAGCGTTAATGCTAAGCCTAAAGTAGTTCCAGAATTAGCTGAATGGGTAGGAACAGAAGGAAGCTTTACAATTAGCGATGATTCTCGATTGTGATACAATCCAATGACTTATTAAAGAATTGAATTTAGCATAATTT
>ENA-OQLB01001195-OQLB01001195.1-human-gut-metagenome-genome-assembly--contig:-NODE-1195-length-11841-cov-1.834728_pt1 | contig 11841 bp, 18 predicted proteins | sample MGYA00242656_ERZ504813 | MGnify/ENA primary metagenome ERZ504813 (study PRJEB26092, sample SAMD00036388) | human gut metagenome | host: Homo sapiens | study: EMG produced TPA metagenomics assembly of... | reverse complement strand
CTCGGGAACAGGAGTGCTCCGCTGTCTAGATTCACGACAGCTTGACAAGGGATATTGTCCCGAAGCTGCTGCCCTCTGTAGCAGGGCACTACTAGTTTCCGAAAAAATCAGACTTTGCTCATCCGCGTGGGCCTGACCGGCACGCCAGAGGCTCTCCCTTTGGGAGAGCTGCACCGAAGGTGACTGAGAGGCAAGGACGCCGACAGAGAGCTTTTCTGCGCCTTTTTGCTCAAAAACTTCCTGAAGATACATTTTATTGGACTTTTATTCTGCTATACTCCTGTCAGAACAAAAAAGACACAGGAGGGAAGAGGAATGAAAGATATTGAGCTTCGGTATGTGGGCGGTCATGTGGAGGTGTATACGGGGGCGGGCGCGTTCCTGTTCTCGGCGGACACTGCGGGAGGCGATGGAAGAGCTGGATGCCGCCTGATGCATTCCCGGGAATGCCGGAAAGCACCGGGCGGGAGTTAGAAAATACTAATATAAAATGAATGTAAAATTAAAGAAAGGAACTGCCTGAGAAGGCCCGGGAATCTTAAAATTCCGGTCAAAAAAGTGATTTTCCTGTAAAATAATGCTTGTTGAGCCGGGGGGTTCGATGCTATAATAAAAAGGACGGCGTTTTGCGTATGGAGAGCTAGGCACGGCCGTCTTGTGCAAGAGAGCAATAGGAAGATTTTAGGAGCATTGTTTTATGGACATTACACACATCACCTCTCTGCTGGGCGGTATTGCGCTGTTCCTGTATGGCATGTCGATCATGGGTGCCGGCCTCGAAAAGCTGGCCGGCGGCAAGATGCAGGGCATATTGCAGAAACTGACTTCGTCCACCATCAAGGGCGTCATTTTCGGCACCCTCATCACCGGCGTCATCCAGTCGTCGGCCGGTACGGTCGTCATTTGCGTCGGCCTCGTCAACTCCGGCATCATGACCCTTACGCAGTCGGTAGGCGTTATCATGGGTGCAAACATTGGTACTACGGTCACCGGTCAGCTCATCCGCATGGCGGATATTTCGGGCGACAGCCTCATCCTGACCCTCATCCAGCCCAAGACGTTTGCGCCGGTGGTGGCGTTTATCGGCTGCATTTTTTATGTGTTCATCCGCAACGCGAAGAAAAAGAACATCGGCCAGATCATGCTGGGCTTCGGCATCCTGTTCACCGGCATGAGCCTGATGGACACCGGTGTGTCGCCCCTGCGTGAGAGCGCAGCGTTCCAGGAGCTGTTCGTCACCATGACCAACCCCATCCTCGGCGTTCTCGTGGGCGTGGTGGTCACGGTCATCATCCAGTCCTCTTCGGCCTCTGTGGGCATCCTGCAGGCGCTGTCCAGCACCGGCCTCGTCACCTTCAGCTCGGCCATCCCCCATCGTGCTGGGCGCCCACATCGGCACGGCCTTCACCCCCCCTGCTGACCATCGGCGGCTCCTCCAAGGACGCAAGCGCGCCGCCCTCATCCACCTGTACTTCAACATCATCGGCAGCGTCATCCTGCTGGCGCTGGTCTATGCAGTCCAGTTCACCATCGGCATCCCCATGTGGGGCGATGTGATGAACAAGAGCAGCATTGCAAACATCCACACCATGACCAGCGTCATTGCGATGCTGCTCTTCCTGCCCTGCAGCGGCGTGCTGTCCAGGCTGGCCATGATGACCGTGCCGAACAGCGCGGAGGAGGCGCAGGAGCTGAGCATGCCTGTGCTGGATGAGCGTCTGTTCAAGAGCCGGCTGTGGCTCTGCAGCAGGCCAAGAATGCGGTGGTCAAGATGTCCCGCCGCGCAGCCCGCAACGTCGGCCTCGCCACCCCGCTGCTGCTCAAGATGGACGAGGACGTCGTGAGTGCCATCGATGTCCGCGAGAACCTCATCGACCGGATGGAGGTGGACATCTCCAATTACCTCATCAAGCTGGCAGACCAGGAGCTGGGCGACGCGGAGAGCCATGAGGTGACCGAGCTGCTCAACTTTGTCACCGAGTGCGAGCGCATCGGCGACTATGCAGTCAACATCAAAGAAAAGGCGCAGGAGCTGGCCGACAAGGAAGTCACCTTCAGCGAGAAGGCACAGCAGGAGCTGAAGCTTCTCGACAATGCGCTGGAAAAGATACTGACCCTCACCACGGACGCCTTCGAGTTCGACGACGCCCGGACCGCCAGTCAGGTGGAGCCGCTGGAACAGGTCATCGACATCCTCGTGGAGCGGCTTCGTGCGCAGCACATCAAGCGTCTGAAGGATGGTGTCTGCTCCATTGATACCGGTGTCGTCTATCTCGATGTGCTGAGCAATGCAGAGCGTATCTCGGACCACTGCTCCAACATTGCCGCCCGTCTGGTGGGCATGGAGGCAGGCGAGGACTACGACTCCCATACCCTCAAGAATATGATGCACCACAACCCCACCAAGGAATATATGCTCAACTACGAGCAGTGCCACAGGGACTACCTTATCCCGCTGGAACAGCTCGAAGCCTGATTCTGATAAAGGATAAAAACAGTGCAGACCTCCCCGGGGAGGTCTGCACTGTTTTTGTTTATTCGCCCAGGTCTTCCAGCAGCGCCCGGAGGGCCGTTTCGCCGGTGACGTAGAGGCCTGCTTGAGCCGGAGGGCATCGGCCTCGGGCAGGAGATTGACATAGATGCCGGTGCGCAGGAGCCGCTTGTCGGGCAGCCCGTTGTCGGAGCAGGTGTAGACGACCACCCGCCCGCCCTCGTCGCAGAGGTAGAAGTCGGTGCCGCTCTGCCCGGCGGAGCCCTGCGCGGCCAGACCCGGGCTCGGAGCCGGCGTCTCTTCGCCGGAGTCGGCAGGGAAGGGGGAGACTGGGCAGGGCCATCCAGAACAGGCTGAACACGATGGTAAAAATGCACAGCGCATAAAAAATGCAGAGCCAGACCTTGCGCATGGCAGTGGACTCCTTTCGGCTGAAATGGTGTTTCAGACGGTAGTATGTGCAAAAGAAAACTGCCTCAGACAGGGATGCAGAATTTTCACACCCGGATGCTGTACTTTGGCGGGGCAGATGTGCTATACTAACATCGTATCCCGTCGATTTCCCCCTTGCGGAAGCGGGCGGCGCGGACTATAATGTGTTATTATGGCTGTGGGCCGTCTGGCCGCAGCAGGAACAGCAAACGGCATCGTCAGAGGATGCTTTGAGATGCAGAACAGTGAAAATTGCGATAGGAGGCGATCCTTATCTCAAACAATGAAAGACGGAGACTCCACAGTGATGGTGCGCTCCGGGAGCAGCGGCCCGCAGCGGAGCAGAACCGGCGGGTCCGTGAGGCCCGCGGGCCGCAGGAGCAGGGAGAAAAGCACGGCCATCCCGCTCTCGGATTCCTGGGCCGGACCATCGTCACCCTCGTCTGTCTGGGCATTATGGCGGGCAGTCTGGTGGCGGTGGGCGCTGTGTACTATGTGGTGCAGGCTACGGCCAGTGACGGCGACCTGCTGGACCTCGACAACATCGAACTGAGCCAGTCGAGCCTTGTGGTGGCCACCGACCGACACCGGCGCACAGGTGGAGTACGCCACCCTGCGCTCCTCCAACCAGCCACCGCGTCTGGGCGGACCTCGAGCAGATCCCCACCAACCTACAGTATGCATTCATCTGCACCGAGGACAAAGACTTTTACAGCGAGCCGGGCGTCAACTTCAAGCGCACCATCGGCGCGATGATCAATGAATACCTGCTGCCCATCTACAGCTCCAAGCAGGGCGCCTCCACGCTGGAGCAGCAGCTCATCAAGAACCTGACCAGCGACAAGAGCGCCAGCGGCATCGAGGGCGCACTGCGCAAGCTGCGCGAGATCTACCGCGCCCTCATCCTGAGCCGCAGCTACTCCAAGGAGACCATTCTGGAAGCCTACCTGAACACCATCAGCTTCACCGGTACCATCCAGGGCGTCCAGACGGCGGCAAACGAGTACTTCGACAAGGATGTCAGCGAGCTGACCCTCTGGGAGTGCGCATCCATCGCCTCCATCACCAAGAATCCCACCAACTATAACCCCTACACCAACCCCGAGAACCTCATCAACCGCCGGAACTTCCTGCTCTACAATATGTGGCAGCAGGGTGTCATCTCGGAGGAGGATTACCGCAGCGCCGCTGCCCAGCGCTGGTGCTGGCAGAGACGGACAACACGAAGAAGAGCAGCTCCACCACCTCTTACTTCACCGATGCCCTCTTCAACGAGGTGGTGAAGGACATCATGGCCAAGGAGGGCGTGGACGAGTCCACCGCCCAGAGTATGCTCTACACCGGCGGCTACACCATCGAGGCAACGGTCAACCCCAAGATCCAGACCGCGATGGAGAACCTGATGCTCAACACCGACGACGCCTACTTCCCGGCCGCTGGCATGAGGAAGAGGTGACCAGCATCTCCGACGACGATGTGCAGGTCTTCAATGAGGACGGCACCCCCAAGACCCGCACCGGCGAGGACGGCACGGTCTACTATTACCGCAACGTCCGCACCCAGGCGGCGATGGTCACGCTGGACTATGACGGCAATGTCATCGCATGGTGGGCGGTCTGGGCGAAAAGACCAAGAGCCTTTCCCTGAACCGCGCCTACGGCGTCACCCGTCAGACCGGTTCTACCATCAAGCCCATCGGCGCCTATGCGCTGGGCATCGAGTACGGTCTGGTCAACTGGTCTACCATGCTCAACAACTCGCCCCTCTACCTCAAGCAGGATATGGTCATCCGTGACGAGGACTACTGCCGCCGGAACGGCTCATGGGCCTGACGGACAAGCAGCTGAAGGCCTACCCCAACGCATGGCGCAGCTGGCCCCGCAACTACGGCGGCAACTACGGCGACGGCTCCGACCTGCCGCTCTGGAACGGCCTCGCACGCTCCCTGAACACCATCGCCATCCGCGTTGGCGACCTCGTGGGCGCGAACAACATCTTCAACTTCGTCTACAATACCCTGCAGCTCAGCACGCTGGACCCCGTCAACGACGTGGGCCTTGCACAGATGGTCATGGGCAGCCAGACCCACGGCGTCACTCCGATGGCGCTGGCGGCGGCGTTCCAGATCTTCTACGACGGCGAGTACACCACGCCTCACCTCTACACCCGTGTGCTCGACCGGGACGGCAACATCTATATGGAGAGCAACGACACCAGCTATCAGGCTCTGACGCCCCAGACGGCCTATGTCATGAACCGCCTGCTGAAGAACGTCCTGTTCTCCAGCGTCGGTACGGCCAGCGGCCGCTACCCCAACTCCAACGGCATGGAGCCTTCGGTAAGACCGGTACGGCCAGCGATGAAAAGGACCTGTGGTTCGTGGGCGGCACGCCCTATTACGTCACCGCTGTGTGGTGGGGCTATGACGCGCCCTTCGATATGACCAGACCCTCGGCAAGCAGCAGGCCAAGACCCGCACCTGCGTCATGGCCTGGAAGGCCCTGATGGAGCAGGTCCAGGCAGACCTGCCCTATAAGGCATTCCCGGCGGCTGACGGCGTCGTGGAGCGCAGCTACTGCACCCAGAGCGGCCTGCTGGCCAGCGGCTCCTGCCCGAGCACGGCAGTGGGCTACTACCGTGCCGACGACCTGCCCGACGTCTGCAATTATTCCCACGGTCAGGCAGCTGTCGCCAGCCAGCCTCTCGCGCCTGAGCCGGACACCACCAATCTGGACACCGACTGAGGCAAAAATCATACTTTCGGCACATCGGGTTGCAGATTCGGTGCGCTGAAGGGGTACTTCACGGCTCAAAACTGGATAATCTGACAAAATAGCATCCGACCTCTTGCAATGCGGGGAGCCGGATGCTATTATATTTTCTGCAAGAACACTTGTGTTTGAGAGGTGAACAAGTTGGAACGCCGTTTTTATCTGGTGGATGCGCAGGTCCTGCCGGAAGTTTTCCTCAAGGTCGTCCGGGCCAAGGAGCTTCTGGCCAGCGGAGAGGCACGCAGCATTTCGGCTGCGACCCGCAGCGTAGACCTGTCGCGCAGTGCATTTTATAAATATAAGGACTGCATTTTCGACTCGGAGAATGGCCGCGAGGTCATCACCGTCATGGCGACTGCGGGACGAGACGGGTGCGTTGCAGAGCCTTCTGGCCGGCATCAGTGCCGCCGGTGCCAGCATCGTGACCATCAATCAGTCTACTCCGGAGAACGGAGCCGCGCTGGTGGCTGTCACCATCCGCACCGACACCATGCAGATGAGCCCCGAGGAGCTGACGGAAAAGCTTTCGCGCCAGCGGATGGTCGTGGGCGTACACTGCGGATACAATCTGTGACAGTACATTCATAGAAAAAGGAACGAGGCAGTATCATGGCAAAAATCGCGATTCTGGGCTTTGGCACGGTGGGCAGCGGCGTGTACGAGGTGCTCTGCCGCAACGCCGCAGGCGTCTCCCACCGCGCAGGCGAACCGGTGGAGGTCAAGTACATCCTTGACCCCAAGGACTTCTCGGATCATCCGGCCGCACAGCTGTTTATAAAGAATTTTGACGCCATTCTGGAAGACCCCGAAGTGAAGGTCGTCGTCGAGACCATCGGCGGCACCCGCTTCGCTTACCCTTACGTCAAGGCCTGCCTCGAGAGCGGCCGGAGCGTCTGCACCTCCAACAAGGAGATGGTGGCACCTACGGCGCAGAGCTGCTGGCTCTGGCCAAGGCACACAACTGCGCCTTCCTGTTCGAGGCTTCCGTGGGCGGCGGCACGCCCATCATCACCCCGATGCACCAGTGCCTCGCGGCCAACGTCATCACCGAGGTGGAAGGCATCGTCAACGGCACCACCAACTTCATGCTCACCAAGATGGCGCGGGAGGATCTGGGCTTTGACGAGGCTCTGAAGATCGCTCAGGAGCTGGGCTACGCCGAGACGAGGGACCCCGGCGACGATGTGGACGGCCGCGACGCCTGCCGCAAGATCGCCATCCTGTCCTCGCTGGTCTGCGGCCACCAGATCTACCCCCAGAACATCCCCACCCGCGGCATCCGCGACATCACGGTGGATGATGTGGCTGCGGCAGAGAAGCTGGGCTGCGTCATCAAGCTCATCGCCTGGATGAAGCGGGGCAAGGACGGCAGCGTTGCCGCCGGTGTCGAGCCCTGCCTCGTGCCGAAGGCAAACCAGCTGGCCGGTGTCGATGACGTCTTCAACGCCGTCCTCGTCAAGGGCGATATGCTGGGCGACGTGGTCTTCTACGGCAAGGGCGCGGGCAAGCTGCCCACCGCCAGTGCTGTCGTGGCCGACGTGGTGGACGCCTCAAGAACGGCGTCAAGGTCCACGACAGCCTGTTCTGGCAGCCCGCCGAGCCGGTGGAAGGAATGCTCACCGACCCCGCTCCCGCCGCATACTATGTGCGTGTGGAAGGCATCGCCCCGGCGGTGGCCGAGGCCATCTACGGCAAGGGCCATGTGGTGGAGGAGCATTTCGACGGCTGCTCCTACTTTGTGGACAGCGCCGACGGCAAGGCTCTGGCCGAAGCGGCCCGCAAGGTAGAGGCCATGGGCGGCAGCGTGAAGCTGGTGCTCCGCCGTCTGCCTGAGGACGCCTGAGCGCGAGAGAAGAGGGAACTGCGATGAAGATAAAAGTTTCCGTCCCGGCCACCAGTGCCAACATCGGCTCCGGCTTCGACGCGCTGGGTCTGGCTGTGACCTTGTACAATACCGTGACCTTCGAAGAGAGCGACCATCTGGACATCTCGGCGGCGGACGGCACCCGCATCCCCCGCGGCCGAGACCAATCTGTCTACCGCTCGGCCAAGGGTCTGTTCGATAAGGTCGGCAAGACCATGCCGCCCCTCAAGCTCGTCCAGACCAACGCCATCCCGATGGCCCGGGGCCTCGGCTCGTCCTCGGCCTGCATCATCGCGGGCCTGCTGGGCGCGAACCGGATGCTGGGCGATGTGCTCAACACCCAGGAGCTGCTGACGCTGGCTACCTCCATCGAGGGCCACCCGGACAATGTGGCACCGGCCCTTCTGGGCGGTCTGACCAGCAGCGTCTTCGAGGACGGCGTCGTCTACTCCGTCAAGCGGGATGTGGACGAGAGCCTCTGCTTCGCGGCCATCGTGCCGGACTACAAGCTGCTGACCGAAGCCGCCCGTGCGGCCCTGCCCAAAGAGGTCACCCACAAGGATGCGGTGTATAACCTGTCCCGTGCGGCCCTCATCCCGGCGGCGTTCTGCGAGGGCCGCCACGACCTGCTGGCCATTGCCACCGAGGATAAGCTCCACCAGCCTACCGGATGCCCTGATGCCCGGCTCGAAGGAGGTCTTCGATATGGCGCGGCTCTGCGGCGCCAAGGCGGTGTACGTCTCGGGCGCCGGCAGCACCGTGATGGCTGTGGCCGAAAAGGCCAACGCCGAGAAATTTTACTCCAAACTGGAAAAGGGCCTCGAGCTGCTGGAAGGTTTGGACGGATGTGAAGCATTTACACTGCTGCGGCTGGATGCCGACAACACCGGTGCGACAGTGGAATGATAAACAGGACCGGAAGTGCAAGACCGCTTCCGCCCGGTGTACCCCTCACACACTGAGGGAGCAAAAAGAGGAGAGTGACAAGATATGGCGTTGATCGTACAGAAGTTCGGCGGTTCTTCGGTGAAGGACCGGGACCGTATCTTCAACGTGGCCCGCATCGTGGCCAACACCCACAACGCGGGAAATGACGTGGTCGTGGTGGTGTCCGCACAGGGCGACACCACCGACGACCTCATCGCAAAGGCAGCAGAGATCACCCACAACCCTTCTGCCGCGAGATGGATATGCTGCTGGCAGCAGGCGAGGAGATCAGTATCGCCCTGCTGGCTATGGCTCTGAACGAGCTGGGCTGCCATGCCACCAGTCTGACCGGCTGGCAGGCAGGCTTCCGCACCGACCGCGCCTACACCAAGGCCCGCATCACCAAGCTGGAGACCGAGCGCATCTCTTCGGAGCTGGAGCGCAACCGCGTCGTCGTCGTGGCAGGCTTTCAGGGCCTGAACAAGCTGGACGACATCACCACGCTGGGCCGCGGCGTTCCGACACCAGCGCTGTCGCCATCGCAGCAGCGCTCCACGCCGACCGCTGCCAGATCTTTACCGACGTGGAGGGCGTCTACACCGCCGACCCGCGGAAGGTGCGCAACACCCGCAAGCTGGATGAGATCACCTTCGACGAGATGCTGGAACTGGCATCCCTCGGCGCACAGGTGCTCAACAACCGCAGCGTGGAGCTGGCTAAAAAGTATAATGTGGAGCTGGAGGTCCTCTCCAGCCTGAACCCCGTGCCCGGCACGGTCGTCAAGGAGGTTGTAAAAGACGTGGAAGGTATGCTGATCAAGGGTGTCGCAAAGGACACCGACGTTGCCGTTATTACGATCCTGAATGTTCCCGATGAGCCGGTACCAGCTTCAAGATCTTCGGCCTGCTGGCCAGAAGAATATCAACGTGGACATCATCCTGCAGTCCACGGCCGCGACGGCAAGAAGGACATCAGCTTCACCTGCGCGGAGAGCGAAGCTGAGACTGCTCTGCGCGTCCTGCGCGAGAGCGCAAAGTTCGACCAGGTCACCTGCGACGAGACCTGTGCCAAGGTGTCCATCGTGGGCGCCGGCATGCAGAGCCACAGCGGCGTGGCCTCCAAGATGTTCGAGGCCCTGTCCAACAACAACATCAACATCAAGATGATCTCCACCAGTGAAATCAAGATCTCCTGCATCATCGACCGTGAGGACGCCGACAAGGCTGTCAGCGCCATCCACGATATGCTGTTTGAGTAAGACGCGGCTCCAAAGCCGCCGTGCCGTGCGTCCTGCGCCGGTGCGGCGGCTTTTTGCGTACACAATTTTTTTACAGCCCCTGCCGTTTACACCCAGATAAAAGGGGTGTATAATATTGTTATCTGCTGTATCCAGGGCGAACGTCAAAAAACAGGAAGGAAGCTGCATCATGGAGCAAAATCGACCCGCACCCCGCCGCGCTCTGTCGCCGAAAGAACGCCGCCGGAGACACCGTATCCGCCTCGTGCGCAACTGGACGGTCTTTCTGCTCAGCTGCGGCGCGGTCATGGCTGTGATGACCGGCGGCATCCTCTGGCTGCTGCCCAGGCCTATGCCTCATCGCACCGCCGACGGCTTCGAGGCCCGGGAGTATGAGGGCGGCGCGGAGACGGACCTTTCGGATAAGCGCCTTGTGCTGGTGAATGCAAACCTTCCCCTGACGGAAGAGCCGACGCCGGAGCTGGCCGTGGCCGATGATGCCACCGGCGTTCGCTGGAAGCCGAGGCCGCCGCAGCCTACCGCGAAATGGCCGAGGCCGCAAAGCAGGATGAGATCGAGCTGGTGCTGACGGCAGGGTATCAGGATGCCGCCGCCCGCCAGAGCGCCTATGAGGCTGCGGTCCGGAGCTGCCGGGAGTCCGGCTGCTCGGAGGAAGAGGCCGCTGTCAGGGCTGCGACCGTTCAGCCTGCGCCGGAGGCCAGCGAATATGCCACCGGCTACGGTGCCGACATCCTCGCGGCAGACAGCATGGAGAAGGACACCGGCTTCGCCGACACCCGTGCCTATGAGTGGCTGGAAGCCTATGCCGCAGAGCACGGCTTCATCCTGCGCTGGCCGCAGGAGCGTCAGGCCGCTACCGGCATGGTGTTTGAGCCGTGGCACTGGCGGTATGTGGGCAGGGACAACGCCCTCGCCATCCGCGCCTCCGGCCTCTCGCTGGAAGAGTATCTGGCGCTGGAACAAACGAAATAATACAAAAGGACGATAGAACATTGAGACGATCCCAAATCGCGCCCGGCGTCCACCTCTCGTATGACGCCGCACAGAAATTCAACCGCTGCCGCATCAGCATCCACTTCGCGTTCCCGGCCCGCCGCGAGACGGCCACGGCCCACGCGCTGCTGCCGCTGGTGATGGAGAGGGGCTATGCCGACTGCCCCGACATGACTCAGATGACCAAAAAGCTGGCCCGCCTCTACGGTGCCGACCTGACCGTGGACGCCCGCCCCATGGGCTGCAGCCACAACCTCTGCGTCAGCATCACCGGCATCAAGGACCAGTTCGCACTGGAAGGGGAGAGGCTGACGCAGGAGTACGCCGCACTGGCCCTCGGCACAGCGTTCCACCCCTATTTTGTGGGCAGCACCTTCGACCCCGAGGCCGTGGGCATCGAAAAGCAGATGCTGAGGAAGGCGCTGGAAGACGAAGTGAACGACAAGCGCCTTTACTGCCAGCGGCAGGCCAACCGGGAATTCTTCGGCGACAGCCCCGCCGGTGTCCGGCAGGAGGGCTACTTAGAAGAAGTGGACGGCCTGACGCCCGAAGCGCTGACCGAGGCATACTACGAGATGCTGCGGACGGCGAACATCGAGCTCATCGTGCTGGGCTGCGACGAGGCTAGCGCCACCGCCGTGAAGGACGCCCTTCTGACGGAGCTTTCGGCCATCGACCGCGCCCCGCTGCCCCGGGCGGAGAACATCGCCATGCCCCGGCGGGAGCCGTGCGGAAGGTGGAGCATTTCGACACCACGCAGGCCAAGCTCTGTATGCTGTTCACGCTGGGCCGGCCCATGCAGCCCGAACAGCTGGCCGCTGTCCGGCTGGCGATGGCCCTCTACGGCGGCAGTGTGACCAGCCGCCTTTTCCTGAACGTCCGGGAGCGCGACATCTGTGCTACTACTGCTCGTCCTCCTTCCAGAGCTTCACGGGCAGCATGGCCGTCAACAGCGGCGTCAGCACGCCGACGCGGCCCGCGCTGAGCAGGCAGTGCTCAAAGAGCTGGCGGACCTCTGCGACGGCCCGATCACCGACGAAGAGCTGGAAGACTCGCCGCCGGGCTGCTGCCGGATGAACGGCCTGGAGGATACCGCTGGGCGGCA
>ENA-OQLB01001194-OQLB01001194.1-human-gut-metagenome-genome-assembly--contig:-NODE-1194-length-11843-cov-1.440082_pt1 | contig 11843 bp, 20 predicted proteins | sample MGYA00242656_ERZ504813 | MGnify/ENA primary metagenome ERZ504813 (study PRJEB26092, sample SAMD00036388) | human gut metagenome | host: Homo sapiens | study: EMG produced TPA metagenomics assembly of... | reverse complement strand
CTCGGGACCTCAAACATCAGGTTCTTCAGCGTATCTTCCATAATGGAACGCAGGCCACGGCGCCGGTCTTGCGGGCAATGGTCTTTTCCGCAATGGCATCAAGCGCTTCGGGTGTGAACTCCAAATCGACCTTATCAAGGTCAAAGAGCTTCTTATACTGGCTGACAAGGCAGTTTTTCGGCTCTGTGAGAATGCGCACAAGTGCGGCTTTGTCGAGGTCGCTCAGTGCGGTGATGACCGGCAGACGACCGACAAGCTCCGGGATGAGGCCGAACTTGACGAGGTCGTGCGGGGTAACTTCTTTCATCCACTCCGTGTTATCAAGCTCGTCTTTGCTCTTGATGACCGAGTTAAAGCCCAGCGTCTGCGCTTCGGTACGGCGCTGAATGACGCTTTTAAGGCCGTCGAACGCACCGCCGCAGATGAAGAGGATGTTCGAGGTATCGATGTTGATGACCTCCTGCTGCGGGTGCTTTCTGCCGCCCTTTGGCGGGACGCCGGCAATGGTACCCTCCAGAATTTTGAGCAGTGCCTGCTGCACGCCCTCGCCGCTGACGTCACGCGTGATGGACGGGTTTTCGGACTTTCTGGAGATCTTATCGATCTCATCGACATAGATGATGCCGTGCTCGGCACGCTCAATGTCGTAATCTGCTGCCTGAATGAGACGCAGCAGGATGTTTTCGACGTCTTCGCCGACATAGCGGCTTCCGTCAGAGTCGTTGCGTCCGCAATGGCGAACGGAACGTCCAAAAGCTTTGCAAGCGTCTGCGCAAGATAGGTCTTGCCGACGCCGGTGGGACCAAGCAGCAGCACGTTGCTCTTTGCAATCTCCACGCCGCCGTCTTCACCGCTGAAGAAAATGCGCTTATAGTGGTTATAGACCGCCACCGCGAGCGTCATTTTGGCTTCATCCTGCCCGATGACGTATTCATCGAGCTGCTTTTGATCTCCTGCGGCTTCGGCAGCACCATTTCGGCGCGCGGCTTGTTTTTCGGCTGCGGGCGGCCGCGGTGGAGAGAATCTTCATCCGCGATGATGTCCATGCAGAGCTCTACGCATTCGTCACAGATATACACGCCGTTGCCGGAGATCAGGCGCTTTGCCTGCGACTGCGGTTCCCGCAGAAGGAGCAGCGCACTTCGTTATCATTTCCGAAATTATTCGGCATGAAAACACGCCCTTTCGTTATTTCGATTTCGTTGCGATGACCTTATCAATAAGGCCGTACTCCATGGCCTGCTGTGCGGTCATGAAGTTATCGCGCTCCGTATCCTTGCAGATGACTTCGTACGGCTGACCCGTACGCTCTGCGAGGATGGTGTTGAGACTCTTCTTCTTTTGAAGAATACGCTCTGCCTGAATCTGGATATCCGTAGCCTGACCCTGTGCACCGCCGGACGCTGATGGATCATAATCTCGGCGTTCGGCAGCGCATAGCGCTTGCCCTTTGCACCGGCAGCCAGCAGGAACGCACCCATGGAAGCTGCCATGCCCATGCAGATGGTGGAAACATCGCACTTGATGTACTGCATGGTATCATAAATCGCCATGCCGGCCGTGATGACGCCGCCGGGGCTGTTGATATACAGGCTGATGTCCTTATCGGGGTCCTGACCCTCGAGATACAGAAGCTGTGCTACGACAAGGCTCGCTGTGGTGTCGTTCACCTCGTCGTTCAGCATAATGATTCTATCGTTGAGAAGACGGGAGAAAATATCGTAGGAACGCTCTCCTCTGCTCGTCTGCTCCACAACATAAGGTACCAAACTCATCGTACAAACTCCTTTCGCGCTTCTTTTGCTTCGCCCGCTGTCCGATGCAGGGACAGCGGGCGAAAGAAGCGATATATGATATGCTGTTACTATAATACTAACCGTAAAGGCAGTAAATTATTCCTCGGTCTTAGCTTCAGCTGTTTCCTCGGTTTTTTCTTCAGCTGCCTTCTTGGTGCTCTTTCTTCTGGTGGTCTTCTTTGCCGGCTTTTCTGCCTTTACGGAAGCGTTTTCCTTAACAAAGTCGATCGCCTTCTGGTTTTTAAGGTCTGCTCTGATCTGCGTCTCTGCAACGAGGTTCTTGATCTGCGCAACTTCCATATTGTACTGCTTTGCGAGCTTCTCGTACTCTTCCTCAACAGCCTCATCGGAAACTTCGAGGTTCTCAAGCTCAGCAATCTTCTCAAGCGCAAGTCTCAGCTTAAGCTGCTTCTCGGACTGCGGTCTGAACTGCTCCTTGATGGCGTTGACGTCCATGCCGGTGTACTTGAGATAGGTTTCGAGGTTCAGCCCCTGAGACTGGAGGCGGTATGCGAAGTTGTTGATGCTCTCCTCAACTTCCTGCTCGTACATCTCTTCCGGATCTCGCCCTGTACCTTCTCGATGAGTGCATCAAAGATCTGGTTCTCAACGTTCGTCTCTTCCTGCTTCTCGCGGTCGCTCTGCAGCTTCTCGCGGAGGCTGTTCTTGTACTCGTCGAGCGTATCGAACTCGCTTACGTCCTTTGCGAACTCATCGTCGAGGGTCGGGAGCTCCTTGCGCTTGATCTGGTGCAGCTTGATCTTGAAGGTCGCGTCCTTGCCCTTGAGCTCTTCTGCCTGATAGTCCTCCGGGAACTTCACGCTGATCTCGAACTCGTCGCCGACTTCATGGCCGACGATCTGATCTTCAAAGCCCGGGATAAACTGGCCGGAGCCGAGGGAAAGCTCGAAGCCTTCCGCCTTGCCGCCCTCGAAAGCCTCGCCGTCGCAGAAGCCCTCGAAATCGATGACTGCGGTGTCGCCCGTAAGCGCGCCCCTGTTATCGACGTCGACCATTCTGGAGTTTCTGTCCTGAACCTTTACGAGCTCTGCGCTGACGTCCTCATCCGTAACTTCGACATTCTTCTTCGTAGCCTCGATGCCCTTGTACCTTCAACGGTAATTTCCGGCTTCACAACAACGGTGAGCTTCAGCTCGATGCCGTTCTCGCGGGAAACGGAGGTAACGTCTGCATTGGAAACCGCGATGACTTCCAGACCGGAAGCTTCGATAGCGTCCTGCATAGCCGGGCGATAGAGCTTGTCCACAGCAGCTTCAAAGAACACGTTTTCGCCGTACATCTTCTCGATGACGGATCTCGGAGCATGACCCTTGCGGAAGCCCGGAACAGACATCTTCTTGCCCTCGGTCTTTGCGACCTCGGAGAGTGCTTTGTTGAAATCTTCAGCGGAGATTTCGACCTCCAGCTCATACTTGTTGGTTTCGGTTTTGTTGGTTGCCTTTAAGTTCATTTCCTTCTATCCTCTCAAAAATAAATTACAATTTTATTTGGAACACGCGGGTGGATATACCCGTAATGCGCGATACCTTTTGACATTATAGCACACCTGTGCCGAATATTCCAGACAAACCTTTGAATTTTTTGATATTTTATAATTTGTTAAAAATTCAGCCGATTTCTGCGTCTTTTCGCACCAATTTCGGGGTGAAACGGATATAATCACACGAGACAAGGTGCATTTTTTATGCCCCCATATTCACCAAGCGGCGCTTTTTTTTGCGGCGTGGTCGCCGTGAATGTGCCGTAGTAGCACTCCTTAACGCCGTACGCCTGCATCGTATCCAGCAATTCCCGGCACTCTGCGGTATCGTACGCCGGCGGGTAATGCAGGAACACGACAGGTGTGCCGCCGAGGGCTTTTGCGGCGTTTAAGGACGCGATGAGACGTCCGTTTTCGCGCGCAACGATTTTTTTTGTCCTCTGCCGTTTCGGCGTTATAGAGCAGCGCGCGTGCCGCAGACCGTAATATCCCCCACACGCTCGGCGGAATTGAACACGAGCTGCATCGTTTTGAATCCCTTTTGCGCAAAGAATGTCTCGATCTTGTTGCGCGTGGACCACCAGTAATCGTGGTTGCCTTTTAACAACAGCTTTTTACCCGGCAGACTTTCGATGAACGCGAAATCCTTTCCGGTCTCTTCCAGCCGCATGCCCCAGGAAATATCCCCGGCGATGACGACGGTGTCCTCTTCGGTAACGAGGGCGCGCCAGTTTTTCTCCAGCCGCTCCACATAGTTTTCCCAGCCGCGGAACACGTCCATCGGCTTATCTGTGCCAAGGGAAAGGTGCAGATCGGCGATCGCGTACAGCGCCATTTTACACTCTGACCGTTTCGCGCACAAAATCTGCCATATCGGCAGCGGCGCAGGTGTTTTCAAAACGGACGGGCTTCGTCCTTAACGCTGTGATCGGCGCAGGGATCTTTGTGTTTGAAAGCTTCGCGAGCAGCTCGGCCTCCGCAAACGGATCTGCGGGCTTTTCGCAATCGAACGCGTCGAGCACGCTGTCCGGGAATTTATACGGCTTGCAGTGGAAGCAATGACGGCGGGCGTGTTGTCGCCGGTCTCTTTCAAATACTGCTCGTAAACGCCGACCGCGACCGCCGTATGCGTATCGCACAGGTAGCCGTCTTTTTCAAACGTATTGCGGATGACTTCAACGGTTTCCTTATCATCGCAGCAGCCGCCGTAGAACAGCGCGCGTACAGCATCGGCCGTTGCGGCGTCTACGGTGTATGCGCCGCCGCTTTGCAGGGCGTTCATCCAGCCCGTGAGCTTTCGGTGTCTTCGCCGCACAAGTGGTAGAGCAGTCTTTCCAGATTGCTGGAGACCAGAATATCCATGGACGGCGAAATGGTGGTATAAAACGCGCGTTTTTGTCGTACGTACCGGTGCGGATAAAATCCGTCAGCACGTTATTGCTGTTTGACGCGCAGATAAACTTGTGTATCGGCAGACCCATGCGCTTTGCATAGTAGGAAGCGAGGATGTTGCCGAAGTTGCCCGTGGGCACGACGACGTTGATTGCATCGCCCATCTTAATCTTCTTCGCATTCACAAGGTCGAGGTATGCGGAGAAATAGTAGACGATCTGCGGCAGCAAGCGACCCCAATTGATAGAGTTCGCACTGGAGAACATCTTGTTGTGCTGTGCAAGCTCGGCCTTGAGCGCGGGATCGGTGAAAATTTTCTTCACGCCGGTCTGTGCGTCGTCAAAGTTGCCGCGGATGGCGCACACGCAGACGTTTCCACCCTCCTGCGTGTTCATCTGGCGCTTCTGCATGGGGCTGACGCCGTTTTCGGGGTAGAACACGATCATCTCCGTGCCCGCGACGTCCTTAAATCCCTCGAGCGCCGCCTTGCCGGTATCGCCGGATGTTGCGACCAGTATGACTGCTGTTTTTCCGTCCGCCGTCTTTTGAGCGAGCGGGTCAAAAGGTGCGGCAGAATTTGCAGCGCCATGTCTTTAAACGCACAGGTTGGGCCGTGCCACAGCTCTAAAATATGTTTATTTTCGCCGTGCTTATCGAGAGACACGACCGGTGCAGGGGTGTTATCGTCAAACTTACCGCCGCCGTAAGCGCTTTCGGCGCACGCTTTAATCTCCTCCGGGGTAAAATCCGTCAGAAAGCGCGAGAGCACGTATTCGGCACGGCCGATGTAATTGAGCCCGAGCATGTCGTTTAAGTCCGCTTTCGGGAAGCTCTGCGGAACAAAAAGGCCCCCCTCCTCGGAGATACCCTGTGCGATGGCCTGCGCCGCCGTCACCTGAAGCGCGGCGTTTCGTGTGCTGTTGTAATTCATGGCATCCGCTCCTAAATCAAGTCAGTCGTATTATACTGTATTCAGGCGTTCCTGTCAAAGCGTTTGAAAAAAGACGCCGCATTTCAAAGAAGATTTTATCCACAAGCGCTTCCGGCAGGTTGTGACGCAGGAAAACGTTTGCAATGTCCTCTACGGATTCGAGACCTGTGATGCCATGCGGCATGTCGGAGCCGTCGAAGTCACTGCCCATAGCGATGACGTCCGCGCCGCCGAGAGACAGGAAGTGCTCTGCGTGCGCGAACAAATTCTCAACGTCTGCCTTTGCCGGGTCATCGTTCAAAAACGCTTTGAAGTAGTTGAGACCCACAAGGCCGCCGCGGTTGCAAATGATGCGGAACTGGTCGTCCGTGAGGTTTCTCGGGTGCTTGCAGAGCGCCTTGGAATTCGAGTGCGTCGCGATGAACGGGCGCTCGGTGTTTTCGGCCACATCATAAAAGAGTGCTTCGGAAGCGTGAGAAACGTCAATAACGATGCCCTCTTTTTCCATTTCCTTCACGGCGAGCTTGCCGAACGGCGTAAGGCCGAATTTATCGCCGGACATGACGCCGCTGCCGATCTCATTGCTGCCGTTCCATGTGAGCGTCATAACACGCACGCCGTTTTCGCGCAGGTGGTGAATATTCTTGAGATCGCCGGCAACGGCAGAGCCGCCTCTACGGTCAAAATAAACGCCGTGCCCTGCTTGTCGCCGAGTTTTTCGAGGTCTTCCCCGGTTTCGAGTACGGTGAACGCGCCCGTCTCGGCCATTTTGCGGAAATAGGCCGCATGGCGATCAAAATACTGCAAAGCCGCAGCGCCGCGCACCGAATCAGGCAGCCACACGGCGGCGCACTGCACATACGGCGCAAAGCGGTCACCCTTCTTTACGCTGACGTGCAGGTCATTGTCGATCAAAGATTTGTTTTGGTCAAGGCACGCTACAAGCGTGTCACAGTGCAGGTCAAAATAGCGCATGAAAAGCACCCTTTCGTCATTTTTCGCCTTTGAAAGCGAATTTGATTTTAATAAAAAGCGTTTTCGAGATATTCAATCTTGACTAACGCTCCGTTTTCGGTAAACACGGCAGCGGCGTCAAAGCGCGGCTGCAAATTCGTTTCGTGGTTGATGAGATAATACCGTGCCGTTTTGATGACCTTCGCGCGCTTAGAGGGCGTAATGGCTTCAAACGGGTGGCTGAGGCCGTCTGCGCTGCGGTCTTCACCTCCACAAACGCAAGGTAACGGTCATTCTGCGCGATGATATCGATCTCGCCGAAGCGGCACTTGAAGTTGCGCTCCACAATCTCGTAGCCTTTTTCTTCCAGATATTCCGCCGTCAGCTGCTCGCCGAGGCGGCCGGAACCGGTGTTTGGCATGCGCACACCTCCTCAGCCAGAATTTTCTTTAAAAACGTCTTGCGGTGGATGGGGCACGGGCCGAATTCGCGCAGTGCTTCCAACATGCACTTTGGTGCCGTAGCCTTGTGCTTCTCGAAATGATATCCGGGGTATTGCTTTGCGTATTCCAGCATCACGCGGTCTCGGCTGACTTTCGCCAAGATTGATGCTGCCGCGATGCTGGGGCTTTTTTGCATCGCCCTTGACGATGGTCTTGCCCGGCACGGGCATGGGCGGCATACGGTTGCCGTCGATGAGCACATAATCGCACGCTTTCTGCATATTGTCATACGCACGGCGCATGGCGGAGATATGTCGCCTGTAAAATGTTAATCTCATCGACCTCTTTTTCGTCCGCAAAGCCGATACCGTAAGCAACGGCATTTTCTTTAATGACGTCAAAGAGCGCCTCACGCTTTTTTTCGCTCAGCTTTTTGGAATCATTGAGCCGTCGATGACAAGCCCCTCCGGAAGCCACACGGCAGCTGCGTAAACGGGGCCGGCAAGCGGACCGCGGCCGGCTTCATCGATACCGCAGACGGCGGTATAGCCTTTTAAATAGGCTTCATGTTCAAAGGAATAATCCATGGAATTTTCCTTTCCGATATTACTTTAACGGGCGGCCGACGGGCTCTAATGTGATGCGTCCGAGCTTGCCGCCGCGGTATTCGTCCAACACGTTCACGCTGCGCGCTCGGTATCGATTTCGCCGCCGGAAATGAGCATACCGCGCTTTCTGCCGATGCGCTCCAAAATTTCGTGGCCCTTAAGTTCTTCTTCGGGACGAATATCCGTTTTATAGCGCGTGTTGACGGCTTCAGGATATAAGTCCTGCAAAAGCTCCAACAGGCGGTAAGAAAGTCCCTCAATGTCGAGAATTTCGTCGCGCACGGCACCGGTGAACGCCAAATGTTCGCCGACGACCGGATCTTCAAACTTCGGCCACAGCACGCCCGGGGTATCGAGCAGCTCGAGACCCTTGCCAATCGTGAACCACTGGTTGCGGGCGCGTCACGCCCGGTTATCCTGCACGGCAGCTTTGCCTGCGTTGCCGCCCTTACAAAGGCGGTTGATGAGCGACGATTTCCCGACATTCGGCACACCGACGACCATGATGCGGATGGGTCTGCCCACCATGCCCTTGCGTTCCCACGCAGCAATCTGCTCACGCAGGATGTTTTTGATCTCCGGCAGCAGGCGGTTTAGGCCCTTGCCGGTCTTGCAGTCGATCGGGATGGCGACAGTTTTATGCTGTTTAAAATAATCCACCCACTCCGCCGTGCGGGCGGGATCTGCCATATCGGATTTATTCAGCAGCACGATTTGCTTATTGCCGATGATACTTTTCAGCACCGGGTTGCGGCTGCTGACGGGGATGCGGGCATCGATAAGCTCCGCGACAATATCCACAAGCTTTAGGCTGCTTTGGATGGCGCGGCGCGTTTTCGCCATGTGGCCCGGAAACCACTGTACCGATTGTACTTCACTCATACTGTATCCTCTCTGGGTATCTTGTTTTCTTAGTTGTTCTCATTCGTTTTCACAAAACCGAAGCGATCGAACGGGTAAAGCGTGAACACGGCTTCGCCCATGATATGGCGCGTGTCGATCATGCCGATCTCCGCATAACGGCTGTCCCTTGATACGGTGCGGTTATCACCCAAAACGAACACGCAGCCCTTCGGCACGGTCTGCGGGAACACGAGCGCTTCATACCCGTCATACGGATGGAACGTGATGCCGTTTTCAATGCCGAACTGCGTTTCGTTCAGCGCTTCGCCGTCGATATACACGGTGCCGGTGTCGTAATCGATGTTGACCGTCTGCCCCTCCGTTGCGATGACGCGCTTGATGATGGGTTCCTCCAAAACGTTCGTGACAACGACCACGGTGCCCTGCTCGATGTCGTGCCCGAGGTTCGTGACAACGACCTTTTCGCCCTCTACAAAATTCGGCAGCATCGACTTGCCCGTGACGGTAACAACACGGAACAGGAACGTGAACACAAGGATGACGGCCACAAGCGCAAAGACGATCTCCTCCAACCATTCGTACATGGAGCGGACGCCTTTAGACGCGGTTTGATGTTTTTTTCCATGCAGCTTTCACCAATTTCTGTTTTTACAGTGTATTATTTCTATATAAAGTAAAAAAGGGACAAAGCATTGCCCCTTTTACTCCGTTTGCTATTCGATTTAGCGAACCTGGCTCTTGACCTTAGCAGCCTTACCGACGCGGTCACGCAGATAGTAGAGCTTTGCGCGGCGAACACGGCCCTTACGGACAACCGTGATGTTCTTTACGTTCGGGGAATGCAGCGGGAATACACGCTCCACGCCTACGCCGTAGGAAACACGGCGAACCGTGAAGGTCTCGCCTACACCGGAACCCTTGCGGGCAATAACTGTGCCTTCGAACTGCTGAATTCTTTCACGCTCACCCTCGCGGATGTTTACGTCGATACGGATGGTATCGCCAACGTTGAACTCAGGTGCCTGCTCCTTAACGGAATCGGCAGCAATAAGCTTTAATGCGTCCATTTGATCTTCCTCCTGATAATTTTTCAGACATTCATGCGGTACGCGCCGCAGAGGACTGTCCGCTTCAATGACGCGGTTTGCACCGTGCATTGATCCCCATTGGCAGCGTTTGAGGGCCAACGGATTTCAAATGCTTAAATAGTTTATCACAACATGCGGAAAAAAGCAAGTGTTTTTTAACGGAAACCCGCACAAAGATCGCGAAAAAATGCAGATAAACTGCGCATTACGCGAAAAACAGACGTGATTTTCCGCCGTTTTACTTGAATTCGCGAAACGCGCTGTCGAAAAGCCGCGTGCGCTCCACGCGGACAAGCAACTCGCGGTTCAGTACGCGCTCTGCGGCGTCCACAAAGAGCGTCGGGTTAATACCGCCCTGGTTGCCCGCGGGCAGGCGCACCGTCATTTCAAGGCAGTTTGGTTTTTCTTCAAACGTCATGTTTTCAAAGTACGGCTTGATATCGACGATCTTTTCGCCCTTTTTGGAGTGCTTCTTTACCGTAAGCTCCGGCTCGGCAAGCACGCGCTGCATCTCGCTTTTTTCAAACGCCGGGTCTTCGCACTCCAGACGCAGGATGTACTCGGCGTTTGCGACATCGTTGCCCTTCATTTCGGGCTCCGTCACCGCCCACACGCGGATATCATGCGGCAGGCCGGCGTTCAATTTTTCGATGAGCTCCGAATACGGCATGTCCTCGATGAGGCGAATGTCCATCGATTCGTGACGGCCTTCAAAGCCGAGCGAGAGCGGGGCCGCGAACGTCAAGAACACGTGCGGGTTAAAGCCTCCGTGTACCACAGAGGCAGCTTTGCTTTGTGGAACGCGCGGGACATGCAGCGGTTTAAATCAAGGTGCGAAATGTACCGTGCCGTGCCGGTTTTGGAAAACCAGACTCTAACATCTTTTCTCAACGCAAAGACCTCCTTTAAAGCAGGCTGCACCGCAGGCAGAACATTTTTCGCGGCAGTTCGGCGTCGTCTCAGACGCATAGGCGCGCTTACATTCCTCGATGAGAAATTCCTTTTTAATGCCGTAATCGAGGTGATCCCACGGGAAGACCTCATCAAAGCTGCGCTGGCGGTTTGCGTAGAACGCGGGGTCTATGCCGAGATCTTTAAAGACCTGCATCCACGCGTCAAAATCAAAGCAGTCCGCCCAGCCGTCAAAGCGCATGCCGCGCTTATGGGCCTCCAGAATAACGGCGTTCAGTTTGCGGTCACCGCGCGCGAACACGGCTTCGAGAAAACTAGTCTCCGCGCCGTGGTAGTTGACTGTAAGCTTACGGGAGAATGTGGACTCGCGCAGGAGCTTCTGCTTTCTCTCGAGCATTTCGATGGTATCCTGCCCGAACCACTGGAACGGCGTGAACGGCTTCGGCACGAATGCCGCGGCGCTGACCGTAACGGCGACCTTTCTGCCCTTCTGACGGTTTTCCGTTTCGTAGTACCAATCGATAACCTTCTGACCGAGGCCCGGAATGCCCACAACGTCTTCATCGGTCTCGGTCGGCAGGCCGATCATGAAATAGAGCTTCACCTTCGACCAACCGTTGTTGAACGCGATCTGCACGGTGCGTTTGAGTTCTTCTTCCGTGACGTTTTTGTTGATGACGTCACGCATGCGCTGCGTACCGGCTTCCGGCGCGAACGTCAGACCGCTTTTGCGCACGGACGCAATTTTATCGATGAGCTCCGTGGAGAAGTTATCGACGCGCAGGGACGGCAGAGAAACGTTGACGCGCTCGTCCTCCGACACGTGTGCAGCGTGTCGAGCAGCTCGAAAAGTCGGCTGTAATCGCTGGTGCTGAGCGAGGAAAGGGAGATTTCATCGTAGCCGGTCGTTTCGCACAACCGCTTTGCCTGCCGGTTGATGGTTTCCACGCTCTTTTCGCGGAACGGGCGATAGAGGAAGCCTGCCTGACAGAAGCGGCAGCCGCGAATGCACCCGCGCAGCACTTCAACGACGGCGCGGTCGTGCACGATGTCGAGAAACGGCACAACGAAATTTTCCGGGAAATACATGTTGTCCACATCGTTGCAAACGCGCTTGCGGATAGTCTTCGGCACGCCGGCGTGCGGGATATAGGCTTTCACGGTGCCGTCTTCGTTGTATTCCACATCGTAAAGCGACGGCACGTACACGCTTCAATCTGCGCCGCTTCCATTAAGATTCTTGCTTCGTTTTGCCCTCTTTTCGGCACTTGCGGAACAGCTCGATGACTTCCAAATCCACCTCTTCGCCATCACCGAGGAACAGAATGTCAAAGAAATCCGCGATGGGCTCCGG
>ENA-OQLB01001193-OQLB01001193.1-human-gut-metagenome-genome-assembly--contig:-NODE-1193-length-11845-cov-4.988650_pt1 | contig 11845 bp, 16 predicted proteins | sample MGYA00242656_ERZ504813 | MGnify/ENA primary metagenome ERZ504813 (study PRJEB26092, sample SAMD00036388) | human gut metagenome | host: Homo sapiens | study: EMG produced TPA metagenomics assembly of... | reverse complement strand
TTATTTCTTGCCCTGTGATTCCCTTGCAAATGCCTCCTGTAAATTCTTCTCTGTCTGTGTTCCTGCATTATTTGTTTGCTGTCCATCTCTTTTACCTCCGTTTTTCTTTACTACTTTTTCAAAATCTGATGCCGGGTGCTTGCACAAAGGACATATAAAGTCATCTGGTAATTCCTCTCCTACATATTCATATCCGCAAATTCTGCAACGCCATATTGTCTGACTGTCCTCTGTTTTTCCAACCTCCTGTGGCTTAGGCTTAATATTATTCTGATAATAATCATATGTTACTGAAGGAACATTGCTTAAAACTTCCATATCGGTTATCTCACCGATAAACATCGTATGTGAACCCAAGTCCTCTGTTTTAGTAACTGTCACGGAAATGTATGCATTTGTACCTTCTGTAATATAATAAATACCATTTGTGCCCCTGGCACACTGCTCAAATGCTTCAAACTTATTGGTATCTCTTCCTGATTGGAAGCCAAAATGTTTGAACAATTCAAATTGTGCCTTCTGACTTAAGACTGATACAGTAAATTTTCCGGTTCTTTGAATCATATCATGCGTATAATTTGCCTTATTTACACAGATACTTAACTGGTTTGGTTCCGAAGCTGCCTGAATGGCTGTATTAATGATGCATCCGTTATCTTTTTCTGCTTCTTTAGCGGTCAATATAAACAGTCCATAACTCAACTTATACATTGCTTTCCTATCCATGCTGTTCCTCCTTTACCTTCTCCCTGCATTTCGGGCAAATGCCTTTAAATGAAATATCATAATCCACAAATTCAATTCCATGAGTGTTATGAATTCTTTCCAGCAAATTTATTTTGCGTTCAAATACATATTCTGAATCTGAAGATAAATCAGACCTAAACGAATATCCGAGTCTGTCAAATTTCTGAATCTCCACCGGATTTTCAATATTATTTTCCGCTATGAATCTGACCATTTCACCACGAGCCATCTTGGCATAGGTACCTTTTGTTACCAATTTATCTCCGGATAACTCACAAAATACAATCGTAATATATCTGTCCTGTGGTGTCAGATACTTTTCTATACATTTTGAGTATTCTTTTGATGCAAGATTAATGATAATCCTACTGTCATCGATTACTGAGCGGTATAACAATTCTCCCCAGTACTCATACAGATTTTTTGCATCTCCAATTCCAACCTTTGCCTGCATTTCAAGACGATAAGGAGTCACACCATCCATTGGTTTTAAAATGCCATAAAACGCAGACAAGATTCTTAAATGATTTTGCAAATACTCAAACTGCTGGATTTCAAACACAGATGGTGCCATATATTGAAATGCAATCCCTTCATATGCTAAAACAGCCGGAGTAAGCCTGTTATAAAGATCCATATTTTCCAATCTGTTAAAGTTCTGCTCTGCAATCTTGTCATTACATTTCCATATAGCTTTCAGTTCTTCTTTTGATTTGCTTTTCATCCAGTTTAATACTTCTGCTGTCTTATCAATATAGACAGGCAGCTCAACCGGTGCTAAGTTATCGGTATCTACAATCATCTTTTTTGCAGGTGATAAAATAATCTTCATTATGCCAATTCCTCAAGCATATTTTCAGGATCATCTGCCGCCTTGACTTTATCATTTGCCTTTATAATGATTCCCTGCTCATCAATAAGATATGTAGTTCTTACTACACCCATAGATACTTTTCCATAATTTTTCTTTTCTTTCCAGACATCATATGCTTCAATAACTTTACGCTCCGGATCTGCTAATAGCGTAAATGCCAGTCCGTATTTTTCTTCAAATCTCTTGTGAGACGCTACAGAGTCCTTGCTTACTCCGAGAATAACAGCTCCCTTCTCAGTAAACTGTGGATAACGCTCAGAAAAGCCACATGCCTGCTTCGTACATCCTGGTGTATTATCCTTTGGATAAAAATATAAAATTATTTTTTTACCTAAATAATCTCTTAATTTATGCACTTCTCCGTTCTGATCCGGCAATTCAAAATCCGGTGCTTTTATTCCTAACTCTAACATTTACTATTCCTCCGCTTTTGTATTTTCCACCTGTTTTCTCGTTCTTTTATTACCTGAAATCATTTTATGTCCCGTATACATAGACATGATCATACATATAAGAGTGCTACACGCAAAATACCTATGACCTGATTTGGATCCTTTATATCCAGTATAAAAAGTTCCAGTCATAGTAATTAACGCTCCGATTGACCAATGCTTATGTGCTTTCATTTTATACCTCCAAATTGATTAAGCTGTTTCCAAAATAAATATCTCTGGATCATTAACAATATTATACATTCTATCCATCACTTTCGACAAGCAGAGAAAGAAAAATAATCAATCCATCCGGATTATACTCAAGTGTTTCATTGATAAAAGCATGTAAAATTTCTTTTACATAGCTTAATTGCGGTCTATTTAGCTTGTTTCTTGACTACTCAGGAAAAATATTTCTACCCTCGCCCCACCTGTATTTTCAGAATTTGAAAGTTTAATACCTCCACCATATTTTTCAGCCACAGTTTTTGCAAAAAATAGTCCCATCCCATAATGGGCTTCGCCATTTCTACTTGTGTCATCCATAAAAAACTGCTCTGTGCCATGCAATAATGCTTCTTTTGTAAATCCTGATCCGCTATCCTCCACAATGAATGTCAGCCGGCCATCCTGCTCCTTTGCGTCAATATAAATGATTCCATTTTCTTTTGTATGCTCCACTGCATTCTGAATCATATTCATTACGGCCCGGAACATTGGATCATAAGCAATCGTTACCTTTTTATCACTTTGTCCCGCCTTCCAATCTATTTTCTGGTGATAGATTTCTACCAGTCCGAGTGCCTGTTCCTTTATATCTGCGAAAAAATCTTCTAACCTCACCGTTGTATAGGTAACATCACTGCAATTCCATGATTTTGTGACATCTATCAACTGTTTTACATAACTTTGTATCTGTGTTGTGCCGTTCAAAACATAAGTGATATTATTCTTCTGTTCTGTGGTCAGTTCAGTCTCTGAAAGTAGTTCTGCATTTCCCCGTACAATCGTAAGAGGTGTTTTAATATCATGCGCCAAAGCAGACATCTGTTGTTTCTTTTCCTGCTCTGTTTTCCACTGCTTTTCTAAAGATTCTCGCAATGCATCTCGCATATCATCGATTGCCGATAAACAGTCATCAAACTCTTTGATACCGGAACAGGATGTCTCATATTCCAGATTTTGATCCTTTATTTGTCTGATTGCGTCTAATACAGGCTGCATCTGCTTTTTGATTCTTTTTCCAAAACGTATGGACGGAATGATGATAATCGCTACCGCTCCAATCACTGACATAATACTCATCACATTCTGTGGTCCTATAAAATGCTCCCTCAAAAAAGCTGAATGATATTGAGGTGTCAGGCGATATTGCAATACAACATATTCATTTTCCCTTACAATTACTTTATAAAAATATTTCCCGGATGCGTTTCCGTACTTTGCAACATTCCATGCTATCTGTTCGTATTGTTCTGACAGATCTCCACCTATTTTCTCTCCATTCTCTGAAAAGATTACATAATCACAAAGTGCAGGAATCATCTCAGCAGTTACTTTATCCGCACGTAAAATCGTATCATATGCTTCATTAATCTTTTGCTCTGCATAATTCGCCGGATAGATACAGCCCACACTAATCAAAAGGGACAGCAGCAGCCAAGCAACAATCACCAAACCTACTAATGATCCAAGCATGACCAGTACATATCTCATAAAAATCCAGCTGAGTGCATTGCTTCTCTTTACTCTTCCCATTTATATCCAATCCCCCAGACTGTTTTTATCGGTGTATAATCATAATCCGCAAATTTTGCTCTTATATTTTTGATATGCGTGATTATAGTACTGTCATTACTCTCATTGTCAAAGCCAAAGACCGCTTCCAATATCTGTTCCTTCGAGAAAACCTGTCCTCTGTTTTTAGCCAGGAATTCACAAATTTCGTACTCCGCTTTCGTAAGAGGAAGTTCCTTATCATCAACCAATAGTTTCTTTTGAGATATTTGAATACAGACCCTCCCCAAAACCATCCGGACAGAATGTTCCTGTGCTCTCTTCTAAGATGTGCATGAATCCTTGCCCGAAGTTCCATCACTCCAAATGGCTTTGAAATATAATCATCTGCTCCCAACGAAAGTCCGTTTACCAGACTGTTTTCCTCCGTTTTTGCGGTAAGAAACAAAATCGGACAATCCACAAGTGCCCTGATTCTTTTGCATAATTCGAAGCCATCAATTCCAGGCATCATAATGTCCAGTAAAATCAGGTCATAACGATGTAATTCTTCCATATTAATTTTTAGTGGATTACTTACTTTGGTAACCAGATGTCCATCCTTATTCAAAATGCTTTCTATCATTTCCAAAATTGCCGGTTCATCATCAACTGCCAGTATTTTTGCCATAGTTTCCCTCGATTCTATTCCGATATTCTGTTTCCTTCCCAGTGGTTTACCCACCAAAAATAGTATACCATACTAATCCCTGTAAATATTAAGCAACCTGGTATGAATGACAACCATTCACCTACACTAGTTTCTCCCAATACAGATTGCAGATAAGTATATGGTACTCTACCCGTCCAGCAGACAAATACATATTTCCACACATAATCTCCAAGTCCGGTAAGCATCAATGCACTAATTAGTCCTGATATAATCCCTGCTCCAATGGATACCCCTTTTCCAAACTGAAAAGCCAGAATCAGCTGCCACAGATAAAGTGGAACACTGCTTCCCCACAGCAGCAATGCTGCAAATATACATCCTTTCATGATTTCGATATCGCTTGATGCGATTCTTCCAAATCCAATTCCGAATATGATTGCTGTCAATAGGATAGAGCACAGACACAAAACCAGTAGCATCAACAGTTTCGATAAAAATGCTGCAGGTTTATCCGGTAAAGACAACAGATTTTGAAAATCACCTGCATTTTGTTCCTGTTCCATCACACTTGCTGTAAAAATTCCAATAAGTACCGGAAGTCCTGCTCCTATTGCCTGATAAAATGCAATAACTTTCATATTTTCATTCCATGGTGAAAAAAAGTAATATATTAAAAATATAACGCTGGTTATAATCGGAATCAGTAAGTGTGCCAGAATCACAGATGTTCCTTTCATCTTTCGCAAGTCTGCATTAAGAGATCTTCCAATCATCTTATTTCACCTCTCTTCTCTCAAACCATTTCAAAAACAGAACCGTTACAAAAACAAACCAGATGATTGAGAGACACATTCCCGGAACAATGACTCCCGTATCCAAAAGAGGATTCCCTGCTTCTGCGGCAAGTCCATTTGGTAAAACATGAAGCAACGGGCACATCATTCGCATAGGGATTGCAGAAACAAGTACATACCAGATTCTGGTTTGTGATATTACCACACCGCTGACGGTAATAAATAGGCAGACGAACAGGTTTACAATCATTCCAAATCGTTCACTTAAAAATAAAGCTACCGGAATCTCCCATAACTCAGAAACCGTCAGAAACAATACTGCAATCAACGCTCCTCCAACTGGAACATGTGTCGTTAGAAGAAAGCCTCCAAGCGTTGCTCCTGCAAACACAATCACATTAGAAAACAAAATCATGTACCCAATATAAATAATTTTCCCCAGCAACAATTTTCTTCTGTCTGTGGGAATAGTCATTAAATGATAGTATTTTATCTTTTTCTCCTGCGCCACAGAAAGATAACAAAATAGAGCAATCATCCCCGGCAGCAAAAGTGTATACCACCAGTTCCAAACACTTTCTGCATAAGCATTTGTCATCCCAAGAGTAAATATAAATGCCATGACAAATGTAAGAAGAGGAAATCCCCAGATAAACTTTTTTCGCATGGTTCTTTTGGCTTTTTGATGTTCTGCTTTTATAATATTAACCATGGATTTCACCTGCTTTCTGGTTTTTTCTTACCACATTCATAAACAAATCTTCAAGATTATCTCCCTGCTTTAATGCTCCTTCGTATCCTAAGATTCCACCTGAAATAATCCCGACTTTATCTGCAAGTAACTGTACCTCTGAGAGAATATGACTGGAGAGAATTACAGTGATTCCCTGTTCCGGAAAAGACCGGATCAGCTCTCGTAATTCCTCGATGCCTATTGGATCTAATCCATTCGTAGGTTCATCCAATATCAAAAGTTCCGGTTCTCCAAGCAATGCCATTGCAATGCCTAGTCTTTGCTTCATTCCCAAAGAAAACTGTCCTGCTTTCTTCTTTCCGGTGTTTGTAAGTGATACAATCTGCAAGACCTCATCAATTCTGTTTTCATCTGTACCAAGCAATAATTGTCTTACCTTCAAATTCTCTCTGGCGGAAAGATTTTCATAAATAGGCGGATTTTCAATTAACGCTCCTATTTTTGATAAATCTTTCCTATCCAAAAGTTTTCCATCAAAGTAAATCTTTCCTGCAGTTGGTTTCATCATACCAGTCAACATTTTCAATGTGGTAGATTTTCCTGCACCATTCGGTCCAAGCAGTCCATAAATCTGTCCCTTTTCGATATTAAGTGAAACATTATTTACTGCTTTCTGCTTTTTAAAATTATTTACATAGATTTTGTGTCTGCAACATCATTTCCATCTTTACTATCCTTCCTTCTATATTTCATTTCTTACTGAAATATACCTAACAGAAAAAAATAAAGATTTGATGAAGTTTGCTACATTTTAGAAAATCTGTCCCGGAAGTTTTTTCTTCTCCATATACGGAAACTCTCTATCAAATGCCTCTGCTTCCTTTTCATTTACCAGATACCCTGCCGGAGGTGCATACTCTCCTGTAATTCCATTAAGATATCCCGGCATCAGTCTTCGCACAGAAAGAAAGATGCATCCTCGCCTTCCGGCAATCCATGATAGCGGATGCCAAACTCACTCGCCTGTCTGAATCCGCTTTTTCCATAAAAATCGATATTTCCTTCAAAACATAGTGCTCCGCATCCAAGCTCTTTTGCTTTTCCAGAGAATAATCCAGTAAAATCTTTCCATACCCCTTCCTTTTAAGCTCCGGTGCAATACAGATCGGTCCCATGGTCATAATCGGAATACTTCTGCCATCATCGGCTGCAATCACAGCCTTCATAAACATGTTCTGTCCAATCAACTGTCCATCTAATGTCATGACAAAATCCAATTCTGGAACAAATGCCGGATCGTTGCGAAGCTGATGGAGTACATAATGCTCCAGACAACCTGGGCGATACACATTCCAGAAACTCTCCCTTACCAGATTTTCTACCTCATGGTATTCATTTTCTCTTTCCAATCGAATGATAATTATTTTCCTTCATTTTCTTTTTCTCCATTTCTTTTTAACTCATGGTATTGCAATATAAAAAGCCACAATTCTAAATTCAAATCCTTTAGAATTAGCGGCTCTGCGTCTTTTGCGTCTGGCTCTTCATTTATTGTTTATAATTATGTTTATTTAATTTGGCAATCTGTTTGAATTTCCTTTTCTTAGCAGCAAGATAATCAACTGCATTTTTATTGTATGCATTCTCTGCTTTTAATTTCATATACGCTCTATATCGTTCTTCTGCAATCAATCCGTCCTTCACAGCCTGTCTCACTGCACATCCCGTCTCGTTTTCATGAGAGCAATCGCTGAATCTGCACTTCCTTGTTAGTTCTTCAATGTCCAAAAAAGTATGATCAATTCCATCCTCTGCACTCCACATTCCGAGTTCTCTCATTCCAGGCGTATCTATTACCATTCCTCTCCCCGATATCATAAAAAGCTCTCTATGTGTTGTGGTATGCCTGCCTTTATCATCATTCGAAGGTCTCCAGTTTCCAGTTGATCTGTTCCCAATCAGGCATATATTTCCCTCCAGCACAGTTATAATCAAACGCCACTGATTATGTCTGTGATCTTAGAAATATGATCTTCCAGATATTCGATCAATTCTTTTTGTTTCTGGATAAATTCCTCCTGATCTCAATCTGTTTGAGATAACCAGCAAGAAGTTCATCGCGTTTCTTAAGCTCTTCTTTTAAATCAATGTCCATGAAGAAACCTCTCGTGTTTTTTGTTAAAAAGAGTATAACAAAAAACGTAGGGAAAAAAAGCGAATTACCAGAAAACACACTTTCGTCATTCTGACTGTGGATAAACTATTTGTTTTATGATAAAAAAAGTATTAATGTAAATCTTGAGACTTAAAAAAAGAGGACTTAAAAGCAGAACCCGGTGTATAACTGTTCATAAAAAGAGCAGCAGAAAAAACTATAAACACAGTTTTTCCTGCTGAAATGATTATCCACAAAATAAAAAAATAAGTTTCGTCATTTTTAACAACGACTTATACATACCCCTGAACAGTAACGGATAAGCAACAGGCATCTCAGCCTGTCATCTTATCCAGCCATTGTTTCCGTCGAACAATCAACCTCCGATGAACAGTTACAGTATACGGCATCTGGTTTTTTGCGTCAAGCAATAATAAACGACATCAGATAAAAAGGCGTACTCCCTTCAGGAGAATCCGGAAGGATTTCCACCTGAAGATGGTGTTTCTGTCTTTCTCCGTGATGCAGCACCGGTTCCAGGAACTGGCAGTCGCCCCCATCTAGGATAAATTCCTCTTTCTGATCCGGCCATTTTTAAATTTTTCCTCTATTTATTGCTCTTCGAAATTGCTTTTTAGCTTTCCCTGTTATATGTCACTCAGAAAATATAGGACTCTTATATTTCATCATTCTATATGAAGGAAAAATATCTCCTCGCTTTGTGTAAACATTTATTTAAAAATTCTTCTCTCCATTATCTCCTATAAATATTATGAAAATAATTTAAAAGTTTCTGTTCATCTATTTCTGCAGTTAAACATCCCATTTTTTGTTACCGCATACCCGCCGGTAATATTTCCAAACCGTATACAATCATCCAAACTATAACCATAATATAATCCATACATAAATCCAGCTGCAAATGCATCACCTGCACCCGTTGAATCTACATGTTTTACTGGAAGCGGTTCAACAGTATGAATCTCTCCATCCTCTTTATAAAGACATCCTTTATTTCCATTTTTTACAATTGGATATTTTAAATACTGACCCAATTTTTCCAATGCCTTTTCCGGATTTTCTTCGCCTGTTATTTTTATCGCCTCCATGGAATTCGGAATAAAATAATCCACATACGGAAAAACATCATAATACCATTCCAAACTTAACATATCATTCCATGCAGAATCCAACACGATAATACATCCTGCTTCTTTCAAAGATTTACAAAACTCTTTCTGTTCAAGAGAAAGAAAAGCAATTTTACAATCCTTATAAAATTCATAAATTTTTTTACTGTCCACCCTAAACGCTTCTTCTTTAGTTTATAGGAAACAATACCTCTGTCCTGTTCACAGGAAACAATACAACTGAGAGTAACTGGATCTTCTTCATCCGTTGATAACATGTTAATGTACTCTATTTTTTCCTTTTCCAATTTTTTTACAAGATATTTACTAAGAGAACCATTTCCTATATAAGTTGCAAGTTTCACCGGAACACCCAACCTTGAAAGCTGAATCAGTGTTGCAACTACGCCTCCGCCAAGTTGCTTAAAGCAGCTTGGCGTATAAATCTCTTCTCCAAGCTTTGGAATTCTGTCAGCATTTCCAAAAATGATATCCACATTGGCAATTCCAAATCCACCTACGCTATTCATAATGTCCATCCTCCTGTATACTCCTTATAGACCTCCAGATATTCCCCTAACAGTTTTACTGCCAAAGAATATGAGTTTACCAGTGGATTTATCATCAATGCGTCAATAGCCTTTTCTGTATTCCGTTCCACAATCGCCTCTGCGGCCAGTCTCTCATAACATTTCACAGTACGAATCAGCTGTTTTGCACATTCTGGTAATTCATATAGACCTTTCTTTGGTGTGGCCCCATTCTTTGAAATATTACAGGATACCTCTATTATATCTGAATCTTCTAACCAATCCACAGTTCCATGATTGGGGACGCACAAAATCATCTCTCCTTTTGTACCAGTAATCTTTGCTTTCATAAATGCCAGTGCAACCCCTGCATATCCACCTTCATCTTTTGTATAAAGTTCAAATCGTGGAATGCAAGCCTCATCTCTTGCCACAGAAGTTTCCCCCTGCATATAATTACTTTCTCTCATATAAATATGTTCACTGTAGATTTCTAACATTTTATCAAAATCTCTTGCTGCATCATACTGTCCAAGTTCCTTCAACATATGATCATTGATTTTCTTAATTCTTTCTCCTCGTGTTTCCCCTATTTTCTGAATATTCCGAAGAGCTTTCTCTCTATAATAAAAATAATACAGATATTCATTCAGCATACAACCAATATGTTGTGCAAGCTTTGGCTCAAAATAACGCATATCTGTATGTTCATAAAGCCGTGAATCTTTCAAAATTTCCGAAAGTATTTCCCGTCCATCCTTCTTTACACTGGTAAAATAAGATAAATGGTTCAATCCTATAAGCTGCACCTTTAAATCAGAATATTCCAAGTCATACAAAGCTGCTACCTGTCTTAAAAATCCAGACGGTGCATCACAAATACCATACACAAACGAATATCCCTGATTTCTTAATGCCTGCGTTACAAGACCAGCTGGATTTGTAAAAATTAAATACCATAACGTTTGGATTAGAATACTCACCAATCAACCTACAATAATAAATTAATGTTGGAATAGAACGAAGTGCCATAGCAAAGCCACCAACGCCTGTCGTTTCCTGCCCTATTACCCCATTCTTTAGTGCTACCCGTTCATCAATAATACGGCTTTCTTCTTTTCCCGCACGAATAGTTGTAATAACAAAATCTGCCTCCATTACAGCCTCTTTCTCATTTGTTGTACAGAGATACTGAACATAAGGTGCAATTCTGGAAAATACCTCTCTCACCATAGAGCCAAACACCCGGACTCTTTCTTTATCTATATCCATAAATACAACATCTGTAATGTCAAGGTCTTCCGCATGCTGTGCCAAACATTTTGCCAACATCAAGCTTCGTGAACCACATCCACCAATAACTGTTAATTTCATAACATCATCTCCTTTAATTTCCCATCATAATTTCCAGAATTTTACTATCCATCTCTTTCATGCCATCTTTCCCAATTATGCCAACAGATTCAATAGTTTTATCCGCATTTTTTCCAACAATTCCTTCCCCACTTACTAAAACGGCAATTGATTTTTGCCATTTCATAGGATAAAAGACCTGTCTCAATTGACATAGCTATTTTTGCAGCACAAGATGGCTTTGCTCCGTCACATAACATTCCTGATATCGTTGCCAATGTATTTGTGATAATGTCTTCAATTACTGATAATGGCTGTTGATCCAAATATGCAATTCCACAAACCGCAGCACATCCCGCATTAACTGCACCACAATATGCCGACAACTTTCCTATACCTCTTTTAATATAAATTGAAAGCAAATTTGCAAATATCAATGCTCTATACAGCATCTCGTTACTTTTATTTTCTTTCTGGGCATAAATAGCTATAGGCACCGCAATAGTAATTCCCTGATTTCCACTGCCGCTGTTAGCAACTACCGGAAGAATACTTCCTCCCATCTGGCATCACTTCCTGCTGCTGCGTATGCCGCTAATACGGCTGTTTTTTCTTTCTCATGCAATTTCAGGTAATTCTTCCCTACCTTCGCTCCATAATCATTTTTCATTCCTTCTTCTGCTATTCTCCATTGTGGGTGATCTGCAATTTCATGAGATTCTCCAAATCGCCAATTTCTGTTTTC
>ENA-OQLB01001192-OQLB01001192.1-human-gut-metagenome-genome-assembly--contig:-NODE-1192-length-11847-cov-1.512457_pt1 | contig 11847 bp, 17 predicted proteins | sample MGYA00242656_ERZ504813 | MGnify/ENA primary metagenome ERZ504813 (study PRJEB26092, sample SAMD00036388) | human gut metagenome | host: Homo sapiens | study: EMG produced TPA metagenomics assembly of... | reverse complement strand
GTCTTTTAATCCTGTCTGAGCGCTTCCACATCTGCTTTGGAGCGCAGCGGCGGGTTCATCTTCCAGATTCCATTGTTCTCTGGAATATCCTCATCTGTCAGAATAAATGATGCGGACACACTTCTCCTGTCACCTTCAGCCTGCTTCTTTCGCATCTTTGATCATCCGGACGCTGTCTGCTGTCGAGCAATGGCACAGATGCAATGTGGCATCCAGCTCTTTTGCAATCAGGATGTCTCGTGCCACGATCACATCCTCCACCGATTCGTGATCCCTTTTACGCCCAGTTCCTCTGCACGCTTTCCGGCATTCATCACGCCGCCTTCTACCATGGAAATATCTTCGCAGTGTGAGAAGATCAGCAGATCATTCTCTTTTGCTTTTCGCATGGCTTTTCGGAACAAAAAGGCATTCATGACAGATTTTCCATCTTCGCTGAGTGCATAACAGCCTGCCTGTGCCATCCCTTCGATATCCGAGAGTTCTTCGCCGCACTCACCCATAGTCATGGAGCCCAGCTGTATCACGTGTACCAGAGATTCCTCCTTTGCACGTCTGTGAACCTCTTCTACTTTTTCTTTTGTATCGATCACCGGTTTCGTATTCGGCATCGCACATACTGTCGTCACACCGCCTCTGGCTGCTGCCATCCTCCGGTCGAAAGTGTTTCCTTCTGAGTCAGTCCCGGATCTCTCAAGTGCACATGCAGATCGATAAATCCCGGCATTACATAACAGCCTGACGCATCGATCACTCTGTCAGCTTCAGCCTGCAGATTTTTTTCTACTTTTTCGATATCAGTATCACGCACAAGCACATCACATACTTCATCCACACCTGTCAACGGATCCACAACATGTCCATTCTGAATTAAAATCTTCATACAGTACTTTCCTTTCTTTGTTGATTCTAAAGAGCGAATTTCCCTTCACTGAAAAAATCACATATGTATATTTATAATAACATAAAACAGGGGAACTGCACAACAAAAAGAAAAAGCGTGTTGTAAAATACATACTTTTTCCCGATCCGGAACATACTATTTCGCGAAACACAAATCTAAATTTATGCAAAGGAGACATTACCATGACAGAAATTTCAATCTTAGATCTGCAGAATCTCCGTCATCTGATCGGAGGATACTCTACGACTCACTGTAAAATGACAGATTACGCCGCACAGGCAACAGACCCGCAGGTAAAGCAGTTATTTCAGGAAGCTGCCGATTCCGCACTCAAAAACAAACAGGATCTGATGAAATTTTTATAAGGGGGATTTGAAAATGGATGAAAAGACAATGGTATCTGACGCCTTGGTCGGAGTAAACGGAGAATTGAAAATGTTCGGAGATATGATACCGCAGACAGAAAACAAAGAACTGAAACAGTGCCTCAAACAGATTCGAAACCAGTGTGAAATGTCACAGGAAAAACTGTATCAGGTAGCACGGGAAAAAAGCTATTACGTGCCTGCTGCAAAAGCAACCCAGCAGGAAGTTGATCATGTAAAATCATTTTGACACAGCCTAAAATGGGACTGTAGAAGAAAAAAGTACAGTGGCCGCAGATTTTTGCAGCCACTGTACTTTTTCTTCTACAGTTCCTCCCCGTTTGTCTCAATCACGCGACGGAACCATGCAAAAGATTTTTTCTTATAACGTTTTCCGCTTCCAGTTCCATCATCATTTTTATCAACATAGATAAATCCATAACGTTTTCTCAATTCCCCTGTTGTAAAGGATACCAGATCAATGCAGCCCCAAGGCGTGTACCCCATCAAGTCTACTCCATCCAGTTCTACTGCTTTTTTCATCTCCTTTATATGTGCCCTCAGATATTCGATCCGGTAATCATCATCACAGGTTTTATCTTCTTTTAGAACATCGATTGCCCCAAATCCATTTTCCACAATAAACAGTGGTTTTTCATAGCGCTCATACAGGGAAACAAGTGCATACCGAAGTCCCACTGGATCGATCTGCCATCCCCAGTCACTTGCTTTTACATATGGATTAGGAACAGAATTTGCAGAGCTTCCATCCAGTGATTCCGTCGTGTCTTTCTGTACATCTGCTTTGACTGCATTGGTCATATAATAGCTGAATCCCAGATAATCACAGACACCTTCCGCAAGGATCTGTTCATCTCTCGGTTCCATCACCGGTGCTGTATTTTCCCGCTCCCATTCTTTCTTTGCAAACGCAGGATAATGCCCTCTCATCTGCACATCCGCAAAATAATATCTTTCATGCATACATTCTGCTGCTGTCATAATATCATCCGGATTGCAGGAATATGGATAAAACGGGACAAACGAACACATGCATCCAATCCGAAAATCGGGATTGATCTGATGTCCTTTTTTTACAACCATAGCACCTGCCACCATTTCATGATGTGCCGCCTGATACATAGCTTTCTTCTTGTTTTTGTACTGTGAAAAGAGAACCCCGGAATCTGTCCATCCGAAAATATCCGCAGACGTATTGGTCTGGTTATTAATCTCATTAAATGTCATCCAATATTTAACTTTCTCTTTGTAGCGTTCCATGACTGTAACTGCATAACGCACGAAACAATCAATCACTTTTCGATTCACCCAGCCTCCGTATTCTTTTGCCAAGTGATATGGCATTTCAAAGTGGCTCAGTGTAATGACCGGTTCTATGCCATACTTTAAAAGTTCATCAAACAGATCGTCATAAAATTTCAGTCCTTCCTCATTCGGGATCAGTTCATCACCATTTGGAAAAATACGTGTCCACGCTATACTGGTACGGAAGCACTTAAATCCCATTTCCGCCATCATAGCAATATCTCCTTTGTATTCATGGTAAAAATCAATCGCTTCGTGATTTGGATAATACTCGCCTTCAATGACTCCTTCTGTGATTCGGCGCATCATTGATTGCTGCCCCCAGTCATCACATCCATCACACTAATCCCTTTTCCACCTTCATTCCATCCGCCTTCCAGTTGATTTGCAGCAACTGCACCGCCCCATAAAAACGTATTTGCTAATGCCATCTTATATCTCCTCCTATTTTCTCTCTATATTCTCTGTACTTTCAACAATGCATTCTGACGCTCTACCTGCTTAAAGGCAACTGTCTCAATCTCTGAGAATTCGTAACTATTCGTAACGATTACAGGGGTTGTCACTTCATAACCGGCTTTTTCAATCTCTTCTTTTTCAAATTCCAGAAGAAGCTGCCCCTTCTTCACCTGTTCTCCGTCCTGCACATATGCTGTAAATCCTCTTCCCTGAAGTTTAACGGTATCCATCCCCACGTGAATCAGAATCTCAATTCCTGACGTACTCTCGATTCCTACTGCATGATGACTCTCCAACAGTCCGACTATTTTTCCGTCGAATGGTGCATATATTTTCCCTTCTTCCGGCACGATGGCACATCCTTTCCCATCATTCTCCGGAAAAAACTTCATCATGTACTTCACTCAATGGGATTACCTCTCCCTCATCGGGCTGTCCACAATTTCTTCTCCACAAATTTCCTCATTTGTGCTGCCTTTTTCTGTGTCAGACTCCTCTTTTTCTTTCGGGTCTGCAAATCCTACAACCTGAATCAATACGATTGTCAGAACAATTGCCACAGCACATCCAACTGCTTCTCCTACAAATGACATCGGTGCATCCTTGCTGATGGAATTTACCACTGTCAAAAGGCTTGGGAGTCCTGCATATGCATAATAAGCAGAGTGGAAAAACTCATCACACTGCTCCGACGGCTCCTCCGATACATCCACAAGATAAACGGTTTCTTCAATCGCAGTGTCACCCCATAGATTGTTGGCTCTGTAATTCCGAAAATACCTGTGATTCCTGCTGATAACGAAACACTTTTCATTTCTCTGTTTTTAGATCTGATAAATACGCCAAAGGCTGCCGCAACCTGAGCAACGACTGCAATGGTCTGAAATGCCTGAAACGTATCAAATCCCTGCATATCAAAATTAGCAAGAACAACTGGTGTAATTCCCCAATGTACTCCAAAAATTACTACCACTTCCCACAAGCCTCCGATGATGGCTCCTGCCAGGCTGGCGCGGTATTTGCAAGAAAATTATATCCATTTGCAATTCCGTTTGCCGTAATGGAAGATACAGGACCAATCACAAGAATGGTTGCGGGAACCATAATCAAAAAGCAGATTAACGGTGTTAGCAATGCTTTTGCTGCTTCTGGCAGTTTCTTTTCTAAAAATCGTTCCAGATAGGACAATACCCAGACCAGAAGTAATGGAGGCAATACTGTTGAAGTATAGGTTGTCTCAGACAGTTTGATTCCCAAAAAACGGATTACTTCTCCATCTGCAATCCGGGCCGCCATACCCGCCCAGTCCGGATTAACCAATGCACAACAACATAAAACGGCGATAAACGTATTACATTTAAAGTGCTTGGATGCGGTAATTGCAATAAAAATCGGAAGAAATGTAAATGGCGTCCATGACATAAAACTCAATACCGCATACGTCCCAGTTCCTGCAAAAGATGGAACTGCCATATTGACCAGGATCAACGCCCCCTGCAGAAGTCCCGCTGCAGCCAGAATATATACAAACGGTGCAAACACAGCTGACATTGTTGCAATCACTTTATTCATGACACTCTGTTTCGGCTGCTCCACCTGAAGATTCTCTGTATCCAGATGCAGTTCTTCTGCCACCGCATCATATACCTCTCCCACATGAGTCCCGATTACAACCTGGAACTGTCCGCTGTTTTCCACAACTGTAATTACTCCCGCCATTGCTGCAACTTTCTCTTTTGCCTGTTCCGGCTCTTCCTTTAATACCAGTCTCAATCTCGTTGCACATCTTGTGGCATTGACAATATTTTCTTTTCCGCCCACTTCACAGATAATGTCATGGGCCAGTTTTCGATAATCTCTGATCTGTGCCATCTCGTTCTCCTCCTTGTTGTACAGAGTCCTTTGCGCGCATCCACTCTCTTCTTTTGATGAAATTACTATATAGAATTCTCGTTTTTCTTTCAATATTTTTACGGATTTTGTTTTTTCATTTCACTTTTTCTGAAACCAACAACAAATCCAGTGCAACAATGTTTCACATATAAAAATACATTCTGTTTTTGTGCAAAATCAACAATTCCCTTTTAGCTATTTTGCATAACTAAAAGGGAATTGTTAATTCCGCGTTTAAGATTCTTCATTTAAGCCCCAAAGACTCTTCTCTCCCGCTTTCTCATATTTTTGATTCAAGACCAGATTATCCTGATATTTCTGCTAAATTCCAACCCATACAAAATATCCAACAAGTATTTACCCGAAGCAAAAAACATGGACATCCAGAACTCTTCTACTTTTTCAGAACCGGCCGCCACCAGTACTTCATCCGCATATCTGGCAATGATACTATCACCATCGGACACTACTGCAACCACTCTTGTCCCATTTTTCTCAACAACTTTTCAATCTCCGCCAACCGTTCATTCCGTCCTGTATGACTCAAAATAATTGCCACATGACCATCTGACGGCATATTTGCATGTAATCCCTGAATATTCGTTGCAGAATAAACAGCAGATCTTTTTCCCGCATGAAAAAGCAGGGAACATCCATATTGTGCTAGATTTACATTCATATCATAAGCATAGAAATCCACAGACCGTGCCTCTGCGATCAGTTTTCCAACACGCATAAGCTGGCTATACGAAACTTCCTTTTGTGTCTCCATTACCGCCTGTTTCTGAATTTCTGTGATTTTCCGAACCATAGTCACAACATTTTCCCGCTCGGACATCATAATTTTCTCCTGTTTTTCGTCCAGATATCCATCCCTCAGTTCACTGACAAACTTAATCTTAAATTCCGGAAACCCTTTCACGCCCAGCTTCTGACAAAACCGTGTCACGGAAGCCGCACTGGTAAAGGTCTGATGCCCCAGTTCTCTGGATGACATATTTTCAATGGTCTCCGGATGTTCCAAAACAAATCGTGCAATATCCTTCTCTCGTTCTGTAAAATCCTGCGCCTGCTTTAACTGCTGGATCAATGACATGTTCTTTCCTCCCGTTCCTTAATCTTGTTCTTATCTTAACGCAATTACAAAAACACCGTCAATCTATATACACAAAGATTTTTAATAATTCATGACACAAAAATCAGAAAACAGTCTGTCTGACACATTTTCTGATTTTTCTCTTGTTATACCGTTGTATCTTCTGAAGCATTCTCTTCACAAACCAATTTTTTGCCTGCAAGTATCTGCATAAACTCTTCTCCTGTGATGGTCTCGTTTTCATACAGATACTTGGCAAGTTCATGCAGCTTCGTCTCATTTTCTTTTAAAATCTGAAGTGCTTTTGTATGTGCCTCTCTCACGATCTCTACTACCTTGGCATCGATCTTCGTCTGCGTCTCCGGAGAACAGGTCAGGGATGCATCCCCTCCCAGATACTGATTCTGGATCGTCTCCATCGCCACCATATCAAATTCATCACTCATACCGAACTGAGTCAGCATGGCTCTTGCCAGCTTGGTGGCCTGCTCAATATCATTGGATGCGCCTGTTGTCACTTCTTTGAAAACCAGCTCTTCCGCTGCTCGCCCGCCGGTAAATGTAGTGATCTTGTTGAGCAATTCCGATTTTGTCATAAGGAAATGCTCTCCCTCATCCACCTGCATGGTGTATCCCAACGCACCGGAGGTACGTGGAATAATGGTAATTTTCTGAACCGGTGCGGAATCCGTCTGTTTTGCCGCAACCAGTGCATGCCCGATCTCATGGTAGGCAACTGTCAGTTTTTCTTTCGTAGACAAAATCCTGTTTTTCTTCTGATATCCGGCAATCACTGTCTCTACACTTTCTTCCAGATCTTCCTGCATGGTCACTTTACTTCCGCGGCGTACCGCCCGAAGAGCCGCTTCATTGACAATATTGGCAAGCTCCGCTCCGGAAGCCCCTGCAGCCGTTCTTGCAACTGCTGCAAAATCCACATTATCAGAAAGCCGGATTTTCTTTCCATGGACTCTTAAGATTTCTTCCCTTCCTTTTAAATCCGGGAGTTCTACCGGAATCCTGCGGTCAAACCGTCCCGGACGCAGCAGCGCCGGATCCAGTGAATCAGGCTGGTTGGTCGCCGCCAGGATCACAACGCCTTTCGTGCCGTCAAATCCATCCATCTCTGTCAAAAGCTGATTCAGTGTCTGCTCTCTTTCATCATTTCCGCCGATATTTCCATTTCGCTTCTTCCCGATGGCATCAATCTCATCAATAAACACGATACATGGTGCCTTCTCATTCGCCTGTTGGAATAAGTCCCGCACTTTCGCAGCCCCCATACCAACAAACATCTCCACAAATTCCGAACCGGAAATCGAAAAGAACGGAACATTGGCTTCTCCCGCTACCGCTTTTGCAAGCAGAGTCTTACCGGTTCCCGGAGGTCCCACAAGCAGAGCGCCTTTTGGCATAGCTGCTCCCATCTCCCGATATTTATCCGGATCATGAAGATAATCCACGATCTCACTTAGCAGCTCCTTTGCCTCATCCTCTCCTGCCACATCGGAAAACTTAATCCCGTTGCTGGATTTGACGTAAATTTTTGCGTTGCTCTTTCCACCTCCGAACATCATAGAATTCATCGGATTTGCTCCGCCGTTCATCTTCGACATCATCTTCTTGGATAACCATCTGCCAAGCATGATAAAAATCGCGATCGGCAGAATGTAACTCAGTAAAAAGTACAGGATTGGAGACATCTCTTCTGTAATCTTAGAAGAAAAGTCTGCCCCGGAATCATATAGTCTGTCTACCAGACCCGGATCATCCATAACACCGGTCTTATACATCTTCTCTTCACTCTTATCCGTAAAGATGATCTCCCGCTGTCAATGTTGACCTTTCCAATTTCCTTGTTCTCTGTCATTTTCATGAATGTATTATAGTCACTTCTTTTACAGAATGCTTCAGTACATTCGGGAATACCAGACTGTTCAGCAAAACCATAATTGTTGCTACGATCAGACAGTAATATAAAAATGGCTTCTTTGGTGATTTTACTTCCTGCATATCATTCTCCTTCCCCGCCACATATGTAACTTAAGTTAGAATGTAGTATAGTCGAGCTGTTTTCAGAAGTCAAGCAAGAAACCCGTACCTTTCTGAAATTTCATTTTTATTTTATGTTTCTTTTATTTTTACGTAGTATTCCCTCTCTTAACGCGCGTTTTTCCTTATTTTATCCACATATAAAACAAGCAGCTGCATCACTCTTCTGATGCAGCTGCTTGTTCGACTATTTCCAGCAGTCTGTATTTTTAATTCCTACATTCTCTGCTTTAAATACCGGATTTTTTCCGGCCTTTTTCTGTGTTTCGTAATCTTTCAATACTTTCAGAGCAATGTTGCCCAAAAGCAGAATTGCGATAATGTTGACGATCGCCATACATCCCATCGTAATATCTGCCAGATTCCATACCAGTGAGAAATCTGCCTGTGCGCCTAAGAATACTGCCAAAAGGCATGTACAGCGGAACACGAACAGTAAAACCTTATTATTCTTGATAAACAAAATATTGGATTCTGCATAATAATAGTTACCGATCAGACTGCTGAATGCAAACGCAAAAATGGATGCCGTGATAAAGTGGATTCCCCATGTTCCCACATTTGCAGAAATCGCTTTCTGCACAAACGGAATTCCATCCAGAACGCCCGCCTCTCCCTGAACACCGGAAAGAAGCAGCATCATTGCAGTTGCCGAGCAGATCAAAAGCGTGTCGATAAATACAGAAATTACCTGTACCATCCCTGTTTTGCCGGATGGCTTACAGATGCACTTGCTGCAGCATTCGGCGCGCTTCCCATACCTGCCTCGTTGGAGAACAGACCTCTCTTGATTCCGATCACAACTGCGCTTCCAGCCAGGCCGCCCATAATCGCCTGAACATCAAATGCTTCTGATAAGATCATTGCCAGTACGCCCGGAAGCTGCGGAAGATGTGTCACGATCGTAAAAAGTCCGATCAGAAGATATGCACCTGCCATGATCGGCACCATTACAGACGTAATAAATCCGATACGATGCACGCCTCCGAAAATGATCAGACCGGTTCCGACTGCCAGAATCAAACCTACAATCATCGGATAACTGCTCTCACTGTATCCCGGAATATAATATTCCAGAGCAGAAGACATATTATAAGACTGCAGACCATTGAATCCATAAGCAAAACAAATAATCAGAAGCACGGAAAAAAGCACTCCCATCCAACGTTTTCCAAGCGCCTTCTCCATATAGTAGGAAGGACCGCCACGGAAGTCTTTTCCATCCTTTGTCTTATATACCTGTGCCAGTGTACTTTCGATAAATGCAGAAGCACCTCCGATTACAGCCATCACCCACATCCAGAAGACCGCTCCCGGTCCGCCTGCCGCGATAGCAGTCGCGATTCCTGCGATATTTCCTGTTCCGACACGGGATGCTGTGGAAATCATAAGCGCCTGAAAAGATGAGACCTGTTTCTTCCCATCTTCCACCTCCGCTTTTCCGTAAGAATCCGAAATCCTTCTTTCATCAGACGCACCTGTGCAAACCGTGAACGGATTGAAAAGTAAAGTCCGGTTCCCAACAACAGAAACAACAGCAGGTACGTATACATCAGATCATTGATCTGCCCTAAGATGTCATTTAACATATATTTCCTCCTTTTCTTCTATTTCGCTGTCACATTTGAACATGCGTAATGTCGATAGTATACCAGAAAATCCACACTTGGGCAATATCCTATCAAATAACTACACTAATTCAACAGCTTTCCCCGGAACTTATTCCATATATGAACCTGAACATATTCATAAGCCCGGTCATAAATCCAGACTCCCACCTGTCCTGCTGCCAGAACAGCCAGAAGCAGTCCACCGGAGAGTTCTTTCATGAAAAGAAGTTCCTGAAATATCAGAACCATTGGAATATACATCAAATTAAACACCACATATTTCATCACCCAGAAAATCCAGGATTTCTGCATCTTTTCACTGCTTTTACCCCAAAAATCGCCAGCTGCCTTCCGCTGCCAGGATGTAAAATCCCATAGCGGCAAATGAAATTACATAAAACTTGTTCGGTGTGACCAAAAATCCGAGCAGGATATCTGCCAGATAAAAAGCCACTCCCGCTTTCATCCCGAATTCACGGATGATGATCCCCACAAAATAGGAGCTGCCGCCAGTAAAAACAGCGTATTGGTCTCGATCACACTTCCCAGTGCCATACAGACAACAGAAAGTGCCAGAAGCAGTCCGCTAAATGCGGTCATTCTCGCTTTTACATGCATGAACAAAGATCTCCTCCCATACATTCACACAGCGTATCTGCACACCAGAGATCACAGCACATGTTCCCCGTTCCACAGCTCTGTCCGCCGGCTCCATATCCGCCTCCGTATGGATTGCTCTGATATCTTCTGCTGTTCCAGTCCAGCTGGTTCAACAACTGACGATACTGTACATTATTCGGTTCCATATTGACTGCCTGTGCGCATGCTCTCTTGCAAGTACGTTATTTCCGATTCCTGCATTGGCAAACCCGCTGGCATAATACCACATCGCATTGCGGTTCGGCATCCGGTCAAGAAGATTTAGCGCTTCCCTGTAGTTTCTGCTGTTGATATAATTGAACACTGCCTGCATCTCTGCGTCCTGTGGTCCGTTGTATGTGTTATTGTAAGAATTCCCGCCATAGGAGGAATTTCCGTAGGAATATCCTCCTCCCTGCTCTCTCTGGCGCATGATCTCATCATATGCTTCCTGCACTTCTTTGAATTTTTCTTCCGCCAGATCTGCAAGCGATTGTTCACATTTGCATCCGGATGATACTTTCTTGTCAGCTCCCGGTATGCTTTTTTATCTCATCATCTGATGCATTCTGAGGAACTCCCAGCACGTCATAAGGATTCTTGCTCATTCTTTTTATTTCCTTCCTCTAACTTTTTCTTCTGAATTTTATTATAACGATTCCAGACTCCATCATACAGGATATTTCTTAAAATGTCCACATCCAAAAGGCATGGCAGCTTCTCAAACTCGGCGCTGCACTCTGCGATCATCATACAGAGGATCTGCCGGATCTGTTCTTCATAATCTGCTCTTTCATGCAGACTTTTCAGTGGATTGTAACACTGCTTACGAAGATCCTCTTCCAGATCTTCATAAGCATCCATAATGTAAATATATTTTCCCAGGAAAAATCCCATGCGCCGCAGTGTCTCTTCCCACATATCTTCCTTATATACAAACAGATCTGCCATCAGTCTTCCAAAGCAGCCTGCTGATCGGTCGATCTCCTGACTGTTCTCTTTTTCACAGTCTGAGAGTTCCTGCAAAGACTCCCTGATTGCTTTACTCTGCCTTGGATATTGCTCCGCAATCTTTTCTGCCTTTTTCTTGAGCAGTCCGCCCCCTAACAGACCGCTTACTTTCTTCTCATCTGCCCAGTCATCTTTCATATGGTAATATGCAAGCAGAACGTTCATATCTGCTGCATACTGTGTAATCTCATTCTCGATCATCGCCTGCTTCTTCACCGGATGCACTTTACATCTGTGCTGATTCATCCGGTTTGTAACATAATTCCTAAAAATCAAATTCGTTAGCGATTATTTTTCTTTCTTTTGAAGTTCTTTCCGCCATTGTTTCCGCTATTGCTTCCACGACCACTTTCCTTGCTTTGCGTAAGTTCGGAGCCAACTCCTTCTTACCATAAACTTCACCTCTACAAATCCAAACTTTAATGCCGAGAAGACCAACCTTAGTCAATGCTTCTGCATGACAATAGTCGATATCTGCTCTGAAAGTGTGCA
>ENA-OQLB01001191-OQLB01001191.1-human-gut-metagenome-genome-assembly--contig:-NODE-1191-length-11859-cov-4.195278_pt1 | contig 11859 bp, 9 predicted proteins | sample MGYA00242656_ERZ504813 | MGnify/ENA primary metagenome ERZ504813 (study PRJEB26092, sample SAMD00036388) | human gut metagenome | host: Homo sapiens | study: EMG produced TPA metagenomics assembly of... | reverse complement strand
CCTTTTTCTCCAGTTCTGGATTAGGATTATTGATTAGCGAGTAGCAATGCCTTCCAAAGCTTTATAAACATCCGAATCATCATAAAAAATACCTGAATGCTTTCCTGAATTTTTGCTGCATTCTCAAAGTTTCGTATCCGCCCAGTTTTATTTTCTATTTGATCTATACAAACAGGTAGTGTATTAGTGACATGCTTTTTCAGGCGAGGAGACCAAAAATCATCCTGTATACGAACTTGAGAAAAATCCACCTGATTAATCATTTTTGTTTGCGCAAAAAGTGTTGTGTCACCACCTGTATAGCATATTAATGCCATACCACAAACAAGAATTGTTTTAGTAACTTGTTTCATCTTTATAAGATTTAATATTTATTGTTTTTCAAATTAGAATCCTGCATACTCAAACCAAGAGAATGTCGCTTTTCGTTTACTTACTTCTCCATTACTGGAAGCATACATACCTACATACGGACCGATAAAACCACGAGCTACATTCGTGCTACAAACAGTTGCATCCATTTCTTCACAGAGCGCACGCATATTCTCATTTGTTTCACCATAGTAAAAAGCATATTTCAACCCATCACCCTGAATAGAAAGAATGACATTGTCTGCTCTATACGGAACATGAGCTAATATGGCTTCTTTCCCATTTTTCACTTGAATCAACCTCAGTTCACGAGAAGTATCTCCTTTACCCACTATAGTCAAACGATAATGGAAACGATCATTTTGCATAATTACCATACCGGCCTCCTCATTGGATTTGGTTGGATTGAATTGCATGGCACAAGCTGTGTAAAACTTATGATGTTCCACACGACGAGCAATCAAAGAGGGATTCACCAACTCACTTACACGCTGAGGCCGCAGGTTAATTTGAAGCTTAGAATCTTTTAACTCATACCATTTTTCAAAAGGAGTACGCAAGAAATTCCAGCAATAAGCTAACGATTGCCCATTAAATTCATCCCTATTATCAGGCTTTATTACCGGACATTCAGGAAGCTTAGGAAATTGTTCTTCCATGAGCACCCTTCCTACTCCTGGATTAAAAATGGGTTGCTCCCCCTGGAACTCTACAGGAGTTAAAAAAGTTTCACGACCCAGCATATTAAACCCATTTACAGGTCTCACCCCAAGCATCACACTATACCAATCTCCATTTGGGGTTTGTACCAGATCAGCATGCCCTATTGTAGTAATATCAATATCATTACCCAAATGGCGATGCGTCAGTACAGGATTACAAATAAACGGAGTATATGGACCAACAATATTGTCTGCAGTAAAAACGGACACTGCATGATTCTCCCACGTACCACCTTCAGCAATCATCAAATAGTATTTCCCTTTAATTTTATATATATGTGGCGCTTCAGCATAAGGACTATTGATAGCATATCCACTTGAAACAATATGCCGTTCACCAATAAATTGTCCTGTTGACGGATCGAGTTGTTGCACATAAATACGATCTTCAGCCGGATAACGACGAGGCGGTATTTTATTATCTCCATTGATGCTGCCACAGTACCACATGGTCCCATCTTCATCAAAGAAAAGAGAAGGATCAATACCAGGTGCATCCTTAATAAAGATTGGTTCCGAGTAAGGTCCTTCAGGAGAGTCTGCAGTTACAAAAAAATTGCCTCCACATCCTGTAGCTGTACAAATCACGTAATATGTACCTTGATGATAACGAATGGTAGGTGCCCATAATCCATTCGACGCTTTCAAACCATCTTTCATTTGTAGTTGGGAAGGACGGTCAAGCACATGTCCTATCTGCTCCCAGTTTACCAAATCCTTACTATGAAAGATAGGTAAACCCGGAAACCATTCAAATGAAGAAGTTACCATGTAATAGTCATTCTCCACCCTACAAATAGAAGGATCAGGATGAAACCCTGGAAGAATAGGATTCTTAAACGTTTTTTGCGCAGATACATTAAACGAAAAAATTAGTAGGAGCAATGCAAGACACATACGTGCCCAATTTGTTTTATTCATCTTAGTCTATTTATTTAAAAGTTAATTCATTATTCAAATACAATTTCATTCTGTCAGGTTATTGCTGCTCCCTGATTGCTTTATAAATTCTTTAGGAAGCATGCCAAAATGTTGATGAAAACACTTTGTGAAATAGGATGCACTAGTAAATCCGGTAAGCGATGCTATCTCATTAACCCTATAACCACTTTCACACAATAAAGAGGCAGCACGTTTTAACCGTTGTAATCTAATATAATCATTAGGTGTAAGGTCCGTCACCCCCTTTATTTTTCGGTGTAAACTTGAGCGACTCATATTCATTTTTTCTGTCAGTACATCCACACTGAATTGCGTATTATCTATGTTCTTTTCGATAATCTCATTCATTTTCTTCAAAAATAACTCATCTGTTTTTGTAAGTGCTACAACATTTGCTTCAATGAAAGGACGTTTGTAGAATAATTCTTTAATGGACTTTCGATTCATAAGCAGATTTTGAATTTGTGCCATAAGATATTCTAAAGAAAACGGTTTTTCAATATAGGCATCTGCTCCCAATTCCAATCCATTTATACGACTCTCCAAATCAGATTTAGCACTTAATAAAATAACAGGAATATGGCTATACTCTACAGTCTCCTTGATATTTTTGAGCAACTCCATACCATCCATATTGGGCATCATAATGTCACTTACAACAATGTCTATATCAAATTCCTTAAGCACCTTCAATGCCTCCAAACCATCAGCAGCTCTATATACATCGTATTTATCCATCAAACGTTTTGATATAAAGTCCTGCATCTCCAAATTGTCTTCAACAATCAACATAGCCGGCTTCTCTGAAAACTTCACATTTGTTATACTAATAGACTCTTCATCTTTCAGTTCAATATCATCTGTTCTTATTTGATGAAAGCATGGTAAGTTCAGCACAAACCGATTCCGTTCTATACATGTGGTATCAAGTATCAGTGAACCTCCATGTAATTGTGCCAAAGAACGCGCCAATGGCAAACCCAAACCTCTCCCAGAACTTATCGGCCCTTGAGATGAGACTTGCACAAATGGTTCGAAAATGGCTTCTCTCATTGTTGGTTCAATCAACTCTCCATCATTTTCAACAATAACACAAAAACTATTATTTGCTACAGTGGTTAATTCTACTTTTATTTCTGAGAGAGAATACTTTGAAGCATTTGTAAATAGATTACTTATAATTTTTGTAAATGCTTCCAAGTCTACATCAGCAAACAAAGAGTCTTCAGGTAGTAATAATGAAACTCACGTTCATGTTGTTCACTCGGTAGCTTAAAACGCCTATAAATAGACTTAAGTAATAAATTTATATCAGTGCGTTCAAAATTCAATTGTACTCTTTTTGTTTCTACTCGCTGAAAATCAAGCAACTGATAAGTAAGTGAAAGCAAACGCTCCGTATTTCTCATCATAATATCCAATGTTTCTTGCGTATTCTTATCCAATGATTTGTTACGCATAATATATTCCAGCGGAGTCTTTATTAAAGTAAGCGGAGTTTTTATCTCATGTGCTATATTAGTAATAAATTCCAATTTGGCATGATAAGATTCACGTTCCTTTTCATGCTCTAATTCTTGCATTAATTTCTGATGCTTTTTATTCACTTTCTGCTGATTATAGGACATGAGAAGCACAATTAATGCAAGTATCAATATGCAATAAATAGTATATGCCCACACACTTTTCCACCAAGGACTATGTATCTGTATAGTAAGTGAACGAGCTTCCTGCCACTGCCCTACACTGTTTTTAGACTTTATTTGTAATATGTACTTACCCGGACGTAAATCAGAATATGAAATACGCTGCACATCCGTGTAAGACCAGTCCTTATCAAGACCTTCTAATCTCACACAACAAGCATCGTTTGTCGTTGCCGCATACTTCAATACCGCAAAATCAAACTAATAAAGTTTTGGTCATATTCCAATTCTAACTCATTTGTATGAATAATAGAATGCTTCAAAGGCGAATCTGCTCTAGGAATAACTTCTTTATTGTTAATTTGAAACCCTGTTAGATAAACAGTTGGGAAGCTTAAATCATCTTTAATATTGAGAGGGTCAATAACAACCAAACCTCCAATGGTTCCAAAGTAAAGCTTTCCACGACTGTCTTTATATGCAGAGTTATAATTAAATTGATTAGAAATTAATCCTTCACTTTTAGTAAATACCCGAATATTACCAGACAAAGGATTAAGCCGCACTAAGCCACGATTAGTTCCTACCCAAATATCCCCAAAGTCATCTTGAATTGGGCTGAAAGCTGTATAATCTGGGAAACCATCCTCAATAGTATAGTGAGAAAATTGCTTGTCATCAGGATTATAACATAATAAGCCATATCCAATTGTACCCATCCACAACCAGCCATCTTTATCTTCATAAACATCCACAACTTTATTAATCCAATGTCCAGTTTGCCTTTGAATCTCAGAAATAAAATCAACTCTTTTTGAATCAAAAGTATAACATACAAGTCCTCCACCTACTGAGGCAAGCCAAATATTACCATGACGATCTTCACAAATATTATGTACGTACATGTTAGAAAAGCCGTTTATCCGCGTAAATGTCCCTTCCTTAGGACTGAACCAATATAGTCCACCTTGCGTGCATATCCAAATACGGCCTTTTGTATCTTGATAAATAGCATAAATTGAATTTTGTACATTGTAGCGTTCGTCTGATATATAATATCTTTTCACCGCTCCAGTATTAAGATTATAAATATTGAGTCCACCAGAATATACCCCCACATAAAGTTCATCATCAATTACACATAATCCATGAACATTATAGTGCTCCAAGTGAGCACTAACAGGAATAATACTTTTTTCTTGTGAATTGAAGTAATTCAAACCAGCATCTTCTGTTCCAATCCAAAGATTACCCATGGAGTCAGATCTGATTTCTCTTACAACCCTTCCTTTAAGAGATGTTTTAGTCGCTATTGGATAGTATGACTCAATATACCTATTTTCATTGATGGACATATAATTGATACCACCAAAATAAGTACCAACCCATAGTCCATTATCGCTATCACGATAGACAGCATAAATAGCATTGTCAGAAAGCGAACGCTTATCAAAATAGTCATTTACACATTTTGATGCTTTCTTTTGTATTTCATCATAAAGATACAATCCTGTTTCTGTTGCCAACCAAAGCCCATTATCACTTATTTGTATATCATGTACATAAAGAGGCTCTTCTACACTTTCTCCTATTTTCAAACATTGAACGGTTTTGTCATTTAAATCGTATCTCACCACACCTGAATATTGAAAGCCCATATAAATATAATGTCCATTACCAGTTATCACCTGCATACCATCATTCTCGGCATTGAGGCAGTCTATTTTAACAGCATGATAATTTCCTGTTGTATAATCAAGTTGTATCAAACATTCTTTATCACCGCCAATCCAAACATTATCGTCATTATCAATCCACATAGCTGTAGCAGTAACTTTTGATACCCCAACTTTTAAATTTGCAAAGGAATAAAATTGGCACCTACAAGTTTGGGGATCATAACTATATATGCCTTCATCCTTTTCCAAAAAGAACAAGACTCCTTTTGTATTTGCCTTTACTGACAGAATCATCCCCTTTGGACTACGTCCCTCCACTGTTTTGATCTGTACCTGCCTTAAAGAATCTCCTTGAGTATCATAACAAAGGATACCTTGAGCACCCATCCAAAGTGTACTGTCTGGAGCCAAGCATAGTGAAAAAATACTATTTATACCTTGCGAATTATTTGGAGAACATTCACTCTTATAAACTTTCACTTTGTTACCGTCGTAACGGTTCAGGCCATCGCGTGTAGCAAACCACATAAATCCATACGCATCCTGTATAATGGCAGTAATATCATTGTGAGACAAACCATCATCCATAGTAAGATGTGAAAAATGATATTGCCGTACATCTGCATTTAGTGTAGCGCTCAAAATCATTACCAAGCCCATTAAACAGATACGTATGATTTTCATATTTATAAACTCTATTTATTAATATAATAAGTGGTAGATTCCTAAACTTACTTCACGAACTCATTAATTTTTAAATTCATACCTCCTTCAACAGAAATAGGCTTTCCTTGTACAGTACAACCTGTGATGTTTACATTGCGAACACAGTACTGTGCATCCTTTCCTAATATTTGCGATTCTACTCCATCCATATCTGATAATATATGTATATTTTTAACTTCTACTCCATCAATTGTGCTATTTCCAGTACATTCACGCCAGCTTTTATTTGTAATTTCAAAATCAATTAATCTAGGAGCTCATTTCCTGGAAATTCGAAGCTTTCAATATAAAAATTCTCAAATCGTACTTTCTCAATATGAGTGGAGTCAAATGCATTGATTACCATTGCTCTTTTACATTTCATGACATCAATATTACTAAATGTAATATTACTAAATTTCTTCACACAAGTCTCAGTACCAATCTTCGCTGCAGCTGAGTTGCTCATAGTTAAAATCCTGTCAAACAAAATATTTTCAGTTGTCCAAACCCGTTCATTGTCCAGCCCCTTAACTACCACGTTATCATCACCTGCATGAATAACTGCGTTTATGAGTGAACAGTCTTTCGACGAATCGAAATCAATTCCATCTGTATTGGTCCAATTTCTCACAGGACGATTATTCAACACCTTAAGATTTCTAAAATGTACCTGCTCTGAACGATACACACGAGTATTCCAAAAAGTAGGATCGCGAAGTACAACACCATCAAAAACAATATCCTTACAGTTAGAAGCATAAACTAAATAAAATTCACGCGCACCATTTTTACGCAATCCACTCCAACCGGCTCCATCTATTGTACATATCCCAATATACGAAAATGGTCCACACTATCTATACGAATTAAACATTTCTCCTGGTAGTCATTAGGATTAACACTACCCATAAGCAACGCATCATCTGCCAAAAATAGCGAAAGATTACTACGCATATTAAGCTGCCCGGTTCGGTAAATGCCTTTAGGGAAATACAATACGCCACCTTTTTTTTGCGGTTTCATCAATGGCCTGCTGTATCTTCTCAGTACAAAGCGTATTCCCTGTACTGTCTATATCATAATCTTTTATATTCACAAAAGTCTGATTCTTAAGCTCAGCCTGATAGTCTATAAATGGATTAATAAGCAGATAAAGGTCCTCCATGTTATTAATTTTTACCACAAAAAAGCCTGGCCCATCTACAGTAAAAGTCAACTCATTTCCAACTACCTCACCTTGAATACCTTTTCTTAATGGCTTATGCGATAACTTTGGATATCCTCCTGAACTGTCACCACAATCTTCATACTTGCCTTTCCATTACAAACGACTTGTGTGTAATGAATAGGAATATCCAATTTTGCCATTTTCTCAACAGCCGCTTTCACTCCATTAACACTTACACAGAACTCTTTACTAAGCGGCTCATCGCCTAATGCCGGAAGTAAACGAGGTTCATTGACTGGTTCACAGGCAATGAACAGAAAACCAGCAATAATTATACTAAACAGTGTTTTTACATATTTATTCATCTTTTTCTACTTTAAAAATGGATATAGATTGTACTATTACTCACAGAACAGGTTACCCACATATTTCACATTACTGCATTCTTTTAAATTGATAAATTTGTTCTTACCAAGCATAGGCATTACACAATTCCTTAACAGCACCCCATCAGTCGGAATACATCAACAACAGGGGCATCCTTAGAAGTAACATTACCTATCAAATTATCGAGTACTATTTGATTACCACACGTTATATTAAATGACGATTTTTCATTTACATTCAGTAATTCTATATTACGCAGAGTCAAATTCTTCACATAATTGGCTTCTAATCCTCGTTTACATACCATGCGAATATCCTCTAGCACAATGAACTGTGGAGGAGCTTCGGCCAATCCTATAATATTAATAGCCTGCTCTACATTCGTCCCGATAATGTCTTTGAAACGAATATTTTTGAAGAACGGGGTTGATTCTGTTACCGGATAAATTTTCCCGCTAACCCCTTCGTAGCCCATATCAATCGAAATACCTTCACGCAGGTTTTCCATGATAATTCCACTTGCAAAGATATTCTCTACTGTTCCACCTCGTCCACGTCCAGTCTTCACACGTAAGCCACGTAATGTTCCTTTGAAAACGCAGTTCATAACTGTGACATTTTTTATTCCTCCTGACATTTCACTACCTATTCCCACTGCACTACGTCCATGAGCAAACGTACAATTTGATATGACAATATTCTCACAAGGAATACCTTTCTTGCGTCCATGCTCATTGTAACCAGACTTCAATGTTATACAGTCATCACCACAATCTATATAACAGTTTGATATCCTCACCCCGTTACAACAGTCAGGATCAATGCCATCTGTATTAGGTGATTCATAAGGCTGAATAATAGAAATGCCATCAATAATAACATTTCGGCAATACACTGGGTGTACTGTCCATGAGGGAGAGTTAGTTATAGTCAAATCTGCAATTTTCACATTCTCACAACGGTATAAATTAATCATACGCGGACGTGGATATTTTAACGGTGAACCTTCGGGATTTTCCGGTTCACGTTCCCGGATACCTGCAGCTGTACGCATTTTGTCAGTTTCCCAAAAGGCATCCCACCATGCTTTTCCCTGTCCGTCAATTCGTCCACGACCAGTGATTGTCACATTCTTTAAATCATGTCCTGTAAAAAGTGAAGCATATACTTTTCGTTCAATACCTTCCCAGGATCCGTTTATAATAGGTGTGTTTGCTATATCATTGCTAAAGTAAATTGTAGCCCCCGAACAGACCTCAAACTCAATATTACTTCTCAAGAATAAAGGACCACTTACATAATCTCCTGCAGGTACAATAACCTTTCCACCTCCTCTATCAGAAGCAGTATCTATGGCCTTTTGGAACGCTCCGTACACAGTGTATGATTTCCAATAGCTCCATAGTCATTCACATTGAAATATTGCCCTAACATCATCAGTGGCATCATGCTACAAATCAGAAATAAGTATGCTTTCTTCATAAATTATATATTATTTCATTTTTACTCATTGTCCATGTTTACAACATCTTAATTCAATCGGTCCCAACACGCCTGATGGAACGCTGTCCCAAAGCTTAGCACTAAAATTACGATATGCAACGTCCACCAAAAAAAACGTTTGCCATTTCACATCGTTACGGTCCATCCATATCATTCTATTTGCATCAAGGTTACGCACCTCAATACGAAGTCGATTGTTTTTCTTTTTAAGCAAGGAAGCATTAATATTCAGATCAAACGGTACTGCCCATAGTTCCCCAACATATTGATTGTTTATCCAAACTTTAGCTGTCTCACGAACATCGCCTAAAGCAAGCTGATAATTATCACATTTCACATCAGGGAGATTGAAAGTTGTCTCATATACTCCTATACCACTAAAATACTGAGCCATAGTATCTGGAGCCTCAGTCCAACTCCCTATAGCAGTGGTATGATAAGATGCAGGTACTTGTGGTTTTCCCTCTTTGAAAGATACTTTCCAATCACCATCTATACGGAAAGAGGCAATTGCATTATGATAATTCCATATAGGAGCATTGTTATCTGCAAATAGTTTGATAAAGCAGGATTCCCCCGGCTTTAATTGTAAATAAACTCCCTTATCTGATATTCTAGCCATCCCCTCTTCACCTGTCAACGGATTATAAAGCGTTATATTCTCTGCAGTTCTACCGAGTTTAATCCAGCCTTCTTCAAACTCATTACTTTGATTAGCAACAAAGTAAATTATGCCTTGTTTATTCCGCATACGTATGAATTCCAAATTTTGGGTGCCAAATTTCTCTTGTATCACACCAGAACGTTTAATAGCATTGCAAAACTGAGCATCCACTTGGACATTATTATAACCTTTCATCTCATCCAACAATGAATAAAATTCTTTACGCTGTTTTTCAGATGCATAATAACCTGGAATGTCACGAGGCATTCTATATGCAAAAACAATTTGAACGCCTTTCTCTGCAAACTGTCTGAGTTGACGTAGCGTTGAAAGTGGCATACGCTTACAACAAGGCACAACAATAGTAGTGTAAGCAGATTTTCCTGGTGTTACGATTTTACCATTAACTGCATCTGACATAACAATCTGCCTATCGGATATATAATCAAAATCAAAACCTTCACGTTTCATTGTACGTGCAATATCACCTATGTCCTGACGGTAGAACCAAGTATCAGGATTGTGTATGGTAAACATTTTTAATTTACTGCGTCCATCTTCATCGTCCGATTCTGTCCAAAAGTCATGCATAGGTACATAAAGTAGTACCTCATTATCTGTTAAACTATTCTGTAACAGATGTTGGCAGCGCGCGACATAGAGTGAAAAGTTCGGAATTGTTTCCTTGAAAGCACTGGTTATTCCAAAATTAGCTGCAGGATAAAACCTCCATCCTGGAAAATCTATTTCTTTGGGTGAATAAGCACCACAAGTCAACATTATATGGTTGATTCCACTTATATACAACTCATCAATTTGCGGTTTTACCTGTGATAATGCCACCTTAAAATGATCACCCAACCAAGTAGCTGTTTCTGATGACGTGAGAGACTTACCCATTACGTGCGATGCAGATGAAGCAAATTTTAATAGCATCTTATCTGGGCGACCAAAAGACTTTTCGTTATATACTTTGTCAATCCGCACATTCTTTATATTCAGTGGACTGGCACCAAACGATTCAGTTTGAGGGATATCTGAAGCCCCATATAAATCGAGCCAATTAGCCGGAGTTCCATGAGCTTGTTCCACAGTTTTTACTCCATGGCTATTCGCCCACTCATGCCATACTTTCACAAAATTATCCAATAGAAGATCAGACACTGTTTCACGATAATCACATAATACTCTACGCGCTTCATCACTTTTGTTCGAAGGATCAAGTAAGTAAAGTACTTTTCTTAAATCATAACCTCGACGTATTTTGAATTCATCTAGCAATACAGGAGTATAATCAGCTCCATAAACCTCGTATGAGTCATTGAAAGTTGAGCGCAAGTCTGACCGTGATTGAAACAGAGCATCAAATCTTTTCAAATATTGATGGACCGTATTTTTATCAAAATGATCTATTACCAATCCCTCGCCTCCCAATCCTGAACGTTTCGTCCGTTGTCCGGTAGGACAAGAAAATAAAGCATATACATCATATTTTTTTGCAGGAAATGTATAAGTCAATATACCATTTTTATTGATATGCTGGGTAAGTTCTATATATTCTCCATCAGCAGAGTAAGCACTTAGTACCTGAATTTCACCTTTGCCCAATGTATCTACTTGAATATTTACTTTCTCTTTGGGCATTGCTGTAAATACGCGAGTCACAACCGAATATTTAGCACCCATTTCAGGGGTAACATTAGGTCCTCCAAAAGGCCAAGCAGAAGTTAGTGATGCATCAATTGCCAACCCGTTGTTTTTAAAACTAGTAGCAGTATAATTCAACATTTTAATCCAGTCTTGACTCATAAAGGGAATAAACTTCTCTTTATAATCATCAACCCCATATGTGGCTGCAATGCTGGCACCACCATAGCCCATTTCTTTAAACTGCTGCAGATGCCAATCTAACCCTGTACAATCCACTGCGCTACCTAACCAATACCACCAAAGCCATGGACGTTCGGTAGCAGTAAAATCAGAAAGCTTTTGCTTCAATTCTTGTGCTTGTATAGAAAAGCTTTGAAAGAGCAATGAGATTACTATACTCTTCAAAACCCAACTTTTT
>ENA-OQLB01001190-OQLB01001190.1-human-gut-metagenome-genome-assembly--contig:-NODE-1190-length-11860-cov-1.827069_pt1 | contig 11860 bp, 17 predicted proteins | sample MGYA00242656_ERZ504813 | MGnify/ENA primary metagenome ERZ504813 (study PRJEB26092, sample SAMD00036388) | human gut metagenome | host: Homo sapiens | study: EMG produced TPA metagenomics assembly of... | reverse complement strand
CATTTGAAGAAGCTATGAATCTTGCAGTGGAGATGGCAGAGCCGGGAGATGCAGTGCTTCTGTCTCCGGCGTGTGCAAGCTGGGGCATGTTCCCGAATTATGAAGTACGTGGAGATAAATTTAAAGAGATTGTAAATTCCTTATAAGGAGTGAACGGGTTGAAGTATTCGTGGCAGTCAGAACAAACGGAACAGAAAAAATGTGACAGAGTTCTGATATTAGTACTGGCAATCATTATCGTAACTGGTCTTGTGATTCTCTACAGCACAAGTGCATATAATGGAGAGATAAAATTCCAGGATACGTTTTATTATCTGAAAAAACAGGTATTTGCAACGCTTCTCGGGATTATGGGTATGTGGTGTATAGCAAATATAGACTATCATATCTGGAAAAAGTGGGCAGTTCCGGGATATCTGTTATCTATTTTACTCGGAGTACTGGTAATGTTGTTCGGAGAAGAATACAATGGGTCCAAAAGATGGTTGTCTTTTGGACCATTTTCTTTTCAGCCATCGGAATTTGCAAAGGTTTGCGGTGATTCTGTTCCTGACATATATCATACTAAGAAATGCAGAAAAAATGTGGAAATTTTCAACAGTCTGCAAGATTGTTATCAGTGTGCTGCCAATTGTAGGTCTGGTTGGGGCGAGCAATTTGAGCACAGCGGTTATTATTCTGGGAATAGCAGTCATCCTGGTATTTGTCGCAAGTCCGAAGTATGGGCAATTTGCGTGGATGGTGTGTCTGGGGTGTGCATTTATGGGGATATTTCTTGCTATGGAAAGTTACCGGCTTGAACGGCTGCAGATCTGGCAGCATCCGGAAAAATATGAGAAAGGCTATCAGACACTTCAGGGGCTGTATGCAATCGGATCAGGAGGATTGTTTGGCAGGGGACTTGGAAGCAGTATCCAGAAACTCGGATTTGTACCGGAAGCGCAGAATGATATGATATTTTCTATTATCTGTGAGGAAATGGGATTGATCGGGGCAGTATTTGTAATGTTATTATTTTTCATCCTGATATGGCGCTTTTTTATTATTGCATCTCATGCACCCGATCTGGAGGGAGCTTTGATCGCATCCGGCGCAATGGCACACATGATGATACAGGTAATTCTTAATATTGCGGTTGTGACAAATACCATACCGAATACGGGAATTACATTGCCATTCATCAGTTATGGAGGAACTTCGGTTATGTTCCTGCTTTTTGAAATGGGGCTTGTGTTGAATGTGTCATGTTTGGTAAAATAATATACATGTGGATGAAAGGAAGTTTGAATCATATATGGGAAACCAGAGGCCAAAGAAAAAACAAGGGAACAAGAAGAATGGAAAAAAGCATCATGTATATGCAGTGATTGTTCTGCTGCTGGCAGCAGCGATCATCATTATCGGAGGTATTTTGCTGTTCTATATTCAAGAAATAGAAGTAAGCGGAAATGAGTACTGTGACAGTCAGGAGATTGTGAATTGCGTGCAGAATGATAAGCTGTCGGATAATTCTTTATATGTAGTTGCAAAATATTCTATGGGAAAAGGAACCGTACCGAAATGTCTGGATTCTTTAAAAGTCAGAATGAAAAATCCGTGGACACTGCAGATTACGGTAAAAGAAAAGGCAATTACCGGGTGCGTGAAAACCGGAACAACCTATAGTTATTTTGATCAGAGTGGACTTGTGGTAAAACAATCTTCAGTAAAAGATGCGCAGATACCGGTTGTAGAGGGAGTGAAGATAAAATCAGGCAAACTGTATAAGCAGATCCGAACATCAAATCAGACAAAATTTAATGAAATACTGGAAGCATGTGCAGAAAGTCAGAAATATGGGATATATCCGGAAAATGTGACGGTAAAACAGCAGCAGATCTATATGAAATTTGGAAATGTAAGTGCCTGTCTGGGAAGCCAGGTATCTGGTGAACAGATTGCTCAGATCAAGCCGATCTTAAAAAAGCTTGGTGATAAAGAGGGAATCCTGCATTTGGAGACCTATTCAGAGAATAACACTACGATTACTTTTGAGATGAAAGAAATTTCACAAGAAAATTAGAAAAATTAGAGAAATTCTATTGATATTTTACACGAAAGTCTATATTATATACTATATATAGCAAACTGAGTTCATCTCACTTGCTCTATCAATGGGATGTATAATATATAATAAGGATAACAAAGGAGGAGAAACCCTTGCTAGAAATTAAAACAAATGAATCAGAAGCAGCGGCAAAAATAATTGTTGTTGGAGTCGGTGGAGGCGGTAATAACGCAGTAAACCGAATGATTGATGAGCAGATTGCCGGTGTTGAATTTATAGCGATCAATACAGATAAACAGGCACTTCAGCTGTGTAAAGCTCCGACATTGATGCAGATCGGTGATAAGATCACAAAAGGTCTGGGAGTGGTGCAAGACCAGAGATTGGTGAGAAAGCTGCAGAAGAAAGTGCAGAAGAAGTATCAGCAGCACTGAAAGGTGCTGACATGGTATTTGTAACTTGTGGTATGGGCGGCGGAACAGGAACAGGTGCTACACCGGTTGTTGCCCGCATTGCAAAAGAACAGGGAGCATTAACAGTTGGTGTTGTAACAAAGCCTTTCCGTTTTGAGTCAAAGACACGTATGAATAATGCCCTTGCAGGAATTGAAAAATTAAAAGAAAGTGTAGATACACTGATCGTAATCCCGAATGATAAACTGCTGGAAGTTGTAGACAGACGTACAACAATGCCGGAAGCTTTGAAGAAAGCTGACGAAGTGTTACAGCAGGGTATTCAGGGAATCACAGACCTGATCAATGTACCTTCACTGATTAACCTTGACTTCGCAGATGTACAGACAGTTATGACAGATAAGGGAATTGCCCACATTGGTATCGGTCAGGGACGTGGTGATGATAAAGCACTGGAAGCTGTAAAACAGGCTGTTGCCAGTCCGCTTCTGGAGACAACTATTGCCGGAGCATCTCATGTCATCATCAATGTATCTGGTGATATCACACTTATGGATGCATCCGATGCAGCAGAATATGTACAGGAACTTGCCGGAGAAGATGCGAACATCATTTTTGGTGCAATGTATGATGATTCCAGAGCAGACGAAGCTACAATTACTGTAATTGCTACAGGACTTCATAATGTTGGCGGAAGTGCTTCAAAATTAAAATCAAGACTGGAAAATCAAGGAAGAACATCTGCGATGCCACATGGTCAGCAAGGACATGCATCTGCATATGAGAGACCAGTACGTCAGAGCAGTGCAATGTATGGACAGCAGCAGGCAGTACGTACACCGCAGGCAGAACGTCCGGTATCACCAAGACTTGATTTCGGAACAACAACACAGAGAGAGACAACGGGAACTGCAACAAGACGTCCAATGGGTGGAACCACTCCTACACTGGATACACCTAGAACACCTACAAGCAAGGTGAAAGAACAGTCAATTAAAATTCCTGATTTCTTTAAAAAATAATCACATAAAGAATAGTACTACTTAGAATACAGAGAATATGCCGCAGGCAGTTTCTCTTACATACATTACTATAAGAAAGAATCGTACACAGGTTGGCGTGAGCTGACTTGTATACGGTCTTTTTTTGTGTATCTTAGTTTTACTAATATGTTCGCAGGGTTACGAGAGCTGTCGAACGAAAAACGGAATCACATACAGTATCTGACAAAATCCTTTTGAAAAAATTTATATAATGTTACTTGTTTAAAACAACAAATTTATTTCTGTGCACGGAAAGAGAAAGAAGGCCTGATGTGTACTATGAATTATATGTAGATGTGTTTTTTATGGTGAATTTTACAATGGATGCGATTCTTTTGATCCTTCTGAAGAAATTACTTGCCTGTCCGGCGGGGTATGGAAGGGTTTTTGCAGGAGCAGCAACTGGAGCCGCGATGACATGTATTGCAATTGTCATATTCAGGAAAACACCGGTATTAAGATTTGTAGTATTTCATGGAGTCATTAATGTAGTAATGATGAAGGCCGGCCTTGGAATAAAATGGGGCCGGGAATTGTTCAGAGGATGGGTGCTCTTGTATATAGAGTCATTTCTGCTGGGAGGTGTGTTCCAGTTCGTTCAACAGTATATAAGGCGGGGAAGTATGTTCTTTTTACTGGCTGTAATCAGTTACTACCTCGTGTCGGTAATCTGGAAAATCATTTTATTCTTTTCAGAGAAAGGAAATCGTTACTGTGAAGTCGAAGTGTTTTTGGAGAAATGACAGACTGAGAGGACTGATAGATACAGGGAATACATTGAGTGATACGATCAGTAATGATCCTGTCAGTATTATAGACAGAGCATCTGTAAGAAGACTGACAGAGGAAAAGAAACCGGAACGATTCAGATATATTTCTTATCATTCCATCGGGAAAAAAGAGGGTGTGATGCCGGCGTTCCGGCTGGATAAGATGCAGATCATACGGGATGGAAACAAGATAAATGTGGAACATCCATTAGTGGCAGTAAGTGAAGAAGAATTAGGTTCAGAAAATTATCAGATGATTATCAATCCAGATATATTGACAGGAGGAAAGAAAAATGGTGATAAAAGTGGCAGTTCCACATCAGTTTAAATTGAAAGTTATTCCGGATTTCCGGTCTCTCTTTTTTTCGGACAAAAAAGACATTCATTATATAGGAGGATCAGATATTCTTCCGGCACCATTGGAAACAGAGGAAGAAAGAAAAGCAATACGGGGACTGGGGACAGAGAATGATGAACAGGCAAGAAAAATGCTGATTGAACACAATCTTCGTCTGGTTGTGTATATTGCAAAGAAATTTGATAATACCGGAGTAGGAGTTGAGGATTTGATTTCTATAGGTACAATTGGGTTGATAAAAGCAATTAATACGTTTGATCCAGATAAGAATATCAAACTTGCAACGTATGCATCCAGATGTATTGAAAATGAGATTCTGATGTATCTGAGGAGAAATAGTAAGACCAAGATGGAAGTGTCGATTGATGAGCCTTTAAACGTCGATTGGGATGGAAATGAACTGCTGTTGTCGGACATTTTGGGAACAGAGGAAGATGCTGTCTATAAGGATCTGGAAAATGATGCAGAGAAGAAAGTACTGATCAAAGCAATCAGCCGCCTGTCAGGAAGGGAACAGATGATCATCCGGATGAGGTTCGGTCTGGGGACAGCCGACGGAGAAGAAAAGACACAGAAAGAGGTGGCAGATATGCTTGGTATTTCCCAGTCTTACATATCCAGATTAGAGAAAAAGATTATGCAAAGATTGCGCCGGGAAATGGTGAAGTATTCCTGAAAATGTGCTACAATAAAAAGAAAAAGGGGTTGGTCATATGAGGCTTAGTTTTTTTGGAGCAGCCCATGAAGTGACTGGAAGCTGTCATCTTCTTGAAGCATGCGGAAAGAATATCTTGATTGACTGTGGAATGGAGCAGGGACCGGATCTTTACGAGAATCAGGAACTTCCGGTTGCACCGGGAGATGTAGATTACATTCTTCTGACACATGCACATATTGATCATTCCGGAAATATTCCGCTTCTGGTGAAAAAAGGATTTTCCGGGGAGATCATCACCACATTTGCAACGGCAGATCTTTGTGATATTATGCTTCGTGACAGCGCACATATTCAGGAATTTGAAGCGGAATGGAGAAACAGGAAGGCAAGAAGAAGCGGAGAACCGGAATACGAACCGATTTATACGGTTGCAGACGCAGATGCCGCAACGAAGCTTCTGCACCGGTAGATTACGGACAGAAGATTACGTTGTGTGACGGAATTGAAGTAAGATTCAATGATGTGGGGCATCTGCTTGGATCGGCAAGCATTGAAGTATGGATAACCGAAGGAGATGTCTCAAAGAAGGTTGTATTTTCCGGAGATGTGGGAAATGTCAATCAGCCGATCATTAAAGATCCCCAGTTAGTAAAAGAGGCAGACTATCTGGTGATCGAATCTACATACGGAGACCGTACACATGGTGAGGATATTCCAGATTATGTGGGAGAGTTTACAAGGATTTTGAGAGAGACATTCCAAAAAGGCGGCAATGTGGTGATTCCTTCTTTTGCGGTTGGACGTACGCAGGAGATTTTGTACTTTATCCGTGAGATCAAAGAAAAGAATCTGCTTCCGGAATTTCCGGGATTTGAAGTATATGTGGACAGTCCGCTTGCAATCGAAGCGACGAATGTGTTTAATAAAAATGTCAAAGGATGTTTGATGAGGAAGCAATGGAATTGGTAAATCAGGGGATCAATCCTCTGCTGTTCCGGGGTCTGAAGACGACGATTACCAGTGACGAGTCCAGACAGATCAACTTTGATACAAAACCGAAAGTTATCCTGTCTGCATCCGGTATGTGCGAAGCAGGACGGATCCGGCATCATTTGAAGCATAATCTGTGGCGTCCGGAATGCACGATTTGTTTTGTGGGATATCAGGCAGTCGGAACGCTTGGAAGAAAACTGATTGAGGGTGCAGAGAGTGTAAAGCTGTTTGGAGAGAATATCACGGTCAATGCTAGGATCGAGGTATTGAAAGGAATCAGCGGACATGCAGATATGAACGGTCTTTTGGACTGGATCAGGGGATTTGAAAAAATACCGGACCGCGTAATGGTTGTGCATGGGGAAGATACAGTGACAGATCATTTTGCAAAATTGGTAGAAGATACATTCGGTTGTCCGGCATTCGCACCATATTCAGGTGGAACGGTAGACCTCGCAGCAAATGAGATTATAACGATCGGACAGAAGATTCCGAAAAAATCAGATGAGAAACCGAGTAAGCTTAAGAGTGCATCCGCATTTAATCGTCTGGTGGCAGCTGCAAAGCGTTTGCTGAACGTTGTGTATAAGAATGAAGGTCTGGCGAATAAAGATATGGCCAAGTTCGAGACCCAGATCCAGAATCTGGCAGATAAGTGGGATAGATAACGCAGAATCTGCCAGATGTCAAGGAGTAAAATTTTTTTTTATTGATAAGAAACCGCATAAGCCTGTGCGATAAGGAGCATCATCTTAATAGAAACTGATGGATGAGATTCTGACAGGAGGTCTGTAATGGCACAGGGAAAGGTAGAAATATGTGGTGTGAATACGGCAAAGCTTCCTATCCTGAATGAAGAGGAGAAGGAAGCTTTGTTTGTACGCATCAAAGAAGGAGACCGGGAAGCGAAAGAAGAGTACATTAAAGGAAATTTACGACTTGTCCTGAGCGTGATAAGACGATTTGGGGCAAGCGGGGAGAACCCGGATGATCTGTTCCAGATTGGGTGTATCGGACTGATTAAGGCGGTTAATAATTTTAACACAGAATTAGAGGTAAAATTTTCCACCTATGCAGTACCAACAGCGGTAGGAAGTGGAGAAAAGGAAGAAAAGGCCAAGATTCTATTATATGATTAAGATAATAAAGACGGTAGTTGAAAATATAAATATATAGATTAAGAGAAAAAGATTTTGAAAATAATTGAAATCTTTTATTTTTTGCTTGGCTAGTAAACGATATAAAAAACTTATATACAGTCCAATTCTGTAAAAGTTGAAAAACAACATGTTTTATGGTAAAATATAAGTATCGAAAAAGCAATAAAACTAAATAATGGGGACAATGAAATAGCACTTCTGACGGTAAGATGTAATTATCGTGGGAGGTGCTATTTTTATGTATAAAGAAAATATGAATTATGAGAATCAGCAACGAATGATATTTGACATGGTAAATGAGTTTGGAATACCAGAGATACAACCTACAAAGTATGAAACGTGCGAGTTTATCGGATTCAACCAAGCTAAGACATGCAAGGACAGAGCCGGGAAAGGCGTGCATTTCTTTCTTGACGATTACCAATTTCAAAGATTATGGAACAGGCCAGATGCTTACATCAATATGCTTTCGCAGTTTCGATTTATCATGTCACCGGATTTCAGCACTTATACTGATTTTCCAAAAGCATTACAGATTTACAACCACTTTCGCAAACACTGGATAGGTGCATATATGCAGATGTACGGTATTGATGTGATACCTACAATTAGTTGGAGCGACAGAAAATCGTTTGAGTGGTGCTTTGACGGGGAGCCGGTAGGCGGTGCGGTAGCAATATCCAGTGTCGGAGTGATGAACAGCAAGGAGCGGAAAGCACTGTTCATTGACGGATATATCTGCATTTTACAATGGATGATAACCTGTCTCTGTCTGAAGCAATCAAGAAGAGATACCGAAGCATGTATGTAGGTGTGTTCTTCAAACGGTATATCTTAGGACTGTGGTGTGTGGCTGAGGGACTTGTCTATCAGATGTTTGACGAAGAGAAGCACGTGCACATGAACACATGACGGGAGCGAAAGAATACATCGTATCTATTGACTACGGTACAGTCAATCCGTTCTCTGCCGGACTGTGGGCGTTTAACGGGCGAACGGCGCAGAGAGAAGCAGAAGTGTATTATAACAGTCGTGAGACCGGTAAGAGAGTGGATGATGAAGCATACTATAAGATGCTGAAAGAGCTGATAGGTGATAGAAAGGTGTATTGTATCATCATAGATCCGTCTGCCGCATCATTCATTGAAGTAATTAAGAAATACGGAGAATATACAGTAAAGAAAGCAGATAATGATGTGCTTGACGGTATACGTGTGGTTACGACTATGTTAAACAAAGGCATGCTTAAGATATACGAAGACTGCAAAGACTGTATTAACGAATTCGGTATGTACCGATGGGATGAAGAAAAGAGTGAGGATGCAGTTATTAAAGAAAATGACCACGCTATGGATGATACAAGGTATTTCTGCTACACATTCTTAAGAAGACGCTTAAGATGGCAGTATTAATGGAGTGAAACAATGAGACTGATAGAAAAGATTAAGGCGGTATGGAACAAAATGGTTAAAGTAAATGACGCTAAAAACATATTCGGAATTGAAACAGGGCGGTCTTCTGATATGGATACCGCCCTATCACTGTATAAAAGCATGAGATCTGGTGTGCCAAAGTGGTGTACTAGTGGGAAGATAAAGCCGACAAGGTTTTCGAATGTGATCTGTCGTGAGATAGCGAACCTCACACTGTTTAATACGGATATCGAGATTACAGGGAATAACGAACTGCAAAAGAGATTTGACAGAGTGATGAACACCTTACAGGAGAAACAAGAGGAAAGCTGTGCGACCTGTGGAATGATGGTCAAGAGCAATGGTGATGATGTGGAGTTTTTGGATCCGGATTACTTTCTGATTACAGACACTAACACGGACGGGGATGCGTTAGCAGCTATCGGTTAAAAATCCCTTGCTATTTAAGGAAAGTACGGGCACAGCAAAAAAAAGTAGAAAATGCCATGATTATTGTATCACTAAGAAAAGGAGAATAAATATGGCAACAATGAGTGAAGAAACCATTTGCGAAGTAGTCAAAAGCTGTGCCTACGGTTACACGGTAGACGAATTGGCAGAACACTATGGCATGGAAAAAGCAGATGCAGAAAAGTTTGTGAAAGATCATGCATCAGAAATTGCAGAAACGAAAGAATATTTAAAACAGGAGGGATATATTGAGTAGGGTAGTCGATGTTTCTGAACATAACAAGAACATCGACTGGGCGAAAGTAAAAGCATCTGGCATTGTAGGCGTTATCCTTAGATGCGGATATGGACAAGATCAGATTGGACAGGATGATAAAAAATGGCCTGAGAAATGTATCTGAATGCGAGCGTCTTGGCATTCCTTACGGTGTATATCTGTATTCTTACGCAAAGACTACAGGTGCGGTGCATGGAGAAATCAACCATGCATTAAGACTTCTAAAAGGACATTCTCCGGCATGGCCTGTATATTTTGACAGCGAACAGCGGGGAACGCAGGGCGTTGCAAAAGCCAATGCAAAAGCATTTTGTGACGCAATGGTGGCACATGGCTATAAAGCCGGAATTTATGCATCTACATCTTGGTATAAGAACTATATCGGTCAGACATGGGGATATTCTCTGTGGATTGCATCTTACGGCTCTAAATCTGCCGGAGTAGACGGAATTGATATGTGGCAGTACACATCGAAAGGCTCTATTCCTGGAATCCCTGGAAATGTAGACGTGAACTATCTCTATAAGGATTTTGGCGGTATGGTAACTCCGGTACAGAAACCGACTGTAGCACCGGCACCTAAACCGGTAGATGAATCTTGGAAAGGTGACAAGCGGTATTATCTCAATAATTCCCGTGTTGGAGAATGGCAGAAAGCCATGAACAAAGGATTTGATACCAACGCACTGTCTGTTGATGATAAATTCGGTGTCGGCTCACAGAATTTTGCCAAAACGCATATCTTATGGGCAGGACAGACGCACAACTGTATCACGGCTATCAGATGGCTTAGACGTACCCTCAGAGACGTATATGGCTTTACAAAGCTGTCTTACAACGAGGGGTGGACAGACTATCTCGGAAAGTGCGTAGAGGTATTCCAGAGGAACAGAGGACTTACACCGGATAGAAAAGTAGGACTTGTCACAACCTACTGGCTCTTATCCGGCATCGTAAAATAATATAAGAGCATTACACTTTGCATACAATACCAAAACACCCACTACCGATTGCTCGATGTAGTGGGTGTTTTTATTTTAATAAAATCTTATCCGGAACAAGATTCAGTGTAGTTTGATAATTCGCCGTGAATGTGTGATTGTCTTCGTTTAGTACCTCATTCCACATACCTAGAGATGTGCCATACGGTTGCAAAATCAATACACTGTCTATGGTAGGATACTGTGAATCGGATTGCTCGTAATTCCTGTAAGTGCCAGTTATGGATACGTGTATTTCGTAAGGATACTTAATTTCACGATACGGTTCGCTGTCATGGTTGTATATGCTCGCTGTGATCGTCTCGATCGTATATGTAGTATGGCCGGATAGAGTGCATGTTGTAAACTCTACCTTTTTCTATAGGGATAGGAGTTCCGTCTTACTTACTTTTTCCGGCTCAGATGTAGAGTGTTCAATGTTGGTTATGTTTGTATAATATTTATTTATCGGAGATTCAACGATTCTTTCCTGTTTTTCCACAACTTTTGTCTGAGGTAATGCACTCTTGACGGATGCGGTATTATTCGATGATTTACTTAACAACCTTTCGTCTACAGACTGCATTATTTCCGATTTAAGCGTTTCTTTTTCATCATCGGTAAGTTTGTCCTGTTCATCTAGCTTCGCCTGTATATGGCTGTCTAAATCACTCAGAATATCTTCCCTCAGTTGTTTATTATTCTCTTTTATGGCAGATTCTATCTTTTTGTCCACTTCGCTTTCGGTTAATCCAGAAGAGCAACCTGTTAAAGCAGTCATGGCACACACAAGGACAACTGCCGTCAATCTATTTTTCATAATTTTTATACATAATATGGATTTGGCTTTCCAAGGATAGCAATCAAATCTATAATCACACCAATGAAGAGAAGCCCAAACGTACATATATACAGGATTCCCATGCCTATTTTCCCCTCGTAAAATTTATGTGCGCCAACAAATCCCAAACATAAGCATAAGAAAAATGCTATCCATTTATTTTTCGGGCATCCATAATATCTTGCAGAGGAAGAAGCAGAAGCACTTGCACTGGAACTTGCGGAAGAAGAAGCGGACGGAGCGTTGTTTATGATTATGCTCTGATCTTTGCTTTTTAATTCTTCAACCTGTTTACCGCATTTCGGGCATACTACGCAATCAGAATCTATCCGTTCTCCACAATGCTTACAGTATTTTTTGCCGTCATCCATTTTTATGTTTCCTTTCAATTTTTTATATAGTATGCTATGATTATATTCTATTAAGTATTTTTCTTT
>ENA-OQLB01001189-OQLB01001189.1-human-gut-metagenome-genome-assembly--contig:-NODE-1189-length-11863-cov-1.883776_pt1 | contig 11863 bp, 16 predicted proteins | sample MGYA00242656_ERZ504813 | MGnify/ENA primary metagenome ERZ504813 (study PRJEB26092, sample SAMD00036388) | human gut metagenome | host: Homo sapiens | study: EMG produced TPA metagenomics assembly of... | reverse complement strand
TCCGAAGGACAGAGCCGATATGTAGTAATAGAGCCCAATTATCTTTATGAGGGAGAAGAAAAAGAACAACGGAATCAGGAGATTGAATCGGCAAGAACCTCCTGTCTTTCTGGCATTTCAGACCTTTCAGATGAATACGAAAAGATAAAATACATTTACACCTATCTCATAGATAACGTAGATTATGATCTTGATGCACCGGATAACCAGAATATTTACAGTGCTCTTGTCGGAAAAAGATCGGTTTGTGCCGGCTATGCAAAAAGCTGCCAGTATCTGCTGCAACAACTGGGTATTTACTGTATCTATGTAACCGGACAGACTACAGATCCAAATGGAGGCATCGCAGACCATGCATGGAATATTGTTCAGTGCAATGGTCAATATTATTATGTAGATGCAACCTGGGGAGATCCGATTTTCTCGGCGAAGATAATGGCTATCAGATACCGAACCTGATTGCTTACGATTATCTCTGCTGCAGTGAAAAAGAGCTAGAAAAAACACATATGATCAGCACGGACTATGTATATCCATCATGTCAGTCTGAAAATCTGAACTATTATCAGCTGAACGGCATGTATTATGATACCTATGAGCCTGGTATGCTGCGAGAAGTGATCGACAGATCGATTGAGAGCCAGGAGGCTTATACGATATTTAAAATGTCAGATGATGCAGTCTATCAGGAGGTCGTGGATGAAATGCACGAAACCCTCATGGAAGAAGGTGCAGGATACCTGGGTGAGCTATATGGACTTTGGCAGGTTTCTTATTCATACAGTGAAGAAGCATCCCTTAACAAATTTATTATTTACTGGTTTTATGAATAAAAAGATAGTGGGCAGAACAATTTGCCCACTATCTTTTTATCTACAACGTCGTTTCCAGATTGTTTCCCGAAATGTATGCCGCAAGCTTTTCACCAAGCAGTTTATATTTTTCGCCTTCTAACAGTGGATCTTCCCTCAGGATTTCCCCCGATGCTTCTCCTGCTTTTTTCAGAAGCTCCGAATCCTGGAACACATCTCCGATCCGGAAATCCATTAATCCGCTTTGCCGGATTCCAAAAAGATCTCCTGGTCCCCGAAGCTTCAGATCTTCATTCGCAATAAAAAATCATCATTGGATTTGTTCAGGATCTCAAGTCGTTTTTTTTGTCTCTTTCGTCTTCGAACCACTCATAAAAATACAATAGGACTGGTGTCTGCCACGTCCTACACGCCCGCGGAGCTGATGAAGCTGTGCCAGCCCAAAACGCTCAGCATTCTCCACCATGATCACCGTAGCATTCGGCACATTGATACCAACCTCAATAACTGTTGTCGACACCAGGACCTGGATCTCATTCTTTGCAAATGCTCCCATGATCTCGTCTTTTTCTGCCTGTTTCATCCGCCCATGAAGCGCAGCGATCCGGATCTTGTCACCCATCTCACTTTGCAGAAGCTGCGCATAGTCAAGAACATTCTCTGCATCCATTGCCTCGCTCTCTTCTACCATCGGACAAATCACATAGCACTGTCTTCCTTCGGCGACCTGCTTCTGCATAAAGCGGTAAGCAGTCGGTCGGTAACTGGTATCCACCACACAGTTCTTGATTGGCAGACGGTTTGCCGGAAGTTCATCAATCACCGAAATATCCAGATCTCCATATAAAATGATTGCCAGTGTTCGAGGAATCGGTGTCGCACTCATTACAAGAATATGAGGAATTTGTCCTTTCCCGGCAAGTGCCTCTCTCTGACGGACACCAAATCGGTGCTGTTCATCGGTAACAACAAGTGCCAGATTCTGGTATTCCACCTTCTCCTGGATCAGTGCATGGGTTCCCAGAACAATCTGCACTTCTCCCGCAGCAATCCTCTGATAAGCTTCCCTTTTTTCCTTTGCTGTCATCGACCCGGTCAAGAGCTCGGTTTTCACCGGAATCTGATACTTTTCCAGCATCTCTATGACTGATTCGTAATGCTGCTTGGCCAGAACTTCTGTCGGAGCCATCATTGCGCCCTGATAACCGTTCAGTGCCGCCAGAAGAAGAGCCAGAAGCGCTACTATTGTCTTACCAGAGCCAACATCCCCCTGGATCAGGCGTGACATCACTAGCTTTCCGCACATCTCCTCCTGGATCTGTTCCCAGACTCTCTTCTGTGCTCCGGTCAGTTCATATGGCAGATTTGCAAGAAAGCGGTCGATTTCCGACCGCCTTTTTATCACAAATCCATTTTCGGCACGCTCATTTCGCTCCCTCGTCCTGCGAAGAGCAAGCACGAAAACTAAAAATTCTTCAAATACAAAGTCTCTCTCTTGCATGGTAAAATTCTGCCTTATCCAGTGGAAAATGTATCCCGCGGATCGCATAGTTATACTCAGCCAGATGATATCGAAGGCGCAGATCTTTCGGTAGATCATCAGAGACGAGATCCAGATATTCCATCGCACCTTTAACCGCTTTTGCTACCGCATTGTTCGTCATACCGGCAGTTAACGGATAAATTGGCTGAAGAGTTCCACACTTTTTATCGTAACTATCCGGTGGTGAAAATAACTCTGGATGCTCCATAATCAGCTGATCCTTTTTGAAACTACCCGTCCTCTTATGATAACTGGCATTCCCTGCTTCAATGTATTACGCAGAAATGGCATACGAAACCAGATCACCTTCAAAGTACCAGTCAGATCTTTTACGTATGCTGTCGTAATCTGCATACGCTTTCCTCCTCCAACCTGTACTCTTCCGTATATCACACCTTTTACCGTGCTGATCTTTCCTTCTTCCAGCTCTCCTACGCTTACCGGCTCTTCATATACATCATATCCTCTGGGATAATAACGGAGCAGATCGCCGATGGTAAAAATTCCCATCTTGTGAAACAGTTCCTCGGTTTTTGCCCCGATTCCTTTCAGATTACGGATTTCTGACTGCTCATTCATAAGTCTATTCTACCGCCAACACATAGTAATAAATCGGCTGTCCGCCCATGTGTGCATCTACGTCCATATCCGGATATAATTCTTCAATCTCTGCTGTCAGCTTTTCTGCTTCTTCTTCGGAAACTTCTTCTCCATAATAGAGACTGATCAGTTCAGAATCATCATTTACCAGCTGTGCCAGCATGTCCTTTGTAGTACCATCGACAGACTTACCAACTGCAAGGATACCTGCATCACCAATTCCCATGATATCACCTTCATGGATTTCTTTATCATCGATGTGGGTATCACGGACAGCATAAGTCACCTGACCTGTCTTTACACATTTGATCGCTTCCAGCATCGTCTCTTCATTTGTATCCACATCTTCTTCTGCATTGTAATTCAGAACTGCTGTGATTCCCTGCGGAACGGTCTTTGTCGGAATTACGATAATATCCTTGTCTTCTGTCAGATCACGCGCCTGATTTGCAGCCATTACGATATTCTTATTATTCGGAAGAATGTAAATATAGTCTGCATTTACATGATCGATCGCTGTCAACATATCCTCCGTACTCGGTTCATGGTCTGACCACCTTCGATAATGTAGTCCACGCCAAGTTCTTTGAAGATTTCATTTAATCCTTCTCCGATCGAAACAGCAATAAATCCGACCTTTTTACGTGGCTCTTTGGCTTTTTCTTTCTCTTTCTGGGCTGCTGCAAGCTTTTCTGCATCTTTGATCAGCTTTTCCTGATGCTCTTCACGCATATTATCAATCTTCATACGGGATAACTGTCCATAAGTAAGTGCTTTCTGGATTGCAAGTCCCGGATCATTCGTATGAACATGAATCTTAACAACGTCTTCATCAGCTACACATACGATAGAATCCCCAATGGATTCCAGATAAGCCTTAAATTCTACTTCATCCTTTTCTGTAAATTCTTTGTCCAGGAGAATAATAAATTCGGTACAGTAACCAAATTTGATATCCACTGTACTCTCATTTTCAACCTTTGTTGCATTAACAGCCGGAGAAGCCGGTGCAAGTGCACTATAGTCAATCTCTTTGTCGAGGAATGCATCATATGCCCCACGCAGCACCTCCAGAAGTCCCTGTCCGCCGGAATCTACAACACCTGCCTCCTTTAATACAGGAAGCATATCCGGAGTCTTTGCCAGAACAGTCTCTGCCTCTTCAATCAGCTTCGGGAGAAATTCTTCCAGATCATCTGTCTCCTCTGCAAGTGTCTGAGCCTTTTCAGCCACTCCTTTTGCAACGGTAAGAATCGTACCTTCCTTCGGCTTCATAACAGCCTTATATGCTGTCTCTTTTGCACGTACAGCTGCTCTTGCAAGTGCAGGTACATCAATTTCACTTTCCGTCTTGATGGATTTTGTGAATCCACGAAGCAGCTGAGAAAGAATAACACCGGAGTTACCTCTTGCACCACGGAGAGAACCGGGTGAAATTGCCTTCGCAAGAGAAGCCATATCCATGCCTTCCAGTGCAGTTACTTCTTTTGCTGCCGCCATAATTGTCATAGACATATTGGTTCCTGTATCACCATCCGGTACAGGGAACACGTTCAGTTCATTGATATATTCCTTTTTTGCTTCTATATTCTGTGCGCCTGCAAGAAACATCTTCGCAAGCAGTTCTACATCGATACTCTTTGTTGCCACAACAAGTTCCTCCTTAATTAATCGATCACGCGGACGCCTTCGATATAGATGTTGATCTTATCGACGCTCATACCTGTAAATTCTTCAACTTTATACTTCACGTTGCTGATCAGATTGTCTGTTACTGCTGAAATACTTACTCCGTAAGCTACGACCACATGAAAATTAAGTGTAATCTTATTCTCATCAGAGATTCCGACCTGGATTCCCTTTGTAAGGCTTTCTTTTTTCAAAAGTTTTACCAGACCATCTTTCATGCTGACAGCTGCCATACCGACAATTCCAAAACATTCAACTGCTACAGATCCTGCATATTTTGCGATCACTTCCGGATCGATCGTGATGATTCCTAAATCAGTACTCATACTTCCCTTCATATGCCATCCTCCAATTCTCAAAATTCATATCAATAAATCTATTTTTAAACGTTGAAATAATTATACTCTATTTCCAATGCTTTTACAACCAATGCAGCCCGATAATCAGGCATGCTGACACCTGCCTGATTATACGGCAGCTCACTTAACAGTTCACTGTCGTACATTCGCCAAATACAGATCCAATCAGATTTTTGTGCGAGCACAAATCTGGACAATTCCGTATTTGTCTCATCGTATACGCAAAAAACCGAAGCTTAAAAGCTTCGGTTCTCATCATTCCGCTCAGATTAAGCTCTTTCAACGCGTCCGGATTTCAGGCAGCTTGTACATACGTACATTTTCTGTGTTCCGCCGTTTTCCGTTTTAACTCTAACGGATTTTACGTTAGATTTCCACATCTTAGATGATCTTCTATGAGAGTGACTTACGTTATTTCCGAAATGAGCACCCTTTTCACAAATAGCACATTTAGCCATGATTGCACCTCCTAACGATCTGAAATGTCCGCTTACAAATCTTGCAGACTCACAACAATAGTTATTTTAACAGAAACTTTTAACAATTGCAAGTGTTATTTTCACTTTTATGCATTTTTTGTTTCTTCATTATGTCCATAATAACCCTCATACTTCTGTGAGCCATAATATTTGTTATAATATCCCTTCTGGTTCTTACGCTCTACCTTGTTAAGGACAACGCCAAGAACGGACACTCCCGAATTTTCCAGCTGGTCTTTTACATTCTGCACCAGACGGTATTTGGTCTTACCTGCTTCGACAACAATGATCGCGCCATCACTCTGATGTCCGATGATTGCCGCATCAATAACAAGACCAAGCGGCGGACAGTCAATGATAATATAATCATAGACATTCTTCATGGACTCCAGCATACCGGTAAAACGTTTGGATTCCAGAAGCTCTGTCGGATTCGGAGCCTCCGGTCCGGAAAGAAGAATATGAAATTTCGGAATATTTGTCGCCATAATCACATCTGCAAGCACACACTGTCCGGAGAGGAAGTGTGACAGCCCTTTATCTGCACCGGTAATCTGAAGTTTCGATGCCATAACAGAATTCCTGATATCCGCATCAACAAGAATAACAGATTTTCCCATGTCTGCAATTGATTCTGCCAGCGCAACAGAAACAGAGCTTTTCCCCTCTCTCGGCACACAGCTTGTTACAAGAATGACTCTTTTATCATCTCCGCAAAACTGCAGATTGGTACGCAATGTCCGGATTGCTTCACGCACCCCGTAGCTTTCTTTTCAATCGATAAATTAACCTTTTTCAACAAAACACCTGCTTTCTTCCCCACGCGGGGCTATCTGAATCTCTTTATCTGCTCTTCCATATCCGTCTTGGATTATCTACAAAAATCTCTTCCGCATAATCCTGTCCCATCTTTTTTTCTGACGTAAGTGGCACACTTCCCGAGGTTCATCTTCCGCCCCTCCAGATTGTGTGCATCTGATCCTATAAAATCCACAAGATCATCTTTCATCAGGCCGGCACAGAACTTTTTAATCGTATGTCCTTCATATCCCAATACGGAATCTGCATTTATCTGGATCTGTGCTCCAAGTTTTTTCAGTTCCTGGATTCTCTCCGGTTCTGACAGCAAAAATACCTTTCAACATGTGCAACGATCGGTCGATATCCCTTGGTGATCAGCTCATAAATGTAATTACGGACCGTGACAAAACTGTCATTGGTTGAAAACTCTGTCAAAACATATCTGCTTCCAAGCATCGTCGGCCGAAGCTTCTTATCAAGATGCCGGATCATCTGCTCATTCCGGTAATACTCGCAGCCAAGCCTCAGTCCAATTCCAACTTCTTCAGCATAATCGCGAAGTTCATGGTATACTCGGATCACCTTTTTCATGGAAGGCTCAAACATCTCCGGTCTGTAATGCGGAGTCGCAATGATATAACGTACTCCCTGCTCATAGGCATCCCGTATCATTGCTCTGGAAGTCTCCATATCCGGTGCTCCATCATCTACTCCCGGAAGAATATGACAATGAATATCTACCAACATCAAAACGTATCTCTCCTGTCAAAAAGAAAACGCCCCTCACGGTGACTCCCGCCACAAAGAAGCGTTTTCAACATATGTTTGTATTATCTAACAGCTTTCTTTTTAAGACCGAATGCTACTGCTACTGCTGCCAGTCCAAGTACTGCAACTGCTGATACAGCTGTTGCGCTTGTAGCCGGTGAAGTAGCTGTTCCTGTAGCGGATGTAAGAGTTGTCTTGTCAACAACAAATGCAACCGGTGACAGTGAACTAAATGTACCTGTTACTGTTCCATCTGCAACAGTTGTATCAATCTTCTCCCAAGCTGATGCTGATCTATTGTAATGCAGAATCTGAACTTTAGAAGAAGCTGTTACGCCTTTCATTACGAATGTGATCTTAAGTGGGAATTTAGCTCCTTCCGGCGCTGTAACTTCCTTAACATCAGCAACTGTCATATTCGCATTAAAATCGCTCCCAATTACTTCTTTCAATTTTGCTTCAGTCTTAATGTCTGCAACTGCCTGTGTGTATTCTGCCGGGATCTCAGATGTGATAGAAACATTCACTGCATTACCATCTGTATCTGTTGCGCTGCTTACAGCTGTAACAACTGTAGAAGCTGCCGGGCTTGGTGCTGCAAATGCCGTCATTCCGATGCAGGATACCATAGCTGCAATAAGACCAACTGTCTTTAAGATTCTTGACTTCATTTTCTTTGACCTCCTCACATAGTTTATTTGATATTCGCTATATCAAGCTATACTATACTACAATTACATTATTTTGTAAAATATTTTTAATATTATTTTTTTTAATTCTTTATTGTCTACCAGATACTGCGCATGTCCGTCTTTCTCAATAATCTCACCCGGAACTTTCACGGTGTCCTCTGCAATCTTATAATCTGTCAGCTCTTCCATCTCATCCGCAGTCATGTTTGTTGTCATATAATCCTCCAATTTCTGGTACAGAGAAAGATACTCTGTTTCGCTTTGAATACTCTGCATCTTCTCGATCAGAGCATCCATAAACTGTGACTGACGTTCCATGCGCTGATTGTTACTGTCAAGGACTTCAATATCTCTTTTACGGACATATTTTTCAGCAAGTTCCCCATTAAGAGTAACTTCTGCACCTTTTTCAAATGCAGGATCAACAGCTGTATAATCTTCTGGCACGGTAAGAGTAATTCCTCCAACCGCATCGGTTGCTGCAACCAGCCCCTCCAGCGTCAGTGAAAAATAAGAATCTACATTCACGCCATACATAAGTTCTGATACCTTCTCAGATGTCAGACGGCAGCTCTCTTCTGCCCCGTCCCCATATGCGTACTGAAGTGCGATCTGCCATTTTCCGTCATCAGCTGTTACCTGTCACATCATAAATATCGATTCCCACCATAGAATCTCTGGAAATCTGAATGATCTGTGCCGTCTTCTCTTCTTTATTAAGGACCAGAAGATTCAGGCTGTCGCTCTGTCCGTTTTCTCCCGGGTTATTACCAAGATCTGCTTTTTCTTTCTTGTCAACACCCATGAACAGAACGGTCTTGATATCCGGGTTGAGTTTGTATTTCTTTCCGTCTTCTTCGATGATTCCGGACTGTGATTCCGTTTCGTCTGCACCCGCTTCTGCCGATGCCTCCTGTTTTTTCTGCGTACCGCTTTTCCCTTTTGTAACCGTATAAACGACACCTGCCAACAGCCCTGCGCAGATAATTGCAAGTATCACGATTACCAGATTTCTATTCTTCATTTGTCAGAACCGCCTCCACAAGAAGTCTATGGTTTGATTCTCCCGTCACACAGGTACTGAGCGACAGGATCCGGTCTTCTGTTCCTACGCTTTCGATATCACTGTAACGGCTTCTCAGGTCTCTGGAATCCTGAAGTGAATCCAGGAAAGCCTGTCTCTGGTCATCCATTACATAATTGAAAGAGTTGATCAGATGACGGTCATCATAAATAACTGCCGCGAAAATCCGGTAAGTCAGAACATGATCTGGTGTATAAATGATCACATTTGGATATTTTTCAATATATCCTTCTTCCAGATAACGATCCAGTGTATGAAACATGGTATCTACACCCTCACCCATCTGATGTCCGTAAATAACCGTATTGAAATCTGTAAAATTCTTACTGTTGCATGCCTGTGTAAAAATAGCACCATCCGCCGCTTCTACGCGTTCCCAGGTATGAGATAGATAATAATTATCATCCTCATTATTCTGGCAAACCGGATAATCAACGGTTGTTCCATCAATCTTAATCCATGCGTAAATATCCGGGTTTTTTTCCTGAAGGGATGCAAAATCAATCGGTATCTCCGGCTTTGTCTGCTCTCCGTCATCACTATCTGCTTTTGACGGTGTCACATTTTCCGTTGCCAGCTTTTTTGCATCATCATACGACTGCTTCGTCTTTGCCGCCGTGGCGTAATACCAAATCAGATAACCTGCACAGCAGACTGCTATCACAAGCAACACCGCAACAATAATCTTTCTTGTCCTGTCTTTCAAATCGATTCCCTCTTTTCTGTCGGAATCGCTGCAAGCATATGAAGTCCAAGATATTTTTTAATATCATCCTTCATTCTGGACTGTATCGTTAACCAAATATTTAATCACAATAATTCCTATAGCCAAAAATGCAACCGCCAACGCTCCAATTATTGTATTTTTCATCGTATTCGGTGATGAAGCTTTTTTAGGTACCACCGCTTCCTCCACAATCTTAGGTTTATCACTAGACATAACATACGCTACTCGTTCTGCTGTCACTTCTGCAAGTTCATTTGCAATTGCCTTTGCCTCTTTTGCATTCTCATCAATTACCGTAAAGCGCAAATTCGTGTATCAGTCTGATTATCTGTCTGAATCATTGCCACAAGCTCATCATACGAATATTTCAATTTTAACTTTTCAATCACCTCTTCTATAACTGGGCGGCTCGTCGCAAAAATTTCAAAATCAGCTGTAAGCTGCGATCCCATCTGGATATCTGCAAGAGATGTCACACTGGTTGTCTTCGTTAAAATATAAATCATCGATGAAGCTGAATATTTCGGAGTAAGGAAGAGTTTTGTCCCACTAAACGCAATCACTCCACCTACGATAAAGCACAGAATAATCACCCATAATTTATTCAACAACAAATGAAAGATCTCGCCAAGATCAATCTCGATCTCATCATCTCTCTGTGCCTCTAACTGTTTTAATTCATTCATATTTTTCTTTCCTCTTCTGCTTTTTTACTTCCGGGATTCATTTAATTCCACAGTTTTTTCGGATAAACGCCATCCTCTGTCATCTTCTTGAATCCGGCCTGTGCAAGTTCTGTATCTTCTTTATAAGTAATACCGATCCATTTATCGTGTGTTTCCAGAACCTTTACATCCACATTTCCTTCTTTTAAAAGATCTCCTACAATATTTGGAAGAAGATATTCTTTTTTTCAAAGGATCTCCTGCTTCATCTTTTAAAAATTCTGCAAATCTCTCATCCAGAACCTGAATGAAATCCGGATAACCAGCCCACATATTCATAGATACATTAGAATCTGGTGTGATCCACTTCTGAACCTCTTCGCTGTCGCAGTGAACCCCGTCAGCCTGGATACTGATTCCGGTTGTCTCATGAATCTGTTCAAGCATTCCATTTTCATCTACCACGCATACGCCACGGGTAACTGTTCCATTCTCACTGACCGTATTCTTCAGAATAAATCCAGCCATGCCCATCTGCATCTTATCTGCTGTCTCTGCGTGCGCAATCAAGTAATCATGGAGAAGCTTAAACGCTTCCTTTCCATAATAATCATCTGCATTGATGATCACAAACGGTTCTTTTACTACATCTTTACAACACAGGACTGCCTGACCGGTTCCCCAAGGTTTGGTACGTCCCTCCGGAACTTCAAAACCAGCTGGAATATCTGCAAGATCCTGATATACATATTCCACCTCGATCTGATCTCCGATACGATTTCCGATTACAGAACGGAATTCTTCTTCAATATCTTTTCTGATAATAAATACAACCTTGTCAAAACCAGCTTCTTTTGCATCATAAATAGAGTAATCCATAATGATCTCCCATTCGGAGACATCTTGCGAGCTGCTTGATTCCTGTTCCAAATCTTGAACCGATTCCTGCTGCCATAATAATCAGAGTAGTCTTCATAATAAATTCTCCCTCACTAAAAACTGTCAATCTACATTATATACACTGTTTTTCTCCGTCAAAACATTACATTTTAAACGCTTTATTCAAAAATCTTACATAAAAACAGCTATTCGTAATTATACTTCAATTTTTTCACAATGTCTACCACCTATTACGAAATTAAGGAACTCCCCTCTTCCTATCCATAACATTTTGATATGAATATAATTCATTATTGCTATTTTACGTTATCTTTACTCATGATATGATGAACCCAGTTAAAAAAATAACAAAATGAATTAGAGAAAGAGAGAGGTACTAAAATGGAAGACAATAAATTATGTCTTGAAAAGCAGCCATTATCTGATGAACTGCTCAACAAAATGAATGCCTACTGGCGTGCTGCCAACTATCTGTCAGCCGGTCAGTTATACCTTCTTGATAATCCGCTTCTGAAAAAGCCATTGACCATGGATCAGATCAAGAAAAAAATCGTCGGACACTGGGGAACCGTACCTGGACAAAACTTCATCTATGTACACTGCAACCGTGTCATCAAACGTTATGATCTGGATATGATTCTTCTTCCGGTCCGGGACATGGCGGAAACTTCCTGATCGCCAACACTTATCTGGAAGGTTCTTATAGTGAAGTTTATCCGAACATCAGCCAGGATGAGGAAGGCA
>ENA-OQLB01001188-OQLB01001188.1-human-gut-metagenome-genome-assembly--contig:-NODE-1188-length-11865-cov-3.732067_pt1 | contig 11865 bp, 12 predicted proteins | sample MGYA00242656_ERZ504813 | MGnify/ENA primary metagenome ERZ504813 (study PRJEB26092, sample SAMD00036388) | human gut metagenome | host: Homo sapiens | study: EMG produced TPA metagenomics assembly of... | reverse complement strand
TCAGGAACTTCATTAAATCTGGAATTTCGTTTTAATAATAAATTGATGAGAGCCGATCAGATGAATAAATTTCATCATGTTTTGAATGCGAAGGAAGATTGTAATCAAGGTCAGGAAGCCTGTATACAGTATGCTTATCGAGCTTTTGTGTTGGAACATTTTCCATCCGTCAAAGCTGTCACCATGCAGATAACGTTTTTCGCTTTCTGATAATTCAAACATTTTTTGATTCATTGTTTCATAATCCATTTATATGATCTCCTAAAAATTTTTTCATTTTTTTAAGGATAACAAATAGTGTGGAAATGGTCAATGTTTTTGAATGATTTCGTTATTATATTTCTACTGGATATCTGTATAATAAAGAATAGGATCTGTCAGATAAACTTGTTTTGCAAAACATCAAATCAAAATGGAGGAAAAATCATGGCAAAAATTGATTATACACAGTTTGCAAGAGAAATTGTAGCAGCTGTAGGGGGAAAAGAGAATATTATCAGTGTTGGTAATTGTATGACAAGACTGCGTTTTGTGCTGAAAGATGATAGTATTCCAGACAAAGAAAAGGTAGCTTCCATTAAGGGAGTAAAAGGTGTGATGAATCAAGGTGGGCAATACCAGGTCATCATTGGAATAAATGTAAGTGACCTGATTGACTATGTAAAAAAAGAAGCAGATTTGACAGATAGTAAGGCAGCGGATAAAGATTCTTATAAAGTAGTCAAAGAAGGAAGCTTATGGAATCGCTTTTTTAAGACGATCGCTGGCTGTATCATGCCGATGATCGGACCATTAGTAGCAAGTGGAATCATCAAAGGGCTTTTAGTGATCTTAACAACGGCAGGTGTACTCAAAGCAACAGATGGAACGTATATTCTTTTATACGCAGCAGCAGATGCCGTTATGTATTTCATGCCAATCTTAGTTGGATTCACATGTGGAAAGATTTTCAATTGTAATCCTTATGTAACAGCAGTGATCGGAGGCGCATTTTTATATCCGAATCTGTTAACTGCGGTTAGTGCAAAAGGCGGAATGACATTCCTTACATTACATGTAACATCTGTAAGTTATGCAAATACATTTCTGCCAATTTTATTAGCAGCATTCTTTGCATCTAAATTAGAAAAACTGGCAAAGAAGATCATACCTTCTGTATTACAGTTGATCTTTGTGCCAACATTCGTAGTGATCATTACAGTACCAGTAGCATGGCTTGCTTTAGGACCAGTTATGAACATCTTATCATCTCTGCTGTCCAAAGCAGTTATGGGAATCTTTGGAGTCAGTCCATTAATTGGAGGAATGGTGATCGGTGCCTGCTGGCAGTTAGTTGTTTTACTTGGATTACATACGGCATTTATTCCAATCTTAATGAATAACCTGTTTTCTTTAGGATATGATCCAGTGAATGCAATTATGGGATTATCTGTATGGGCATTTGCAGGAGTAGCATTAGGATATGCTCTTAAAAATAAGGATCAGGAAAAGAAGAGTATGGGATTAGGTAATATGGTATCTGCATTATGTGGAGTTACAGAACCTACGATTTACTCTATTGCACTTACAAACATCAGATTATTTGCAGCAGGAATGATCGGAGGAGGAGTTGCAGGAGGAATTCTTGGAGCACTCGGTGGAAAAATGTACGTCTATGCAGGAGATGGAATTTTCAGAATTCCAGCAATGATCAATCCAAAAGGAATTGATATCAGTTTTTATGGATTTATCATATGTGCAGTTGTTGCATTTGTCATTGCAGCGGTTGTGTCATTTATTTTTACAACAAATAGTAAAGATGAAGCAGAAAAAATTGAAATTACAGAAAAAACAATTGATAAAAAAGAAACAAGACAAAAAAATTTATGCACCAGTCAAAGGAACTGCAATCCCACAAGATCAGATCAAAGACGAAACTTTTGCATCAGGGATGCTTGGAAAAGGTGTAGGAATCAGACCTTCTGAATCAGTTGTGTATGCACCATTTGATGGAGTGATCAGCTCTGTAACAGAAACAAAACATGCCGTTGGAATGGTTTCAGATCAGGATGTACAGCTGTTGATCCATATCGGAATTGACACAGTTAAAATGAATGGGGAAGGATTTAAAGTTTTTGTAAAAGATGGACAGGCTGTAAAAAAAGGTGATAAACTGATCGAATTTGACAGAGAAAAGATAAAAGCAGCAAATTTTGATGATATCGTTGTAACTTTAGTGATCAATAGTGATGAATATCAAAAAGTTGAATGTCATAATGGAGCATGCGAAGAAAACGATGTTATTATAAATGTAGAATAAATATTTGAAAAGGAGAAGAATCGTGAAAAATTCATTATATCCATTTTTTTGGCAACATGGAGAAGATCATCAGGTTTTAGAAACATATATGGAAAAAATCTCAGAAAGTGGAATGGGTGGCGTATGTATTGAAGCACGTCCACACCCGGAATTTGTGAAAGAAGGATGGTGGAATGATTTAGACTGTATTATAAACAAAGCAAAAGAATTGTCTATGAAGCTGTGGATTTTGGATGATTCACATTTTCCGACAGGATATGCCAATGGAAAAGTAAAGGAAGCATATCCACAATATTTAAAATTATATCTTGATATGAGAAGATATGATATCCATGGTCCGCTTAAGAAAGCAAGAATTGATCTAAGTCTTTTAAAAGGCAGACCATGGGACAAACCAGATTTTTCAGAAGAAATACTGGGTGTTTATATGGCAGAAAGAATGTCGCCATGGCAATCAGATGGGGATCAGATTGATATGGAAAGTATGATCAATATTACAGACTGCATTGATCCAAAAACCAGATTATTAACAGTAGATATAAAAGAAGGAGCCTATAGTATCTTTGTTGTATATGAGACAAGAAAAGGCGGAGAAGAATCCACAAAAGACTATTTAAATCCATTGGTCAAAGAAGCAACACAGGTTTTGATCGACGAAGTTTATGAGCCACATTACAAACATTACAAAGAAGAGTTTGGCAAGACAATTCAGGGATTTTTCTCGGATGAACCAAGATTTGGAAATACAAAAGGTACAGAGGTATCCATTGGACGTATGGATATGGTATTACCATGGAGAAAAGGTCTGCAAAAAGAAATAGGGTTTGATGAAAGATTTCTGCCACTTTTATGGGCAAACGCAAATGGAAAAGAAAAAGAAATCCGGTTTCAATATATGGATAGGATTACAGAACTTTATCATGAAAATTTTACCAAAGTATTAGCAGACTGGTGCAAAGATCACGGTGTCTGGTATCTTGGACATAACATTGAAGATAATGGTGCACATGCCCGTCTTGGATATGGAACAGGACATTATTTCAGAGGGCAGCAGGAAATGGATTTTGCAGGAATTGATGTGATTGGGGGTCAGATCGTTCCTGGAATGAATTATCATCATGATGCATTCAGTACTGGTGGAAGTAATGGAGAGTTTTATCATTATGCATTAGCCAAACTTGCAAGTTCCGCAGCACACCTTGATCCTGTAAAGAAGGGAAGAGCGATGTGCGAAGCATTTGGAGCTTATGGATGGAACGAGGGGTTAAAGACGATGAAATGGATTGCAGATCATCTGATGGTTCGAGGAATCAACTATCTGGTGCCACATGCATTTAATCCAAAATCATTCCCGGACTTTGACTGTCCACCACATTTTTATGTACATGGACATAATCCACAGTTTCGATATTTCAAATATTTTAGTGACTATGTAAATCGTGTCATGGACATTATGAAAGATGGACATTATCCAGCAAAGATCGGACTCTTATATCCAGCAGAGATGGAATGGGCGGGAGATTATATGCCAGTAGAAAAACCAGCAAGAGTTCTGACACAGTCACAGATTCCATTTGATATTGTAACAAGAGATTATTTAAAACAAGCAGAGATCACAGATGGTAAATACAAGATCAATCAGACAGAATTTGAGGTTTTAGTGGTGCCATATGGGGAATATATGCCAGAAGATCTCAAGGAAGTCATTGAGAAATTTGCAAAACATGATATTAGAATTATCTTTGTTGATGATGAAAAAGATTATGCAGAAAGTGTAGAATTAAAACAGCTTGGTAAATATTTGAAAGATTATCAGAGTTTAGTGATCGAGGGTGAAGAACCAGAATTAGTGATCGGAGAATACGAGAAAAACGATACAAAATACTGGATGTTTTTTAATGAAAATATTTCAAAAGAATTTCATATTGAAATAGAAATCAAAGAACCTCAATTATATCAGTACGATGCATACAGAAATGTTATAACTAAATTAGAGATAGTAGATCAAAAAGCTGTCTTGAATCTTGCACCATATGAAACAGTGATATGGATGACAAAACCATATGAAGAGAGCAAAGAAATGGAATATGATGCATTATATGAGTTTTCAAAGAAAAAAGAATGGGATAAAAAAGAGATCAAACAGGAATGGAGTGTTTCTTATGCCGACAGTTTTTCTTATCCTGAGTTTGAACAGGAAGTGACAATCAATCATGCCAAAACTGTTCAGGAGATGGAAGGATGGGAAAAGCAAGTGGAACGCTTCGATATGAAACGATCGTCAAGATGCCTGTAAATGGTAAAACAGTATTAGAAATTGAAAATGCGTATGAAACGGTAGAGGTTTTTGTAAATGGAAGGTCAGCAGGTGTGCGCTTATCAAAACCATATCGATTTGACTTGTCAGAATTCTTAGAGGATGGAAAAAATAAACTGGCAATTGAAGTAACGAATACACTTGGAACGACAATTCGTGATGCGATCAGTCATTATCTGCCAATCGAACCTTTTGGAATTGATGGTGAGATTGTTTTGTATCAGAAACAGGAGGAGAAAAAATGAGTTTTCCAAAAGAATTTTTATGGGGCGGAGCGACCGCAGCCAATCAGTGTGAAGGTGGATATCAGGAAGCAACAGAGGACTTGCCAATGTAGATGTGATTCCAGCTGGAAAAGATAGAATGGATATCTGTCTTGGAAAGAAACAAATGTTAGAACCAGATAAAGAACACGATTATCCGGCAATGCAGGGAATTGATATGTATCATCATTATAAAGAAGATATTGCAATGTTTGCAGAAATGGGATTTAAAGTATTTCGTTTATCATTGCATGGAGCAGGATATTTCCAAAGGGAGATGAACTTGAACCTAATGAGGAAGGCCTGAAGTTTTACGACGATATTTTTAAAGAATGTCTAAAATATGGGATCGAACCTTTGGTAACGATCACACATTTTGATTGCCCAATGCATTTGATCAAAGAATATGGTGGATGGAAGAATCGAAAACTGATCGATTTTTATGAAAGATTGGTAAGAGTTTTATTTACCAGATATAAAGGAATCGTAAAGTATTGGATTACATTTAACGAGATCAATATGATCCTGCATTTACCATTTATGGCAGCAGGTCTTGTGTTTGAAGAAGGGGAGAACCAGAAACAGGCAAAATATCAGGCAGCACACAATGAATTGGTAGCATCTGCAATGGCTGTGAGAATCGGACATGAGATAGATAAAGATAACCAGATTGGATGTATGTTGGCAGCTGGAAAAACATATGCCTATAGTTGTGATCCAAAAGATGTATTTAAGGCCATGGAAAAAGACAGGGAAAATTATCTGTTTATTGATGTTCAGGCGAGAGGAGAATATCCAGCATATGCAAAGAAAATGTTTGAAAAAGAGCAGATAAAGATTGATATAACAGATGCAGATGAGAAATTATTAAAGGAAAATACAGCAGACTTTGTATCTTTTTCTTATTATTCTTCCCGTTGTGCAAGCACAGATCCAGAAATTGATACGACAGCAGGAAATGCATTTGCAACAGTAAGAAATCCTTATTTAAAAGCAAGTGAATGGGGGTGGCAGATCGATCCATTAGGTCTTCGTATCACAATGAATGAATTATATGACAGATATCAGAAGCCATTATTTATTGTAGAAAATGGATTAGGGGCAGTAGACGAACCAGATGAAAATGGCTATGTTGAAGATGACTATCGAATTGAATACCATAGAGAACATATCAAGGCAATGAAAGCAGCGATTGAAGAAGATGGGGTAGAACTTATGGGATATACTTCCTGGGGTTGCATTGATCTGGTCAGTGCTTCAACCGGTGAAATGAAGAAACGATATGGATTTATCTATGTAGATAAAGATGACGAAGGCAATGGAACATTAAAAAGAACTCCTAAAAAATCTTTTTACTGGTATAAAAAAGTCATTGCATCAAACGGAGAAGAAATTGAATAAAGATCATAAAAAGGCGTTAGAATTTTAACGCCTTTTTGCTCGATTATTATCAGAATTTACAAAAAATAAAGACAGGAGAGTGAAAAAATTTTCATCTCAAAAGGATATTTATCATAAAAATCTTCAAAAACCAAGACGCCCCGATAAAAAGTGAAAAAATTTTCATACCATTTCACCAACAAAACAGGTAATATAATTGCATACAAAACACACGGACCGATAAGGAGGATAAAAATATGGACGCAATGAAAATCGCAAATAGTATCCCAATGTGGCTGGCCTGTGCACTTCCAGTGGCATTTGTCATCTTACAGGCAGTCTTATTCGCAAGGGGCGCTTACAAATCAGGAAAGAAACTAGGACTTAATGATAAACAGATGAAAAAAGCAATGAAAAGCAGTGCGGTAACATCGATCGGACCATCCATCGTTGTATTAAGTGCGATGCTTTCTCTGTTAGTATCTGTAGGAGGACCAATCGGATGGATGAGATTATCTATGATCGGTTCCGTTATGTTTGAATCTATCGCAGCAGGACTTGGAACATCCGCTGTCGGGGTACAGCTTGGAACCGACACATTAACACCAGAAGCTTTAGGAATGGCTGTATGGACGATGATCCTTTGCTCTATCGGATGGGCGTTATTTGCAACATTCTCTGCAAATAAGATGGATAAGATCGAAAAGAAGTTTCCAGAGGAAATACAGGAACACTGACAACGATTGCTTCTTGTGCGATCATCGGTGTATTCTCAGCAATGTGCGCAAGCCATTTATCCAAACCATTTTATTCTATGATGATGAAAGCAGACCAGATCACAATGAGCGGAGCATGGAAGAATGCCTTAGCATGTGTGCTTGGAGCCGTGATCATGTTTGTACTTACCAAAGTTGCAAATAAAAAAGAGATCGGATGGTTAAAAGAATGGTCCCTGACGATCACAATTCTTGGAGCCATGATCATTACAGTATTAGTCTAAGCAGGAGGAAGATATAATGAACAATCAGGATTATTATAATAAAGAATATGTACCACAAGTCAATAAGATCGGTAAGATCACAGGATACCTTGGAGTTCTTCTTTCCTTTACTCCAGCACTTGTATTAGCTGTTGTCTATGGAATCTTACCAAAACCAGCTGCATTATTAACCGCATTTATCAGCGGAGCCAGTGCTTTTGGAGTGTTATGGTTTGTAGAACCGATCTCTTACTTCCCAGTCGTTGGAGCTGCTGGAACTTATATGGCATTCTTATCTGGAAATATCTCTAACATGAGAATCCCTTGTGCAAGTATGGCACAGGTGGCAGCAGATGTAGAGCCAGGAACAGAGAAAGGATCTGTTGTTGCGACCCTTGGAATGGCAGTATCTATCGTGATCAACGTATCCGTTCTTACGATCGGAGCAATCCTTGGAACTTCTGTATTAGCCATGCTTCCAGATACGATCAAAGCCGCATTAAACTACTTGCTGCCAGCTTTATTTGGAGCTTTATTAGTACAATTTGGAATGAAAATGAAAAAACACAGCGTCATTATGGTTGTATTTGCGATCATCTTATATTTTATGATCGGAATGGGATACTTTAACTGGTTGCCAGGGGCATCCAATTGGCTTGGAACCTTAGGATGTGTATTCGTAAGTATTGCTGTTGGAATGGCGACATTAAAGAATACAACAAAGGAATAGAAAGCAGGGGATAAAATGATCAAACAGGACGTTTATGATGAAGTGCAAGGGTTAGATCCGTTGTGTCAGGAAATTTGTCATACTTTATGGAATCACCCAGAACTATCTGGAAATGAAAGAGAATCCGCCAATTTCTTAAGAAAAATCTTGAGTGAAGAAGGATTTACGATTGAGAACAATGAACATTTAGAACATGCGTTTATTGCAGAATACGGAAAAGGGAAACCAGTCATCGCAATTCTTGGAGAATACGATGCACTTCCTGGATTATCACAAAAAGCAGATGTCACAAAAGAAATGGTATCCGAAGATGGTGTCGGGCACGGATGTGGACACCATATGTTAGGTGCTGCAGCCACAACCGCAGCCATTGCGGTCAAACGTTTCTTAGAAAAAGGGAAACAAAAAGGAACAGTCAGATTCTATGGATGCCCAGAAGAAGAACTGTTAAGTGGAAAGGTAAAGATGGCATATCATCATATGTTTGATGGATGTGATGCAGCAGTGAGCTGGCATCCATCTGATACAAACATGGCACATGATCAAGCGTATCTTGCGAATGCATCTGCACATTTTTATTTCCATGGAGTATCATCACATGCAGCATTTGCTCCGGAACAGGGAAGAAGTGCTTTAGACGCCGTGGAATTAATGAGTGTTGGAGCAAACTATTTAAGAGAACATGTCATTGACCGCACAAGAATTCATTATTCTACAGACAGTGGTGGATTTGCACCCAATATCGTGCCAGACAAAGCAAGTGCATGGTATTTTGTCAGAGCACCACATATGACGGATGTCAAAAGCACAATGGAACGTTTAAAGAAAGTAGCACAAGGTGCAGCGATGATGACAGAGACGACAGTGGATATTGAAATGGGATGTGGATGCTGTGAGTTATCCACAAACGAAGCATTTGCAGACCTTGCATATGCGAACCTGATTGAAGCAGATGGACCCAAATACACAAAAGAAGAACTACGATTTGCAAAAGAGTTGCAGAAAACCGTGGAACAAGGTATCATAGAGAAAGGAAAAAATCTTCACCAAGTTTATGATGAAGCAATGATCTTAGGTGTTTCGCCAAGAGATAAATGGAAAGAAGCAGAACTAAGTGCATCTTCTGATACAGGAGATGTTAGCAGGATCATGCCAACCTGTCTGTTTACAACTGCATGCTGGCCAATTGGATGCTCTCCACATACATGGCAGGCAACCGCAAGCGGAGGGACTTCCATCGGAGATAAAGGAGCCTTATATGCATCCAAAGTGGCAGCAGGAATCGCATATGATCTCTTTACGAAACCACAGGTCTTAGCGAAGATCACAAAAGAATTTAAGGAACGAAATAAAGAACCATACACACCGATGTATGAAGAATGATCGATATGCAAAGAAGCATCCGGTTCCTATGAGCAGTAGGAATCGGATTTTTCTTATATATATGGATGTTTGATAGAAGATGAATGATTTATAGAAAAAACACGATAAAAATGGAGGAAATAAAGAATGGGAATCGCTGTCAAGGAACTACTGACACTAGAATACTTTAAAGACTATCACGTGATCGCAGGGAAATCAGGCTTACACAAAGAGATTCAGGGAACAACCCTCCTTGAAGCACCCGATGCCCTGCGCTGGGCAAAAGGAAAAGAGCTGGTCCTTTCCTCAGGATATGTATTAGCTCAGGAACCAGACTGCCTCGAAGAAGCATTTAAGTCAGGAAGCATGCAGGGAACCTCTGCCATGATGATCAAACGAGGCCGCTATCTTGACGAGATACCACAGCGATTAATAGATTTGTTTGACCAATACGAGATTCCACTGATCAGTATGCCATTTTCTGTTCCATGGATGGAATTGATGAGTCAGATCAATACCGCAGTGATGAACCGAACGATCCGAAGATTCAAAGTCCACAGCAATAATCATCTGCAAGTATCGGATCAATCCTACAAAGTCCAGAAGATCAATAAGATTCTAAGAGCCGTAGAAGTCGAGATGAAATTTCCGGCATTTATCTATGATCTTGCTGAAGAAAAAAGCTACTACAGTTCCCCGGATTTTAAACGAATCACAGAATCCTTTGGATTATCCGAAAGCGATTATTGGGAACCATCAATGCCCTATACGAAACATACCTTATGCGATTACATCAATATGGCAAGGATCCGCCTGATCAATCCTGGCAATTTAGAAGGACCACGTGTCAGTTGGATCATTATTCCAATCGTCATGGAAGATATCGTGCAGGCATATTTTGTCGTGATGGAATCCAGAGAATTTATCGATTACTACGATGAATTTGCCATTCGTATCGCGTTTTTAACATTGCAAGGAGTCTATGAACAGATCATGATCGCAGAGAATATGGGAAATATCGGATTTGAGAACTTCATTCATTTAGCCCTCGATTACACAGAAAAAGATGCCAAGAAACTCTTTTATCAGGCAAATATCCAAGGGATTTCCGTAAATACAGCTTATCAATACATTGTATTTCACCAATGCAATGAAGGATACAACGCACGAAATGAAAGAAACACATTTTTGGAAGCCTTCCAGCAAAGCAAGTTAGGGAAGATCGGAAAGATTGCCTTTCTGGATGAAAATGATGGCTTGATCTTATTAGAATCAGAAAAGATCCACAACAGCATACCCTGGACCAAAGACACAACAACGGAATTATTAAAAGAATTCCAGAGATACATCGGATTAAAATTTGCCGATATGAGACTGGAATTTGGAATCTGTCAGGAAGAAAAGACACTGTTAGAAGTCAGAGAATGTGTCAAGAAATGCCAGAAAGTATTAAAGATGGGAAGCATTATCTTCCCTGAAAAGGATATCTGGGAATACGAAATGTTAGGACCATTAACATGGATTGAGATTCCTGAGAATGAGTTAAAAGAAATGTTAAGGAAATATCGGGAGATGATGGAAGAAGAGAAGAATATTGAGTTGTTAAAGACATTAAAGATTTATCTGGAAAATAATATGAACTACAGCGTGACCGCGGAGAAGATGTATGTGCATATTAATACGATAAGAAAGAGAATTGATAAAGTGAATGATCTGGTAAAGATTGATTGGGAGGATCATGTGGATCGATTGAAGATGGAGATTTTATTGCAGTTTTTGGGATTGTAGGAGTGAAAATATTAATTTTTGTTGAGGAAGTATCGCACTTGCGATATAATAAAAATAAGAGGAAATAAAAATGGAGATGCACGCTTATTCTGAGGACTATTTGCTAACAGCACAAAGAATTCTAGGAGATATGTTAGACTATGCAGTAAATGAATATGAATTTGACCCAGACGAGTTTTATAAAATGTTTTTAGTATCCGATGTATCCAGACAATTTCAAGAAGGAAATCCAACATATATAGCAGGAAAAAATGGCTGTGAAATAGTAAAAGAAGTAATAAGATCAGCAGGACTTATAATGGAAGAAATTCCAGATGAAATGTATTTGGACAAATCACCAGAATATTGGGTTGGCTGGGCATTGGCGTACTATCAATGGTATACAGCAAGACCGTTTATGAAGATATACAAAGTAGTAACGATAGAAGATCTTCTAAAAATGTATTCCGTATATCATGAAATGGATATTATGAAATTCGTAGAAGCAATCAATGAAAAATGGGATCAATATTATACAGAAACAAATTTAAAAACGTTTACGTAAAATTGCAGGATTGTCACAAAGAGAACTTGCAGATTTGTCCGGTGTTGCACTGAGACAGATTCAATTATTTGAGCAAAAAAAAACGAAATATTAATCACACAAGAGCGATTGATGTATTGAAGATTGGGAAAGTTTTAGGATGTAAATCGGAAGACTTGTTAGAGATATAAAGTAAAAAGGGTAGATGTCATTTTGGCATCTAT
>ENA-OQLB01001187-OQLB01001187.1-human-gut-metagenome-genome-assembly--contig:-NODE-1187-length-11894-cov-1.570834_pt1 | contig 11894 bp, 18 predicted proteins | sample MGYA00242656_ERZ504813 | MGnify/ENA primary metagenome ERZ504813 (study PRJEB26092, sample SAMD00036388) | human gut metagenome | host: Homo sapiens | study: EMG produced TPA metagenomics assembly of... | reverse complement strand
ATCTTCCGCGTATTTTGAGCGTGGATTTACCGGATATAACGGAAGAGAGCACCAGAAATCTACGGGAATCGGTCTGTACCTGTGCAAGACGATCATACAGAAATTAGGACACAGCATCCGGGCGGAATCCCGTGTCGGAGTGGGAACGAAAAATTTATATTTCTCTGGAGCGGGAGGATGTAAAATTCGAATAAAATTATCAGTTTCAACACGAAAAAAATACAACAGCAAGAATGCTAAAAATGAAAGCAAGAAGCAAATTGACGAAAGCAGGGTTTTCTTCTATTCTTGATTTATACAAAGTAGACTATAACAGAGAAGAGAGAGGAGAATCATTTTGAAAGAGTGTACGAGCGGAAGGGTTACGATCCCTACAGATGTGGACGTTGTGCCGGAAACACTGGATTTGGTAAAGCGCTGGGGGGCAGATGCGATCCGTGACTGTGACGGAACCGATTATCCGGAAGAATTAAAGAATGTAGATGCAAAAGTATATTCTACTTATTATACAACCAGAAAAGACAACGCATGGGCAAAGGCAAATCCGGAAGAGATTCAGCAGATGTATATTATGACTCCTTTTTATACAGCAGTGGAAGAGGAGTTATCCATTCATCTGATGAACCATCTGTATCCGGATATGCTGAAGGTCAATGACCATGATGATATCACAAGATGGTGGGAAGTGATTGACCGTACCACGGGAGAAGTAGTTCCGACAGAGCAGTGGAGCTATGACAGCGAGAGCGGGGATGTGACGATCCACAGTGCAAAGGCATTTCATGATTATACAGTAAGTTTTCTTGCCTATATTATGTGGGATCCGGTACATATGTACAATGCGGTGACAAACGGATGGACAGACTTTGAAAAGCAGATCACATTTGATGTGCGTCAGCCAAAGACACACAAATATTCCATGGAGCGTCTCAGAAAATATATTCAGGACAATCCACATATCGACGTGTATCCGTTATACGACATTTTTCCATCAGTTTACACTGATTTTTGATGAACTGGCGAGAGAGCGTTATGTAGACTGGTATGGATATTCTGCATCGGTAAGTCCATATATTCTGGAGCAGTTTGAGCAGGAGGTCGGATATAAGTTCCGTCCGGAGTTTATCATTGATCAGGGATATATGAACAATACGTATCGGATTCCATCCAAAGAATTTAAGGATTTTCAGGCATTCCAGAGAAGAGAGGTTGCCAAGCTTGCAAAAGAGATGGTGGATATCACACATGAATGTGGAAAAGAAGCCATGATGTTCCTTGGAGATCACTGGATCGGAATGGAACCGTTTATGGATGAGTTCAAGACCATCGGTCTGGATGCAGTCGTAGGAAGTGTTGGAAACGGTGCGACGCTGCGTCTGATCAGTGATATTGACGGGGTGAAATATACAGAAGGAAGATTCTTCCATACTTCTTCCCGGATACGTTCCATGAAGGAGGAGATCCGGTCAAGGAAGCAAAAGTCAACTGGGTAACGGCAAGACGTGCGATTTAAGAAAACCGATTGACCGTATCGGATACGGCGGATACTTAAAACTGGCGATGGAGTTCCCGGAATTTATCGATATGTAGAGAGTGTCTGCAACGAATTCCGTACTCTGTATACAAATATCAAAGGAACGACGCATACTGCATCAAGAAGGTCGCAGTATTAAACTGCTGGGGCAAGATGCGTGCATGGGGAAATCATATGGTGCATCATGCGATCTACTACAAACAGAACTACTCTTATGCAGGTGTAATCGAAGCGCTCAGCGGTGCTCCGTTTGATGTCAGATTTATCAGCTTTGATGATATCCGTGAGAATCCGGCAATTTTAGATGACATTGATGTGGTACTGAATATTGGTGATGCAGATACTGCATACACAGGCGGAGACAACTGGACTGATGAGACGATCGTCACAGCGATCAAGAAATTTGTTTACAACGGCGGCGGATTTATCGGAGTCGGAGAGCCGGCTGCTCATCAGTATGAAGGTCATTTCTTCCAGCTTGCAACGGTGATGGGTGTAGAAAAAGAGACAGGATTTACACTGAACATGGATAAATATAACTGGGAAGAGCATGAGCACTTCATCACAGAAGACTGTAAAGGGGAGATCGACTTCGGAGAAGGCAAAAAGAGCATCTTTGCACTGGACGGTACAACGATCGTCAAACAGATTGACAAAGAAGTACAGCTTGCAGTCAATGAGTTTGGACAGGGACGCTGCGTTTACATCAGCGGACTTCCATATAGTTTCGAAAACAGCAGACTGTTATATCGTTCCATCATCTGGTCTTCTCATGATGAAGAAGATCTGCATAAGTGGTTCAGTACAAACTACAATGTAGAAGTACATGCGTATGTGAAGAATGGAAAATACTGTGTAGTGAATAACACTTATGAGCCACAGAGAACAACTGTCTACCGCGGAGACGGAAGTTGCTTTGATCTGGATATGGAAGCAAATGAAATTAAGTGGTATGAGATTTAGAGATTGATAAAAGAAAAAGGAACGCGATCATAGAAAGTTCTGTGAGAGCGTTCCTTTTTGTGTACCTATCCGGGTATTCAGGTATAAAATTTAATTCTTTGCATGTTCCTGCCGGTATTTCACCGGTGTCATATTAAAATTCTTCCGGAAAATCTGTGTAAAATAGGACTGGGAAGAAAATCCGGTGGAGGACGCAATATCAGAAATCGAATAGTTGGTATTTTTTCAGCAAATGCTGTGCACGCTTCAGACGCGTCTGATTCAGATACTGAATTGGGGAGAGTCCGGCATATTTTGTAAAAGAGTGCACCATATAATATTTGTTCATATGTGTCAAACCGGTCAGCGTGTCCAGCGTAATGTGTTCTGCATAGTTTGAGTCCAGGTATTCTTTATCTGGGCACATTCCTTTGTTCATTCGGATCGAGTTGATCGATACGGGAATGAGCTGTTGGGATCGTATGATCTTCAGAATCAGAATCTCAAGCAGATGCTGGCAGATGGTCTGAGAACCGTATTGTGCGGTCCGGATTTCGTAGAGCATCTGGCGGAACAGTTCATGAATACTGGGATCATGCTCAAAATTGCAGAATACCTGTGCGCATTCTCTGTCTTTTTGGGACAGGAATGAAATTCCATCAATTCCGAGCACATAATATTCCAGCGGATGATTTGAGAGGAACGTTCGGTATGTTCTGTGTAAGGCGGGATGATGACCAGATCTCCCCGGCGTAGAGGCGATTGCTCCTGGTTAAAAGAAAAGCTGCCTTCTCCACTGACTACAAATAAGAGTTCCGTAAAATGATGTGTATGCATAATACTTTTCCAGTCACCTTCGTCTTTGGAGAAAGCAATGGAAAGTAATTTGGCATTCAGATTTTGAAGATCTTCTGAATTGATCAGATAATGTCGGTTGCTCATACATGTCTCCTTTGTGAAAATAAATTTAAATCAGTCCAATAAAAGTTATCTCTATCATATACAAAACAAATAAAAAAAGCAAGAATGATAAAAAAGAAGAAAATAGATGAGAGCTTGTCATTATCGGGAAGAATCAGGAATATAATATTATGTTTCATGTGTTTTAGGAATCATGGACAGCAATTTTCAGAAGGAGAAATGAGAATGAAAAAAGGGATGTTAAAGGGACAGAGGAGGAAACTGCTTTTTACAGTGATTTTTATCATGATTCTGACAGTGAGTCTGAACATGATTGCGTTTATCTGGTTTCAGCTCAGGGTGTATCATATGACATTTCAGCAGGAATTTGTGGATATGAAACAGAAACGAATTTTACTGTATGGGGATATGGAAAACGAGTGTGAAAAACATTATTCTCTGGATCGGATTCATCCGAGTGAAATGGTCAAAGCGGGTTATATTTGTGAAGAAGGGCTGACACAATACGAAAAGCTGTATTTTAGCATTATGGAAGAAAAGGAATGTGAGCCTGTAGTACTGCCGGTCCAATATGGTGGAAAAAGAGGATGGATCCGTAGCAGAACAATTATAAATGGAAAGGAAAAAAATAAAAAGATTATCGGTGTACTGGAAAATTACGATGAACAAAAGGAAAAAGAGGCGGAAATAGAACATCACTTAAAAAATATCAATAAAATCCAAAAGGCATCGCAAAGAGACTTTCTGACAGGAGTGTACAATCGAGAAGGCTTGATACAGAATATTGAAAAAGCACTGAAAGAAGATAAAAATAAACAGGGAGTGGACGCATTTTTCATTCTGGATCTGGATCATTTTAAGGAAATCAATGATTTTCTGGGGCATGGAACAGGGGATCAGGTATTGCAAAACACCGCAAAGATTCTTGATCAATGTTTTCGAAAAGAAGATATTGTAGGACGTCTTGGCGGAGATGAATTTGTGCTGCTGATTCGAAGGATTGACCGGATAGAAGCGGTTCATCGGATGGCAAAGAAGTTGAATGAATCTCTATGCAATACTTATGAAAAGGACGGACAAAGGATTCAGATCAGTGCCTCAATAGGAATCGCACTTGGACAGGCGGAAACAGAGAGTTTTGAAAAACTTTATGAAAAAGCAGATGAGGCACTTTATGAAGTAAAAAGAGAACAGAAAAACGGATATAAAATATATGAAGGACAGAGTAGGGGGTGATTCCAGGCTCTGTCTTTTTACTGATGGTTTTTACCTATTCGGGTATCCCGTAACTTATGCCTTTAGCGGGCGGACTTCCTCCGATCAGGTATAAATATCAGGAATCTGTAGTCTCACGGCGAATCAGAACAGGAGTGATTTGTTTGTGAATGGGATGTTCTAAAGGAGTAGGTCTTCTTTTTTTCATCTCATCCATTTGCAAAATCAAAAGCTCCATTGCGGTTTTTGCGATTTTATCAATCTGTTGGCCAATCGTAGTAATTGGGAGAATTGCTTCGTTGGCAATTGGAGAATTATCAAAGCCTACGATTTGGTAATCTTCCGGTAATTTTCCATATTTTTGGAAAAGCAGGTTCAAAAATATATTTGCGTAAGTATCATTTGAAAGAAAGACTCCTTTTTTCTTTCCAGATAGGTGCTGTCTATTTTTTGAAAAACCTGTCTGATCGCTACATAAGTAGTTTCATAAGTATAGCCAAGATCCTGAAGCATTAGTTCATATGGAATGTGATGTTCCTTACAAGTATCTTCAAATCCTCGGATACGGTTATAGGCAGGCACGTGTTCAGGTACAGGAACATTTACATGAATCAGTACATCACATTGATTGCGAATCAGCAGATTGGTTGCCTGTACAGCTCCCATATAGTTGTCTGTGTCTACGCTACAGATATGCTCAGCTTCCCGTTCAATTGCGACGATTGGAATGTGATAGGAAGCAAGCTCCTCGGAAGAAAAAGTATGGCTCAATATAATCAGACCTTCAATTTTATAAGCCATCAATTCATCCAGGTACTGTTGTTCCAGTTCCTTTTGTCACTGCTTACGAATACAAGGAATTTGTAGTGGTAGTCACTGTAGCTGGACAAAAGCTGATTCAACATCTCAGAATAGTAGTGCAGATATAGATTGGGAATAATGATTCCTATAAATTCGCTTTTCCCATTTGCCAGAACTTTAGCAAGCTTATTTCCTGATATCCAAGATCATCCAGAGCCTTTGCGATTTTTTCCTGATTTTCTAAAGTAAGAGAATCTGGACTATTAAAATATCTTGAAATCGTAGTTTTGGAAAAAGTTCGTATATTTTGCAATATCTGCAAAGGTTACTTTCTTTTTGCCCATAATATAACAACTCCTGTTTTCTGTAAATTACTTTCAGTATAGCAAGAACAGCAGAAAAAAGCAATTAAGAAATAACTGGTTACGGAACCGGTTATGCAATAAGACTAAATTTGGTGAACAGAGAACGTGTATTTATGAAAATATGTTGACATGTTAGAGAATCTGGTGTAATATCGAATTAAAAGTAACCGGTTACTTTACCGGTTGCATAACCGGTTTATTAAAAAGAAGCAGGGAGGAAAAAAGAAATGAGGACATTTACAAACAAGAAAGCGGTTCCGGTGAAGCAGACAGCAAAACAAAAGCTACAGTATGTCAGAAAAAACTGGCAGTTATACTTATTCTTTCTAATGCCGGCACTTCTTTTGACGATTATTTTCAAGTACATTCCAATGAGTGGAGTGCTGATCGCATTTGAGGATTATAATTGTGATTGACGGTGTGTTTGGAAGTGAATGGGTAGGGTTGGAATATTTTCAGCGTTTTTTGTCATACCAGATTTATGAATTATCTGATGAACACGTTGAAGCTGAGTGCATATGGATTACTATGGGCTTTCCGGTACCGATTATTCTTGCATTACTTTTAAACCGCATTAGAAAAGCAGGAATTCGAAAGAAGATTCAGTTACTGATCTATGCACCGAATTTTATTTCCGTAATCGTTCTCTGTGGTATGATCCGTATGTTTCTTTCTCCGGTAGGACCAATCAATCAGGTGTTGGGGATTGATACCAATTGGATGACAATGCCGGAATCGTTTCGTACAATCTATATCGCCAGCGGAATCTGGCAGACAGCAGGATGGGCATCGATCATGTATACTGCAGCGCTGTCAAATGCGAGCAAAAGATCTGGAAGAGGCAGCAATTGTAGATGGTGCAAATATTTTACAGCAGATTTGGTATGTAGAACTTCCGGCAATCAAAAATATTATTGTCATCCAGTTTATTTTGCAGGCAGGAAATATTATGAGCATTGGATTTGAAAAGGCATTTGCGTTGCAGACAGATATGAATCTTCCAGCATCTGAGATCCTCTCTACTTATGTATATCGAATCGGTCTGTTAAATGGAGATTATGGATATTCGACAGCAGTGGGATTGTTCAATTCGATTATTAATGTAATCCTTCTAATCGCAGTAAACTGGATTGTAAAGAAACTCAATGACGGGGAAGGTCTTTAGGAGGTACGAAGATGGAAACAAGAAGAAAAATGAAACTTAGCACTTCGGATAAAGTGCTTTTAGGGTTTGGCTATGCGGTTCTGGGGATTTTTGTACTTGCGATACTCATTCCGCTGGTCTATGTTGTGGTTGCTTCTTTTATGGATCCGAATGTATTGAACAGCCAGGGAATCAGTTTCAATTTTAAAGACTGGACACTGGATGCATATAGAAGAGTGCTTGAAAATGAAATGATATGGAGAGGATTTTTGAATTCGTTCTTTTATTCAACAGCATTTACTGTAATTTCAGTTTTTGTAACTTTATTGGCAGCGTATCCAATGTCTAAAAAAGAATTTGTGGGAAGAAAGTTTTTTAATACTGTTTTTATCATCACCATGTTTTTTGGCGGCGGTCTGATACCTACATTTATTCTGGTAAATCAGCTCCATATGGTAAATACGGTCTGGGCAATTTTGCTTCCGGGAGCCTTTAATGTATGGAATATGATTTTGGCGAGAACATATTATCAGTCCATTCCAAAAGAGCTTCGAGAAGCGTCAGCTATTGACGGAGCAAATGAAATCCAGCACTTTTTCCGGATTATGCTTCCGGTGTGTAAACCAATCATTGCAGTTTTGGCACTCTGGTCTTTTGTGGGAATGTGGAACAGCTATTTTGATGCAATGATCTATCTGAATGATGCCAATTTACAGCCATTGCAGCTTGTACTACGTTCGATTTTGGTACAAAATACGCCACAGCCAGGTATGATTGCGGATATCCAGAGTACAGCAGAAATGGCAAAAGTAGCAGAATTACTGAAATATGCGACGATTGTTGTATCCAGTCTGCCGCTTTTGATCATGTATCCGTTTTTCCAGAAATATTTCGATAAGGGAATCATGGTCGGTTCAGTAAAAGGTTAGATGGTTAGGAGGTGCAGCTATGAAAAAAAGAATCAAATCGATTATTGCGGCAAGCCTTTCTCTTGTGCTTGTATTTTCAATGACGGGATGTGGAAGCAAAGAAGGATGGAGGCAGAGATCAATCCGGATACACCAGTCGAAGACGTGGAGTTTCCTCTGAAAGAAAAAGCAGAATTATCATTTATCACCAGTGCTCCTGCAACATCTACACAGGAGCCGAACGAGCGAACAATCTTCAAACGGTTGGAAAAACAGACGAATGTACATATTGACTGGACCTGCTTTGTGGCAGATCAGTTTGCGGATAAGAAAAATCTGGCACTGGCACAGTTTGGAAATCTGCCGGATGGGCTCTTTAATGCGGGAATGAATGATTATGATCTCCTTCGTTATGCAAAACAGGGGATTATTATTCCGGTAGAGCATTTGATTGATAAATATATGCCGAATCTGAAGGCTATTTTTGAAAAATATCCGGAATACAGAACAATGTGTACAGCTCCGGACGGACATATCTATCTTTCCCCTGGATCGAACAGCTGGGGGAAGGGAAAGAAGCAATTCAGGCGATTGGGAATATTCCGTATATCAATAAAAAATGGCTGGATTTTCTTGGATTGAAAGTACCTGAAACAACAGAAGAACTGGAAAAGGTATTAATTGCGTTCCGGGATCATGCGGAAGAACTAAAGTCAGAATTTGACATAGAGGGAGATGTGATACCGATGTCCTTTATCATCAACAATGGAGATCAGGATCCTGCAATTTTGATCAATGGATTTGGTGAGGGATACGGAGACACTGGGGATCACTTTGCAGTGACAGATGAAGGCAAGGTTATTTATACCACTGTACAGGAAGGCTATAAAGAAGGTATTCAGTGGCTGCATGAACTGGTAGAGCAGAAATTGGTTGATCCGGAAGCTTTTACACAGGAATGGTCTACTTATGTGGCGAAAGGGAAAAGCCACCGTTATGGTCTGTGTTTTACATGGGATATTTCGAATATTGATAATTATGAGGATTATGTGATGCTTCCGGCATTGGCTGGTCCGAATGTCTGGTGAATATCACCAGACAGAATAACAGTGAGACAAGTGGATTTGACAGAGGACGCTGCGTGCTGACAACCAGCTGTAAAAACACAGCACTGGCAGCGGCGTGGATTGATCAGATGTATGCGCCTTTACAATCTCCACAGAACAATTGGGGAACATATGGAGAAAAAGATTCCTTTAATATTTTCGAGATGGGAACGAACAAGGATGGAGAGAAAATGTTAAAGCATATGGATCTTGGAAATGAGTCTCCGGTAGAAGTCAGAGAAGCTCAGTCAGTGAATGGACCGTTAGCAGTATTAAATGAATATTACGATGTTTATGTGACACAGCCTGCGGATGCAAAATGGCGTCTGGACAATATGCATGAAACCTATTTGGAAGATATGCACAGTAAATATGTATATCCAAATGTATTTATGAGTATTGAAGACACAAACAAAGTGACTCAATACGATACAGATATCAGAAAATATGCAGAACAGAAAAAAGCAGATTGGATATTAAATGGCGGAATTGAAAAAGAGTGGGACAGCTATTTAAAGAAAATGGAACAATATGGATTGTCTGATTATCTTGCAATCAAGCAGAAGTATTTTGACAAGTATCAGGAATCCTTGAAGAGTGAACAGGGGAAAGAATAGGAGACATTATGAGTATTGAATTAAAGAAAGCCAATGAATAATGAAAAAACAGAACAAGAGAAAATTCCGGATAGAAGAAAAACCGGCAATTTCATGTAGCTGCTCCAGTGGGATGGATCAATGATCCAAATGGATTTTCCTGGTATCAGGGACAGATTCATCTTTTTTATCAATATCATCCGTATACAACGGAGTGGGGACCAATGCACTGGGGACACAGTGTTTCAGATGATATGATTCATTGGAAGAATATGCCATCAGTACTTGCTCCGGATCAGGAATATGACAAACGAGGATGTTTTTCAGGAAGTGCAACGGAAAAAGATGGAAAACATGTACTCATCTATACCGGAGTAAGTAATGTGCAGATGGAGAATGGAAGCATTCAAGAACGACAGAATCAGTGTATTGCGTATGGAGATGGAGAAATCTATGTGAAATCACCCCAGAATCCTGTTATAACCGGAGATATGCTGCCTGCGGATTGTAGCAAGATTGATTTCAGAGATCCGAAAGTGTGGAAAAAAGGGAAAAACTATTATCTGATTGTTGGAAATAAGAACTCAGAGCAGAAAGGTCAGGTTGTACTTTTTTCCAGTAAAATTTGGAGAAATGGAAATTTGAGACTGTGTTGGCAGAAAATAGCACAGGTCAGATTGGAACTATGTGGGAATGCCCGGATTTTTTTGAACTGGATGGGACACATTTTTTGATCTGTTCGCCACAGAACATGAAAGCGCAGAAATATGAATTTCATAATGGAAATAATTCCGTATATTTTTCAGGAAAATATAATGAAACAGAGCATACATTTCAGAAGGAAGCTCCAAAATCATTGGATTATGGTCTGGATTTTTATGCGCCGCAGACGACAAAACTTCCGGATGGACGTCGGATTCTAATCGCCTGGATGAAGTCATGGGATGCCTGTGTGATTCCGGATGGTCAAAAGTGGCAGGGAATGATGACACTGCCGAGAGAACTGCGTATATGAATGGAAGATTATATCAAAATCCGGTGGAAGAACTGAAGCAGTATCGTAAAAATCCATGTTGTTTGAAAGACCAGGAGATTTCAGGAACTGTTCAGTTTGATGAAGTGAGAGGAAGGATGCTGGATCTGACTGTAGAAATCGAAAATGGCCAATTTGATGAATTTTGTCTGGAACTGGCACATAACATGGAATATACGACTACTTATACATATAATCGAAAAAAGCAGATTATGGAAGTGGATCGTACTTGTTGCGGAGTGACAAAAGATGTATCTGCAGAAGAATATGGAAAGTTACGGAAGGAAAAGAAACATTGAAACTTCGTTTTATTCTGGACAGACAGTCCATTGAACTGTTTGTCAATGACGGAGAACAGGTTGTGACAACTGCAATCTGCACACCGATAGAGGCAGATGAGATTGTGTTCTCATGTGATGGAAAGCGAAAGTGAATGTAGAAAAATATGAAATTGTAGTTTAAGGACGGAGGGAAAATTCTTTTTATTCGGAAGAGTTTTCCCTTTTTACTGAGATTCATATAAAAAGGGAGAGTCCCACATTTACAATCCCGGCAAGTACCATGACCAGAACAGGATTGACTCGTTTTCTCAGAAGAATCAGACAGCCTGCAAAGATTACCACGGCCTTTGGGTTGCATGAGGAAAGCTTTATCCCCGAATCTCCAAAGAAAGCAGTGATCAGGATCGAAATTCCTGCAGAGGCAATCAGTGCAACGACGGCGGGACGAAGCATCCCAAGAATTCCCTGCAGGGTGTCCAGATTTCGGTATCTCATATACAGATATGCAATAATGGTCACAATGATGCAGGAGGGCAGGATACATCCGAGAGTCGCAACAAGTGCACCGGGCATTCCTGCGATCTTGATTCCGACAAAGGTGGCGGAATTGATGGCGATCGGTCCGGGAGTCATCTGGGAAATGGTGATCAGATCTGTGAACTCAGCCATTGAGATCCAATGATGAAGAGAGACGACTGATTCTGGATCAGGGGGAGTGCAGCATAACCGCCGCCGAAGCTAAAGGTTCCGATTTGAAGAAAACTGAAAAAAAGCTGCAGGTAAATCATGAGAGTGTCCTCCTTTTCTGATACCAGGTCTGCAGGTAGCCAAGTGCAATACAAAATAAAATGATGTAGACGGCATTGATCTGAAACATATAGTTTGCAAGAAATGCTCCGCCCATGATCAGAAGAGAAATCGGTTGTTTTTCACGGATGATTCCGCGGCCCATATCATAAACAACTGATGCGATGACAGCCGCAACACCGGATTGCATCCCTTCCAGAAGAAGCCGTATCCAAGACATTGTACTCGTAGGAAAGCAGGA
>ENA-OQLB01001186-OQLB01001186.1-human-gut-metagenome-genome-assembly--contig:-NODE-1186-length-11901-cov-1.321641_pt1 | contig 11901 bp, 21 predicted proteins | sample MGYA00242656_ERZ504813 | MGnify/ENA primary metagenome ERZ504813 (study PRJEB26092, sample SAMD00036388) | human gut metagenome | host: Homo sapiens | study: EMG produced TPA metagenomics assembly of... | reverse complement strand
CCAATGTTGTAAAAAGGTTACTGTTCACACACCACTATCCCGCGAGGTGTTTTGGCATAAATATGCCAAAATCCCGAGACATACAAGCCAAAATTCCATTGCCGCAGGCAATCTGGAATGAATTTTGGCTACGTTACTGAGAACGGAGTGAACAGTAACGTAAAAAGTTTAAGAGCTGTTGCTTTGGCGAATAAAATTTTGCAAGGCAACAGCTCTTTTGGCATATTTTTTATAAAACGGTCTTTATAATAAAATAGAATAAATATGCCGGAGAGAAATTATGGACAAAAAGTGGATTCTGTGATATGTGTATGGATTATTTCTTTTACGATACTTCTGACGCCATTGACTGCCAAAGGGCAGAATGAATCGGCAAATGAATCCACACAGGAGAACAGCGGACAGCAGACGGAATCGGCCGATTTGATCCAGGCGCCATCCGGAGTATTGATGGAGGCACAGACCGGAACTGTTATTTATCAGAAGGATTCGGATACAAGGAGAAGCCCTGCCAGTATTACCAAGATCATGACACTGATTCTGATCTTTGATGCGCTGGAAAAGGGAAATCTGAAATTGGATGATATTGTCACTACCAGTGCCTATGCGAAATCCATGGGTGGTTCTCAGGTATTTCTTGAAGAAGGCGAAACCCAGACAGTAGAAACGCTGATTAAATGTATCGTAATCGCTTCCGGAAATGATGCCAGTGTAGCGATGGCAGAACATATTTGCGGGAGTGAGCAGGAATTTGTCCGTCACATGAATGAAAGAGCAACAGAACTTGGAATGAAAATACACATTTTGAAGATTGCTGTGGTCTGACGGATTCTTCAAATCATTATACAACAGCCAGAGATATTGCGATTATGAGCAGAGAGCTGATTACGAAGTATCCAAAGATTCTGGAGTATTCTTCCATATGGATGGAGAATATCACACATGTGACGAAACAGGGAACAAAAGAATTTGGACTGACAAATACGAATAAGCTGCTTCGCAGTTATGACGGGTGTGTGGGCTTAAAGACAGGAAGCACCAGTCTGGCGAAATATTGTCTCAGCGCAGTGGCAAAAAGAAATAAGATTATTCTGATCGCGGTGGTGATGGCAGCACCGGATTATAAGGTGCGTTTTAAGGACGCGGCATCCATGCTGAATTATGGCTTCTCCAGATGTAGTCTTTACATAGATGAAAAAATGCAGCCTTTACCGGAAGTTCCGGTGAAAAAAGGAAAAGAGAAGAGTGTTCCGTTAGTTTATGAAAAGCAGTTTCAATATCTGAACACAGACGGGGAAACTATTGGAAAAGTAGAAAAGAAACTGAGAATTCACAGAGAGGTAAAGGCACCGTTAAAGAAAGGAAGCCAGGCAGGAGAGATGATCTATTCTGCTGATGGAAAAGAGCTGGGCCGGGTACGGATTCTTTATGCCAGGACAATAGGGCAAGCAACCTATTTGGATTGCGTGAAAGAACTTCTGAAGAAATTGTAATTTTTTATGAGCAATAAACTGCTTTTTTACATTGACACCTTACTTTATCTGCCAATATATGATAAACTGTCTTAGAGAGCATTTGAAAAAATCATTCCTGTAGAAAGTCTTTTTTTAATACACTCTGGAATATGAATATACATGAATTTTGAGGGAAAAAGTATGAATCAAAAAAGAAAATCACAGTTGAGGAAAAGCAGATACAAGAAAAAATCTGCAAGACCTGAATATCTTCAGTCAACAGTGCAGCGAGAAACACAGAAAAGAAAACAAAGACGCAGAAGAAAGCGTTTCCGTCTGAAACCACAGATTACAATCGGTGGAATTATAATTCTTGTATTATTGATTGTGCTTGCAGGGAGCAGACTCTTTTTATCTGGTACAAAAGCAGGCAGCGACAAAGCACAGGCAGTATCGTCCTCAAATGCAAAAAAAGCAAAAGGAACTAAAAAACAAAAGGTTCGAAGAAGGAAAAAGACCTTGTTGAAATGGAAGAGAGCAAGGAAATCTTCTTTGAGCCGCACTGCGTAGATTCAACGAAGCCGGAAAATCTCATCAGCTATACGAACATTGAAGTGGATGGAAACCTGCTTGAAAATATTGCAGACTATAAGCCGGATGAAGATATTACATTTAATGTAGGACAGGAATACACAAATGTAGATGGAATCGTTACATTCCGAGGAAACAGTTTCCGTGATAATCCGACATATGGATATGCAAATATGACGAATTATAAATTAAACAAACTGTGGTCAGCAGATACCGGTTCTCTTTCTTCCGGCAGTGCAGTCTGGACCGGAAGCGGATGGACCGGACAGCCGCTTATGGCAAAATGGCCAAAAGAAGTGAAAGCTCATATGAACATGACAGAAAAAGCCAAGGCAGACGATGATCTGGTCGAGGTGATCTATGCATGCATGGATGGATATGTATATTTTCTGGATCTGAGAACAGGAGAGAAACCCGCGATCCATTATATCTTGGATATACTTTCAAAGGTGCAGGTGCCCTGGACCCGAGAGGCTATCCGATTATGTATGTCGGTGCCGGATACAACAGTAACGAAGGAACTGCAAGAGTATTTGTTGTAAACCTGCTGGATTGCAGTGTTATGTATACATTTGGAGATAATGATGAATTCTCGCTCCGCGGCAGTCTGAGCTTCTTCGACGGATCGGCGCTTGTAGATGCCGAGACAGATACCCTGATTTATCCTGGAGAAAACGGAATCGTATATCTGATCAAACTGAATACTAATTATGATCAGAACAATGGCACGTTATCTATTAACCCTGGTAAGACTGTAAAATGGCGCTATTATGGTACCAGAAGCAGCACAGAATCATTCTGGATCGGAATGGAAGATAGTGCTGCGATTTATAAAGGTTATGCATTTATGGCAGATAACGGGGGAAATCTGATGTGCCTGAACTTAAATACCTGCAGCTTGTATGGGGACAGGATACACTTGATGATTCAAACTCGACACCGGTTCTGGAAATTGAAAACGGACATCTGTATCTGTATGTGAGCACATCTTTCCGGCTTGGCTGGAGAAGCTATGATTCAGTGACGATTCCAATCTGGAAGATCGATGCAGAGACAGGAGAAATCGTATGGCATACAGACTATCAATGCTATACAGATGATGGTGTATCCGGTGGCGTTCAGTCCACGATTGCCTGTGGAAAGAACGAACTTTCCGATTACATATATGTGACAGTATCCAAGACTTCTGACAATGCATCCGGAGTCCTTGCCTGCCTGAAAAAATCCGATGGTTCCAAAGTATGGGAGGATTCCTCTTCCTATGCATGGTCCTCTCCGGTCTGCGTCTATAACGAGGATGGGAGCGGAAAAGTCCTTTATTGCAACAGTAGCGGTGATGTCCGTCTCCTGGATGGCAAGACCGGTAAACTGGAGGATACCGTGTCGATCAGTGATGGCGTCATCGAGGCTTCGCCGGCTGTGTATGATAATTATATGGTCGTTGGAACCAGAGATGCAAGATCTGGGGAATCCAGGTTACAGTAAAATAGCAGTGAGTAATTTAAGAGCAGTATTGCATTACGCGGTACTGCTCTTAAAAGCGTTGTTACTGGGAACGGAGTGAACAGTAACACAGTGCTTTTAAAACTTTGACAAAAGACATAGACAGGATGTATAATAAAATCCAAATGGGTATTGCGGGTGGCAAAAAACAAAAAGGAAGGTATATACAATGAAAGAAAATCCGTACAGAAGATGCAGTGGGGCATATTTTGTGCCACGACATCACACAGATTATCAAAGATGTAAAAAAAGGGGTGCTTTTTAAGAAAGGACACATTGTCAGGGAAGAGGATATTCCTCTTTTACTTTCTGTGGGAAAAGAACACTTATATGTCTGGGAGAAGAAGGAAGGAATCCTTCACGAGAACGAAGGTGCAGAGATTCTTTATCAGATCTGTGCCGGAGATTCAGATACCATGCATGGATCTGATATCAAAGAAGGAAAGATTGAGCTGATCGCAGACATTGACGGTGTACTTAAAATTCGCAGAGATGCATTGGTTGCGGTTAATTCACTTGGAGAGATGATGATCGCGTCCCGCCATGGAGATTTTCCAGTAAAAAAAGGCGATAAGCTTGCAGGAACCAGAATTATTCCGTTAGTGATCGAGAAAGAGAAAATGGACCGCGCGAAAGAAGTGGCAGGCGACCAGCCGATTTTCTCTATTCTCCCATATAAGAAGAAAAAAGTGGGAATCGTGACAACAGGAAGCGAAGTACAGAAAGGTCTGATCACAGATACCTTTACCCCTGTTCTGAAAGATAAATTTGCCAGATTTCGTCAGAGATTCTCGGACAGACAACGCCAGGGGATGATATGGAACAGATTACAGCTGACATCCTGAAATTTATTGAGGATGGAGCAGATATTGTAGTCTGCAGCGGCGGCATGAGTGTTGACCCGGATGACAGAACACCTGGCGCGATCAAAGCGACAGGAACCCGTATCGTATCTTATGGTGCACCGGTACTTCCGGGGGCAATGATGCTGGTTTCCTATTATGAGAAAGATGGAAAACAGATTCCGATCCTGGGACTTCCGGGATGCGTGATGTATGCGAAGAATACGATTTTTGATCTGTTACTGCCAAGACTGATGGCAGATGATGAAATCACCGCATCAGAGATCAATCAGCTGGGAGAGGGCGGACTCTGCCTGAATTGTGATGTCTGTACCTTCCCGAATTGTGGATTTGGAAAATAAGGAGAAATAAGGAAAGACAGATGAAAAGATTCAGAACCGTACACTATACGATTCATTCAGAGAAAATCAAAGATGCCAGAGGAGTCCGATTCGCAGTTATTGCAGATCTCCACGGTGTGGAATTCGGTCCTGATAATCACCGGCTTCTCGAAACAATCAACAAATACAGACCGGATGGAATTCTTATCGCAGGGGACATGATCGTAAGAAATGATTCGGAGTCTATGAAAAAGGCAGAATCACTTTTGAAGAGATTTTCGGCGCAGTATCCGGTTTATTATGCACTGGGAAACCATGAGTATAAACTGTATCGGAGCAACCCGGAAGAAAATGAGTTTGCAGGGGAATATCAGGAGTATGAAAACGAGCTGAGAGAAGCTGGTGTTGAAATTCTGCATAATGATTTCAGCAAATTAAAGGTTGGAAAAACCGGCATTACCGTTTATGGTCTAGAGATTCCGCTGATCTATTACAAGAAACCATTCTCTCCCAGACTTCATACAGAGGAAGTCAGAGAACTGATTGGAGAACCCTCTGAAGATTCACTGAATATTCTGCTTGCGCATAGTCCAAAATACGGCGATACTTATTTTGACTGGGGAGCAGATCTTATTTTAAGTGGACATTATCATGGAGGAATTGTGAGGCTGAACAGACACAAAGGACTGCTTTCTCCACAGCTTCAGCCATTTCCTGCATTTTGCTGCGGGGATTTTCACAAAGGCAGTCAGCACATGCTGGTAAGTGCCGGAGCCGGGGAACACACGATTCCTGTAAGAATTCATAATCCCAGAGAAGTTCTGATTGTAGATTTGAAACCGTATTTGAGATGAGAGGTGTTTTCGTATGGGAATTCCGGTAAAACTGGAAGTTTTTGAGGGTCCGCTCGACCTGCTGTTACATCTGATTGAAAAGAATAAAATAGATATTTATGATATTCCTATTGTGGAGATCACAGACCAGTATATGGAATATATCCATGCAATGGAACGCGAAGACTTAGGAGTTATGAGTGAGTTCATGGTCATGGCCGCTACACTTCTGGATATCAAGTGTAAAATGCTTCTCCCGAAAGAGGTAAATGAAGAGGGCGAAGAGGAAGATCCACGCGCAGAACTGGTTGAGAAACTTCTGGAATATAAGATGTATAAATTCTGTCTTATGAATTGAAAGACAAAATGGATGATGCAGCCAATGTATTTTTTAAAGAGCCAACTCTGCCGGATGAGGTCATGCAGTACAAAGAACCAGTAGATCCAAAAGAATTGTTGGCAGGACTGACACTGGAGAAATTAAATGCTATCTACAAATCGATCATCCGCAGACAGGAGGACAAGGTTGACCCGATTCGAAGCAAGTTTGGAACTATCGAAAAAGAAGAAGTCAGCCTGTCAGATAAGATGATCGAGATCAAAGAATTTGCGCGTACCCACAGGAAGTTCAGTTTCCGTAATCTTCTGGAAAGCCAGAGTTCTAAAGTACAGGTGATAGTCACTTTTCTGTCGATACTGGAGCTGATGAAAATGGGACATATTCATGTCGAGCAGGATGGACTGTTTGATGATATCTCTGTAGAAGTACAGACGGATCCGGATACCTGGAAGAATCTTACCGAATTTGCAGAAGAAGAGTAACAGGAAAGGGTAAGAAAATGGAATAGAAATACAGGCAGTGTCTGCACGGATACGCAGTATGCAAAAGATAAATGCGTGACAAAAGGATAAGGAATGAGGAAGACTGAGTGAAGATTAAGGAGACAGAAGCAGCTATCGAAGCGATACTTTTTGCCATGGGCGGTTCCGTGGAACTTCCCCGGATAGCCAAAGCCATCGGGTGGATGAGAAGACAACCGGAAGGATCATCCGCAATATGATGGACCGCTATCAGGAAGAAAACAGAGGAATCCAGATCATAGAACTGGAAAATTCCTTTCAGATGTGTACCAAAAAGAATATTATGAATATCTGATCAATATTGCGCTGCATCCTCAGAAGCCGCACTCTCAGATGTTATGCTGGAAACCTTGTCCATTATCGCATACAAGCAGCCGGTGACAAAAGTAGAGATCGAGAAGATCCGCGGGGTAAAATGTGACCACGCGATCAATAAGCTGGTAGAATACAGTTTGGTCAGAGAGCTTGGAAGACTGGATGCCCCCGGGCGCCCGATATTATTTGGAACTACCGAAGAATTTCTGCGGTGTTTCGGCGTTCAGGATCTGGAATCACTGCCTGTACCCAATCCGGTACAGATTGAGGACTTTAAGGCTGAGGCGGAAGAAGAAATCCAGTTGAAACTGGATGTTTAACCGACAGGAATGATTTTGGGAATACGCTCTGGCATGGTTATCTGTATCAAAGGACATTTAAGATTATAGCATTTCAGGAAAATACGGGAAGGAGAAGATGGTTATGCCAACCACATATGCACACGATTTATTTGGAAAAGAAGTATACAAAAAACTGCCGTCAGATATGAAGGCGCTGATTCGCAGACATGGAGATCTTTACAGAATCGGTCTGCATGGACCGGACATTCTGTTCTACTATATGGTTTCAAAGAATCCGGTTTACTCAGTTTGGAATCGATATGCATCATGAGAAGCAAGAGCCTTTTTCGAAGAAGGAATGCGCCAGGTACGCAGAAACAATGATGAAGCGCTCCTTGCGTATCTTCTGGGATTTGGCTGCCATTATATGTTTGACTCAGCATGCCACCCATATGTGAACCAGATGGCCGCAGAAGGAGTCGTTCCTCATATCGTTCTTGAGAAAGAATTTGATCGTGTGCTTATGGAAGAAACCGGCAAAGATCCGGACCACTATTACCCGGCTTGCGGTATTGTCCCGAAAATGGAATATGCAAAAGTTATTCACAGAGCTATTCCGCTTGTAAAAACCATAAACATTTATCTTTCTGTCAAAATGATGAAAATTCTTACAAACTTTATGGTATGCGATGACCAAGGAAGAAAACGCAGAATCATCGGAAAAATTCTGAGCTTTGGAGGAAAATCCATCGGCTCCGTAATCGAACACTTTATGACCGCCGAGGCGGTAGAACAGGCAAAGGCGCAATCCCTGAATTAAAGAGGCTGTATCAGGAGGCAATCCCCGAAACGGCAGAATATCTGAAGGAACTTTATACCTTAAGAGAAGGTGCATATCATCTGAGCGCACGATGGAATCGCACCTATAATGGCTGAGACATTGGCAATTATATCGAAATAATTCGGGCGTTTATGAAATATCATATCGGTTAGTCATATTCCGGACATGTTGGCATAAGTTATTTAATAAATAAATGCCAGGCAGGTGAGGTGGAATATGAGGATGAGACATATTGCCGCTGTCACGATCGTGACGGCGGTATTGTTGTTTACACAGACTTCTGCTTCCGTACAAGGAGGAGAAAATAAGATACCTCAGATGGTAGATATGACACCGGCTATCGAGGAACCGTCAGAACTACACGCATTATCGGCAGTCTTGATGGATGGAGATTCCGGCAGAGTGCTTTATGAAAAGGATGGAAAGACACCTCTTGCAAATGCTAGCACAACAAAAGTACTTACCTGTATTGTGGCATTGGAGAGTTCGCCGGGAGATGATTATGTACAGGTTTCCCAGAATGCAGCTTCCCAGCCGGAAGTCAGGCTGGGACTTCAGAAAGGAGAACAGTACTATCTGGAGGATCTTTTATATTCTCTGATGCTGAAAAGTCACAACGATACAGCAGTCGCCATCGCAGAACACTGTGAGGAACAGTAGAAGGCTTTGCCAGAATGCTGAACCGAAAAGCAAAACAGATTGGATGTAAGGATACGTACTTTATTACGCCAAACGGTCTGGATGCGCAGGACGAAAATGGCAAACATCATACGACAGCAGAGGATCTGGCACTGATCATGCGGTATGCCATCAAAAATAAAACTTTCCTGCACATTTCCCAGACCAGAGATTACACTTTTTCAGAAATCACAGGAAAACGGACTTTCTCCGTACATAATGCCAATGCACTGCTTGATATGATGGACGGAGTTCTCGCAGGAAAAACAGGCTATACTTCCCAGGCAGGTACTGCTATGTGTGTGCCTGGGAAGAGGAAGGGAAAACTTTTGTAGTCAGTCTTCTTGGCTGCGGATGGCCCAATCATAAAACATACAAATGGAGCGATACGAAAAAACTGTTAAGCTACGGGGCCTATAATTATGACTATGAAACCTACTGGCAGGAGCCACATACGAGTAAGATTCTGGTAACGGATGGGGTGGAAAATATGCAGAATATAGGTGAGAAAGTCTATCTGAGGGGTAAATGCAGCGTAACATCCGAGGACCGTGAAAAAGAAATACTTCTCAAAAAAGGGGAGGCAGTAACCTGCAAGACGGAAATTCCACAGAAGGTAAGCGCCCCGGTTCTGAAAGGGGAGAAACTGGGACGTATCGCTTATTATCTGGATGGAAAACTGATCGCTTCCTATCCTGTTTATGCGGAAAGATCTGTAGAGAAGATCAGCTTTAAATGGTATACAGAAAAGGTATTTCACGATTTTTTTCATTAAAAAACTTAAAGAAAGAGCTGAAAAGGCAGGAAAAAGAGATAAAAAGACAACGAAAACAGGTTGATTTCAGGAAGAAGGATGTCTATAATAAATACGGAGAGATTTTCTTAAAGTATGTAAGGGAATCTCTTCATATCCTGAATACAGGCATAAAACGTACAAAACAGGCAGCAAAAGTTTTTGATGGAAACATTTCTATCGGATATATTCACACACAGGCCGCAATTTTATCCCAAAGCTGGTCAGAGCCTTGCCATAGAATCATTTGTTGAATTCATAGAAAAAAACTATAGAATCAATGAAACAATTTAATGATTTAAAGGGTTGCTATGAAAAAGCAACATTGATATAATAAAACTTAACAGTCGGCATTTCATGTATCAACAAGTTGATAGTTTGGTGACACATCGGCCGTTCGTGAAAAAGTTTATGGCAATTTTGCAGAATAAGTAAATTGTCATAGGAAAGACAGAGGAAAGAGATATGAATCAGTTAGAAGTACTCAGAGAGAGCCTGGGACAGTGTGATGAGATCATTCTGGATGCCTTATTATGAGAAACAGAATCGTAGAGGACATTATGGCATACAAAGAGGCTAATGGACTCCAGATCTTACAGCCAGAGCAGGAAGCAAAGCAGAAAGACTGGCTGGAGAAGAGAATGGAAGCAGACGCCATAAGGATGAAGTTGCAGACGTATTTGACAGCATCCGTACCAACAGTAAGAGAATCCAGGCAAGAAAACTTTTCAACTACAACATCGTACTTATCGGATTTATGGGCGCAGGTAAGTCTACAATCTCCGATTTCCTTAAAACAGTATTTGCCATGGATATAGTAGAGATGGATCAGATTATTGCCGAGAGACAGGGAATGAGTATTTCTGATATTTTTGAGACATATGGCGAGCAGTATTTCCGCGACCTTGAAACAAACCTGCTTATCGAAATGCAGTCTCGCAGCAATGTAGTAATCTCCTGTGGTGGTGGTACTCCGATGAGAGAGTGCAACGTAGTTGAGATGAAGAAGAATGGCCGCGTGGTATTACTTACTGCGAAACCAGAGACAATCCTTGACCGTGTCAAAGATAACCATGACCGTCCGCTGATCGAGAACAACAAGACTGTTCCGTTCATCGCAGATCTGATGGAGAAACGTCGCGCAAAATACGAGGCAGCAGCAGACATTATCATCGAAACAGATGGCAAGAGCGAGCTTGAAATCTGTGAAGAACTGGTTCACAGACTTCGCGCTATGGATGAGAAATAAATATAGCTATTCAAAATAATCTGTTATTTTGATATATCCGGTTAATAGGGGCAGCTCACGATAACAAATGAACAGATATATTGTAAAGATATGAAATAGCTACAGACAATAGAAATGGCATTTACAGGAATTAATTAACTTTCCTGTAAATGCCATTTCTGACTTTATAGGGTTATATCTTTTATAGATATGCCGGATTCCATAAACAGGAATCCTGATCTGATTCTAACTTGTCTTATAATCCCATTCCTTTTGTGCCTGTTCTATGACATATTTCTTAAATGCTTCCACAACCGGTGGATGATAAACATCCTTCAGCATTGCCATATAGAAGTTTCTCTGCCAGCTCGGAGAGACAAGAGGAAGAATCTTTACATTCAGAGACTGCAGGATAGGAATATCCGGTGCAACACAGATTCCGAATCCATTTGACACAAATCCGGCCGCAACCTGATCCTCATCAATCTCATACGACACATCAGGCTCTGACCGATACATTTAAACAGTCCGTCAACAATATGCCTCAGCCCGCTTCGTTTTTTAAAAATAATCTGCTTATAAGGAATCGTTTCCTCCAGACGTACCTCATCCTGTGCAGCCAGCGGATGATCCGGCGGCACGATCACGACCAGCTCCTGTCTGGCCACAGGTGTAAACTCAATCAGAGGCTCGTTATCAATCTTGGAACAGAAACCAAGATCGTACTTCTTTTCTTTTAACCCATTTAAAATATCAGCTGTTAAAACTTTGTCACAGTATAGGTTAAAATCGATCTTTTTCGTCGGATTTGTCTCAAGAAATCCCCGCATAATCTTCGGAACAAAGTCAATTCCCAGTGTACGCAGGAATGCAACATCGATACAGCCTTCCCCTTTACCTGCCAGCTTCAGATTGTTTACAGAAGAATCCAGACGATTTAATATCTCTTCTACATCTTTCAGGAAAACCTTACCGTATTTGGTAAGAGTGACATTTCTGCCATTTTTTTCAAATAGTTTTACGCCCAGTTCCTCTTCCAGAGTAGAGATCGCGTAGCTCAAAGAAGCTGGGTGATCGCCAGAATATCAGCGGCTTTTGTGTAATGCTCGATATGAGCTAATGTGGAAAAATACCGCAGATGATACAGATTCATAAAAAGATGCTCCTTTCTTCATATGTAATTTTTTTGACAGCAGTAATTCGCTGCTGCTGTAAAGGCTTACTGTTCACATTGTGCCCGGTAACCTGCAAATAATTAAAAAATTCGGGCTGATATTTTTTAGATCTATGGAAATCCCGAAATATAGTTATTTTGCACAATAATCCGCGCTGTATTGTCA
>ENA-OQLB01001185-OQLB01001185.1-human-gut-metagenome-genome-assembly--contig:-NODE-1185-length-11903-cov-1.546790_pt1 | contig 11903 bp, 19 predicted proteins | sample MGYA00242656_ERZ504813 | MGnify/ENA primary metagenome ERZ504813 (study PRJEB26092, sample SAMD00036388) | human gut metagenome | host: Homo sapiens | study: EMG produced TPA metagenomics assembly of... | reverse complement strand
GACCGATGCGGCGAACGCTGTGGGGCAAGACTGATAGATACGCGCAGACGACGGAAAAGACGTTCACTTACGTGAAGAGCCGGAGATCGGCGCAGCATTGCTTTCGCTCATTCCGCCGACGGGCACGCTTTCCCCGAGCTTTGACCCGGAGATGTTCCAATACTCGCTCTCGGTGCCGTTTTCCGTCACGTCACTCGTTTTCGACGCCCAGCCGGCAGAGGACTGCTCTGTGCGCGTGAACCGCAAAAATCTCGGTGCGGGCGGCAGTACAGTCGATTTTGAATTCACCGTGACGTCCGAAAGCGGCGAAACGGCAGTGTACACCGTGGCCGTCACGCGTGAGAAAAAACCCGTGACAGCGGTGGCAGGAAAGACGGGCACGTCGTCCGCCGCAAAGGGAAAAGACGCGGCAAGCAGTGAAAAGTCTGCGGAAAGCGAAGCCGCCGAAGCCAATGCAGAAGAAGCACCGGCCGAAACAACCGTTGTGACAGGAGAAGCGCGCGACGCGGATCTGACACAGACGGAAGCGGAGAAAAACGCCCGTGCGGTACAGACAGACCGCCTTGTTACGGCTGCCATCGTGCTGCTTGCGGTGGCGTTTGGCTTTATGCTCGCCGTTTTGTGGCAGCGTGTTTCCGAAAAGAAGGGGGAAAAGTCCGGTCCGCGCCACGGCGCATGATGCACACGCTGCGCTCCGTTTTCATACTATGAACTGCGAGCTTGTCTTGCAAGTATAGTTTGAAAGGAGACACAGCACATGGCAGATGAAAACACCATGCTGCGCGGTTGCCGCACCACCTGTACGCCGCTGCCCGAGGACCCCGTGCCCGGCATGGCCTACGTGCCGTTTCAGCAGTGGAGCGAAACCTACGAGCCGGCGCGCGCGCTCGATGACGGCACACTGTTCCCGGTTTTGAATAAACGTTTTACGGAAGGCGGGGTGAGCCGCGGTGAACGAACAGCAGCGTTTAAGGCGGCACATTTCCGCCGTGCAGTTCGCGATGTGGGAGCTGCATTTGTATCTTGATTCGCATCCGTATTGCAAAGAGGCGGCGAAAAAGCTTGCTGTTTACCGCGAGGAATACGATAAGCTTACGGCCGAGTACGAAAAAGCGTACGGCCCCTTAAACGAGACTTCGCGCTCAACGAGCCGCTGGGCGTGGATCAGCGACCCGTGGCCGTGGGAAACGGAGGCGAACGAATAATGTGGATTTATGAGAAGAAGCTGCAGTACCCCGTACGCATCAAAAACCCGAACCCTGCGCTCGCAAAGCTCATCATAAGCCAATACGGCGGCCCTCACGGAGAATTAGGCGCTTCCCTGCGCTACCTCAGCCAGCGCTACTCCATGCCCTACCCGGAGCTTCGGGCGATATTGACGGATATCGGTATCTCTGTTTCAGAAATGCCGCTTTTGGGGTCTAAAACGCCTTTTGAGGCCTTTGCGACGGCGTAACTCCACTTAATCGGGAGCAAATTCAGGTAAACATCGACGGTATCCTTGCTTTGGACGACCATTTTGTCTAAAATCTGTGAATAAAACGCATCTTCATATTCGACACCGCTGACGATTTCATGAATGGCAGCGGTGATTTCTTTCATCACGTCTTCCTTCGCTGATCGGCGAGGAGGTGCTGCTGGTCTATGCCGCTGATCGTATCTTGCAGCTCGGAAATCTCCTTATCGCAGGCTTCGCGTTTAGTGATGAATTCCTGCTTGGTGATCGCGCCGGATATGCACAGGTCAATCAGCTGCGTGCGCTTATCTTCGACGGATTGAATTTGCTCTTTGAGCTTTTCAATATGCGAATAGTCGGTGTTTACGGAAAGCACGGATTGAATGACCGAAAGCAAATTAGCGGTGATTTTCTTTTCCTCTAATTGCAGGCTGCGGGTCACGAGTACATGATATGAACGGCATCTTCATTGCGGATGCTTGGATTTGAGCAGCCAAGCGGATTTCCGGCTTTATCGGTGTGCGGGCTGCCTTGTGTAGCGGACTTGTAGCATCGCCATGCTTTGTAGCGGGTTCCGTTATTTCGATTTTATATCTTGCCACATAGCTTGAACCGCAGCAGCCGCACTTGATTTTGCCGGAGAACGGATAACGGTTGCTGTGCTTGGCTTTGCCTTCCTGCGTTAAAGATTTTTCATCTAAAATGCGGTTGGCTTTCTCAAAAAGCTCTCGGGAGACGATGGGTTCGTGGTGGTCTTTGATAATGACAAATTCTTCTTCGCCGCGGTTATATTTCTTTTCGTGAGAGAGAAAATCCGGCGTGAAAGTTTTCTTTTGTACGAGATCGCCGCAATACTTTTCGTTGCGGATTACGCGCAAAATGACGGTGTTGCTCCACTCTTTGACGCGCATAGGCGTGATGCCTGCTTCGTGAAGCTCGCGTGCGATGACGTGTGTGCCTTTGTTTTCATTTGCAAACTTATGGAAGATAAGCCGCACGATTTTGGCGCCGTCTTCATTGACGGTCATTTTGCCGTCTTTAACATCGTAGCCCAACATACTTCTGCCGAACACAACGCCTTGTTCCATCTGGCGTTTTTGTCCCCATTTCACACGTTCGGACGTCTTACGGCTTTCCTCCTGCGCAATAGAGGACATGATCGCCAAGCGAAGCTCTGCATCGCCGTCTAAGGTGTTGATGTTGTCGTTCATAAAAATCACGCCGACGCCGTGTTTTTTGAGGTCGCGCGTGTAATAGATGCTGTCGAGCGTATTTCTCGCGAAACGGGAAATCTCTTTCGTGATGATCAAATCGAAATCGCCCTCTTTGGCGCAGGCGATCATGCGCTTGAATTCGCTGCGCTTTTTGGTGTTGGTGCCGGAGATGCCTTCGTCGGCGAAAATCTCGTAAAGCTCCCAATCGGGGTTGCGCTCAATATACTGTCTGAAATAGCGCTGCTGGCTCTCAAAGGAATTTGCCTGATCTTCGTGGTCGGTGGAAACGCGGCAATAGGCGGCCACACGTTTTCGCACATCGACTATTTTTCGCTCTTGATTCATGCGTTCATATCGGTTCATATAAATCCTCCTTTTACAGTGAATGCTTCTGTGCCTATTATTATAGAAAGCGAATTGGTTTGTCGAATGTGCAAATTTGTTTTTACAGTTTGTTTCGGATGGCTTTCCACAATCCCGCCCCCTGAAGTTGTTAATTTTCTCGATCACAGTAGAGAATGCTGTTGGTAGTTAAATATTCGTGTAAAAATCGGTGGAATTTTCTTTCACAAGGAATGTTTCTGTTTTATGGTATTACAGATTTGATTTTTGCTTTCTCTTTTTTCCAATTCGGCTAAACACTCTTGGTATTGAGCGGGTGTCAGCAGATTTCGCTGTTTTAAGGAGAGAAGAATGCCTTTCTGCAAGTTCAGAAAGAAAGCTGCATGCTCTTTTTCATTCAATTTTGGAAGCGGTTCACCGATATAGATAAATTCTCTGTGCGCCAAATTACCACCTCGTGGTGCAAGTATATGGGAGCTTACTTGTACCGGATAACAAATAAAAACAAAGTCGTTATGTTTTCAGCATTTATCCCATAACCCGATACTGACAGCGAGGGCTTTATCGATTTTCTGAATATAGGAATACGGCAGTCTGCCTAAACGGGCTTGCAGCCGTTGCTTATCCAAAACACGTATTTGCTCAAGCAGAACGACGGAATCCGTGGTGAGATCGCCGAGCACGGGGATTTGTGCGTGCGTAGGAAATCCCGACTTTTTATGTCTTCGGCTTGTAATCGGCGCCGCGATGACGGTGGGGCCGTGCGTGTTGCCGAGGTTATTGGAAAGAATGAGCACAGGACGGATACCGCCCTGCTCGGAGCCGATGATGGGATTTAGATCAGCCATAAAAATATCGCCGCGTCGGATAGTTCGTTCCATAATTGCATTTCCTCCTGATTTTGCGCTGTAATAGGTGGAATTTCGATATGTAGCTTGCCAAACGGTCGGAAACGACCGCAGCGGGCGATTTCCACTCAAAAAAGGAATGATTGCACTTCTTATCGCCGCAGCGGTAGTTGGAATAGTGTTCGTGATCGTGATGCAGAAAGGCCTTTCCGCACACGGGACAAGGCGGATACTTCCGACGATGCTCTTCCGTGCTCTTGGGCGTTCGGGTGCAAATTGATGTTGGCAGGTTCGGCAGAGATACTTCTGATACCCATCGGGAACTTTGCCGTAACGATAAAATGAATGATTGTTGTTGCATTTTGGACACTAAATGTGGTATGATTTCATCATGAGAACCTCTTATTTGGGAGATATGTGTTTTGTGGTGAAACCATTATACCAGAGGGTCTGAGTAGTTCTCAATTTTCATTTTAGTTTACAATACGTCACGAATTTAGAGGAGGAAAACCTATGAAACGCAAATTTGCCATTCTTTTGTCTGCCATGCTGCTCATGCAGGCGGTCTGCGGCTGCGGCGGCGCGGCTTCTTCGGGCACGTCTTCCGCTTCGGCTTCAACGGGCAGCATCGCAAGCAAATCGAGCGAAAAAGCGGTGATCGTGACGGATGAGCAGGAATTTACGCACGAAAACGGCATAACGAGGCTCGCAAAAGAAATCTACGGCGATTTGAATGTGAGTTTTTCGTCCTCTCCGAGGATACGCAGGAGCGCGAAACGCAGATCACTCCCTGCGCGTGGAGATCATGGCAGGTGGCGGGCCGGACGGCTATCTGCTTTCTTCCCCGACCTCAAACATGACTTTCAATGGTGAAGGTCACCCGGACACGTTGTTCCCGGATGTGCAGCGCACCATGCAGGCCGGCGCTTTTCTGCCGCTTGACGACTATATAAAAGAAAGCGAATACCTCCGCTCCGAAGACCACTTTGCCCCTGTTTTCGATACCGGAAAAACCGACGAAGGACAGGTCGTGCTGCCTATCACGTACTACGCAAGCGTTTTTCTCCTCGATAAAGCACAGCTTGCCGACCCCGATTTCACCCCCAAAACATGGGACGAGCTTGTAAACTGTGAGGACACGGCCGTCTGAAAGTTGTGCGCAACAATCTCTACACTTGGTGCGGCGCCGGAATTCCCCGCATCGCAGATTACGCCACCGAAAAACAATTCTCACCGAGGAAAACCTCACCGCGCAGTTTGAAAATCTTCTTGCCATGCCTGCGTCGGAAAGCTTTGACGAGGAGACCGCACTGATCCAAAGCGGATCCTATGCGCAGACCGATGAAGCATGGCGTATTACGTGCAGAATCAAGACACCGTGAACGCCCTTGCCATCCCGAACACCGAAGGCGGCGTGACTGCGTTTATTACCTCCTACGCAGCCATCAATCGCAACAGCCCAAAGGCCGATGAGGTGTTCCGCTTCTTCGAGCTGCTGTTCAGCGACGAAGCGCAAATCGACACGGAAACCGTGAACGATGCGCGCGGTACGCTTTTGATGCTCGGCAACCTAAACAGTTTCTTGACGCACAAAAACGCCTATCTGCAGCCCGAGCTGCTTGAAAGCGTGCAAAGCCGCGTCAACGCTGTGCGGTTCTACTCCGTGATGGACTACACCATTTACGATACCGCCACGACCCTGACGTGGGAAGAAAACCCGGGATTGCGCTCGCCGCTGCGCACAGCGTGATGGAAGCGCTGCAAACCAGACTCTCTGAATAACGAGTTTTACAAAAATTTATGCAAAACTCGTTTATAAGATTAGAAAAGTATAGTAAGTATAATTACAATCAAACGGCAAAACATGAGGAAAAATCTTCATTCCCCGCATCTTATATCCCCATAACGTGAAAGAGGTGTCCGATATGAAACGTAAGCTATCTGTACTTTTGGCAGCGCTGCTCTGCGCGCTATCCCTCGCATCCTGCGGCGCGCCGCCCCCGCCCGCCGGCATTACGGGAAGTGATGATTCGGGCGGCAAAACCTCCGGCTCGTCTCGTCCGGCGCAGTGGATAAAGACGCCCTGCGCGTCTGCGTGGACTTAGAGTACCGCGCCGGCTACACAGAGGGCAAGACCCCGGAAAACGCGTTTATAACCTGATGAACACCGTAAAAAGCTTCGGCGGGCCGGAAAATGTATCGTTTGAATACCTCCCCCGCGAGGCACAGAGCGCGAAACGGCGCTCGACCGCGTCCGCACCGAGATCATGTCCGGCGGCGGCCCGGATATGTTCATCATCGCCTGCAACGGCGGCATCGATTACATGGCAGCAGACGTCGAAGCGCTGTTCCGTGTGCCCGAAAAAGCGATGGAAGCCGGGCTTTTTCTGCCGCTCGATGACTACATCCAAAACGCGCAGTTCATGGAGTGGAATAAGCTGAATGAGACCGTCATGGCAGCCGGCCGCACCGAACAGGGTCAAATGCTGCTGCCGATGACCTACACCTTCCCGCTGACCATGTTCCGCGAATCGGACGTAACGCTCACCACCACAGCGGAAACCACATGGCAGGACATGCTGAACGACAAAACGAACGTGCTCACTGCTGCCGCGAACTGGACTCCTACGATGGAAGAGCAGGAAAATTTTGAAAACCAGTGCGGCGGCCCGCTGCTCCCCTACATACTGGGCGACCTTGCCGATTACAGCAGTGAAAAGCTGCTCTTTACGGAAGACGAGCTTTTGCAGCGCATCACCGACGTTATAGAGTTGGATGTGCGCAATAAGAACGGCGAATTTGAAAATGTCCCGCCTTATTACCACTGGTTTGCATGCGGCGGCCTTACAGGCAGCGACTTTGCCGATCCGCATGTCAAGGTGCGCGACCAAGGCCCCATCACCATGGTGCCGCTCTATTCGGACGACGGCGGTATGACCGCAGCGGTCACGTCGTATGTCGCTATCAATCGCAGCACAAAGCACGCGGACGAAGCGTTCTTCCTCGCCGACCTTTGCTGCGCAAAGAGACCCAGCTGTCCTCCGCGCTCTATTCCGAGTGGCTCGTATACAATGATTCCGTGGGCATCCCCGTTTATGCCGATGCCATGCAGGATACCAGCCCCGTAACGTGGCACGGCATGACCGATTGGCACATGAGTGCCGAAAACTACGAAAACTTCAGCGCCGCGCGCAGCCAGATCACCCGCGTTCGCTTTCAGGGCGGTTTGGAGGAAGCACTTGTAAATTGCTACTATGCGTGCAGCGATGCCCGATACCAAGACCCCAATGCCGACCTCGCGCCCATCATTGCCGAATGGTACAAAACCATGGAGCAGTGGGTGCAGGAATAAAATAAAAGGCGGTGCCTTATGAGAAAAGCATTTCACGGATATATCCTGATCGCCCCGGTGATGATCGGCTGCCTTGTGTTCACGCTCATCCCGTTGGTATTGTGCTGCGCTATTCGTTTACGCAGGGATACGGCGCCGCCGGCATGTTCGTCGGTATGGAGCATTATACGAAGATGTTCCAAAACGACTTTCCGTCTGGCGTTTTCAACACGATGTAAGTTTTAGCATAGGGCTGCCGCTCATCATGCTGCTCTCCTATCTTTTGGCACTCCTCATGCAAAAGCAGGCGGGCAAGCATAAGCTATTAAAATCTGTCTTTTTGTTTCCGTACATCATGCCCGTCGCCGGTACAGTCTTGCTCATCGATCTGCTTTTCGGCGAAAAAGGCGCCGTAAACGGCTTGTTTGCCGCGTTAAACCTGCCCATCGTCGAGTGGCTGGACGGCAAATACGCGTTCTGGGTCATGATCCTCATGTACCTCTGGAAAAACACGGGGTACAGCGTTATTCTGCTGCTCGCAGGGCTCGTCACCGTCCCCGCGGAGCAGTACGAATCCGCCGATCTCGACGGCGCTTCGGCGTTTCAGAAGTTCCGCTACATCACCACGCCGCAAATGTGGTATTCCGTGTTTTCGCCCTGATTTTCTCCGTCATCAACGCATTTAAGTGCTTCCGCGAGATCTTTCTTATCGGCGGCGAGCACCCCGTGGATGAGCTTTACATGCTCCAGCATTTCATCAACAACTGCTTTAGCAACCTCAATTACCAGAAGCTCTCCGTGGCTTCGGTCTTATTGTTGATCGTCATTATCGTATTCTTTGGCTTATTCTATGCGTTTGTCAGCCGAAAGGAGGCGTTCCGCGAGTGAAACGGTTTTTCTCCGGGCTGTTTGCCGCTTTGGTCGTGGTGTTATCCGCTGCGCCGTTTTTGTACGTGTTCGTGCGCAGTTTTCTGTCGCCTGGCGGCGTTACGTTCCAGTATTATTACGACGTTTTTCTGGCTTCCCCAAAATATCTTTTCCGCTTTTGGAAAAGCATCGGCATGGCCGTGTGCATCGCCGCGGGGCAGCTTTTCATCTCCGTTTTTGCCGGGTTCGGGTTTGCAAAGTATAAATTCCCGGGCCGCAACTTCCTTTTCTTCCTTTTAATGATCCTCATGACGCTGCCTGTGCAGGTCACGCTCGTGCCCGATTTCATCATGCTGGGCTACATGAACCTGCTGAATACCTACGCAGCGCTGATCTTACCGTCTATTATCGTGCCGCTCGGCACGTTTATTTTAACGCAAAGCTTTAAATCGGTGCCGGACACCGTTCTGGATGCCGCCATGCTGGACGGCTGCGGCGTGCTGCGCATGTTGTTTTACGTCGTCTCGCCGATGAACAAAAGCGGCCTTGTGTGCGTTTTGCTGCTCTCCTTCCTCGACGCATGGAACATGGTGGAGCAGCCCATCGCATTTTTGAAAGAAGCCGAGCAGTACCCCATCTCGGTGGCGCTCGCCTATACACCGCCGAGCGAGACCTCCGTGCAGCTCGTCTGCTGCATTCTGGTCGTGCTGCCCGCGCTGTTCCTCTTCACCTTCTTCAACCGCGAGCTTGTGGAAGGCATCGTTTTAGCGGAGGTGAAGTGATATGAAACGCCGCGTTCTCTGCATTTTTGTTTTGATCTTATGGGGCCTCGTTTTCTGCACGCTGCTTTCCGTGCGCATTGAGCAGCTCATGATCCGGAAGTGGTGCTCACGCAAGCGGACGAAAGCGAACTCTCCCCACACATCGCGCTCGATTCCCTTTTCTTTGACGATACGGGCATGCACCTCTACCGCCCGAGAGAAGGCACCGGTTGGGAGACCGGCACGCGCATTTATGAAGAAGAAATCAATAATTATTCCGTGGGCGAAAATCAGCTTGATTTGAAGTTTTTCGGCAGCTATATCCGTTACGCTTCAAAGCCCCTGCGCAGTGGCGACGAGATCTCTATTAAGTCCGATCTGGAGAACCGGGACGACACATGGCTTGCCATATTCCCGGAGGCATCCCACAGCTTTCAGGCGCCCTCACACCGACCGCAGAAGCCGAAAACGCATTGCTGTTTAACGTGACGGGCACCCCGCAGCCGTTTATGGCAGACCGCGCGAAAAGCACAATTTTACCCGTGACGGAACTCGCAAATGAAAACGCCGGCAGCTTTTACAGTCTTTCAGACGTTAAAAGCTTTCTTTCGCAGCTGCCGCTTTTGGCCGCATTGCTTTCGCTCTCGCTTTTCGTCTTGATTCTGTGGATCTACTCCTTTATCCTCTCGCGCAGAGCGAAAGAGAACCGCGCAAAGCTCATTTTCCACGGCGTTTTGGGTATTCTCGCCCTGCTCGCCGTGCCGCTTATCCTGCTGTACATCGCTCTGCCGTCCTCTCTCCTGCCGCAATACCGCATTACGGACGCCGCCTATTATATGCGGGAGTTTGGAGAGATTTTTTCCGCATTGAACATACTGGCAAAATCGAGTAGGGAATCAACAGAGCTACTTCAATATGCGGGAAAAATGCAAGCGATGACTCTTGTAATTGTTGGGCTCGGTATATTTTTAGGCGTTATATTTATTTTGATAGAAAGATTGGTAAGAAATAAATCGGTTAAGAAAGAGAAACAATAACTATATTATCATTAACAATAGCTAACTTTTCTTCTTGCTTCGCATCGTGTATTTACCAGCATATTGCCACCTCCGTGTCTATAATAGCATAAAAATAATGGTAGGCACTTTTGTGTCTACCATTATTTTATCACTTCATTTTTAACGCTGGTCTTTCTTTGCTTTTAAAAAATCAAATTCGCCAATAAATCAACCCAAATAAGCGTTTTTTTGTTCATTTTGGGATAAATATATTGACTTGTTTCCGTTAATATGATATTTTAATAGCAAGTTAACCATATGAAAAAATTTTGAAATTTAAGGTTTGGCCAGAGTGTCATTTGACTTTAAAGGTAACGCGTTTTGTGATGGAATTACGATATCAGAAAAATTCGGAATGGTTTTCAACTTTTCCTTTAGTTTATGATATGGAGAAATATATATGGTGATTTTGAAAGAAATGAACTACATTGTTTTGCGCAGCCGCGGGCGGACAGCGCTTTCTGTTTGTATTGCGGCGCTGCTTGTGTGCTGCATGTCGTTTTACCTCGGCAGCATCCAGACGGCGGAGAGCGCGGAGGAAAATTTGGCGCAGGTCATCCCGGTGACGGCGCAGGTGGTCAGCCGCAGCGGTGCGCGCACCGTGGGGTTCGAGATCGACGAAAATCACTTTGCGAACCTCATGAAGGCGGACATCAAAGACGCGGTGTACACGGCCTCGGCGTGCGCGAATTTCAGGAGCAGTACCGCGCGGAGGACGTGCAGGGCGCGGACACGTCCGTGACGGCGGTGAGCGGGCTTTCGGCGCTCGTCGGCGTGACGGAGGAGAGCATCGCGTTTGAAAACGGGTACGACCTCTCGTTTTTGGAGCGCGCGGAGCCGCTGTGCGTGGTGAGCCAAAGCTACGCGGCGCAGTACGGGTTGAATTCGGGCGACACGCTCTCGATGCGTTTTACGTGACGCGCTACAACGACGACGGCTTTTCGCTGCGGTACGAGCACCTCGGCATGCAGGGTGTGAAGATCATCGGCGTGTACGCGGACAGCGCTTCGGGCAGCGCGGTGCCGTGCAGCATGATCGTCTCTGTGCCGTGGCTGCAAACGGTTGTTAAGGATAATAACCTGCGGTTTTATTACAGCTCGTTCCGTTGTGCGCTGCGCGACCCGATGAAACTGAACGATTTTAAAGATGCCATGCGCAGCGCGGGATTTGCAAAGCCAGACCCGAACGCGCTTGATGAGCGCCACGGCGACACAATTGTGGTGGACGACCAGCTGTTCATTGAAACGGCGGAAAAGTTGGAGCAGAATTTGAAGGTGCTGCGGTGGTTTTTGGCGCCGTTTTTCGCGCTCGTCATTGTGCTTGTCACGCTGGTGACGTTTCTTTTGCTGCGCAGCACGCGGCGGGACATGGCGATCTCGCTTTCGCTTGGGCGGCCGAAGATTTTAAGCGGGTGCGCGTGCTTTTTCGGTATGCTCATCGCAAATGTGTGCGGCTGCGCGGTGGCGGTGCCATATTGCTTTGCACGGCGGGGCTTGCGCTCGGCAGATTCTGACGATCTGCGGGCTGTACCTTGCGTCCTCGTGCGTTGGCGTTTTGCTGGCGCTCATTTTGCTCCTGCGGTTTGACGCGCTGGAGCTTTTGACAAAAATCGATTAACGAAAGGCGGCGTGAATATGGCTGTTTTAGCGGCGGAAAATGTGAGCTATACCTACCAGAGCAAATACCAGAAGGTGCAGGCGTTAAAAAAATGTCTCCTGCACGTTTGATGCGGGAAAATTCTACGCGATCATCGGGCAATCCGGCAGCGGCAAAAACGACGCTGCTTCCATGCTCGCGGGCCTCGGCACGCCGAGCGAGGGCGAGATCATTGCGAACGGGAAAACGCTGAAAGAGATCGGCAGCGAACGGCACCGGCGAGAAATGTGACGGTGATCTACCAGTCTTTCAACTATTTCCCACTTTGACATTTTAGAGAACGTCATGTACCGATGCAAATTCAAAAAGCCGACGAAAAGAGGCGAAAGTACGGGCAAAGGAGACTCCGTAAACGTTGGTCCGGCTACGG
>ENA-OQLB01001184-OQLB01001184.1-human-gut-metagenome-genome-assembly--contig:-NODE-1184-length-11905-cov-5.329258_pt1 | contig 11905 bp, 12 predicted proteins | sample MGYA00242656_ERZ504813 | MGnify/ENA primary metagenome ERZ504813 (study PRJEB26092, sample SAMD00036388) | human gut metagenome | host: Homo sapiens | study: EMG produced TPA metagenomics assembly of... | reverse complement strand
AGCACCGGCTGGTTTTTGCCCTCCATCGGCCAGATGTGGAATGTTTATCAAAACCGCGCTTCTTTGTTTGAAGGCAAGACAGTGGTATCAGGCTTAAAGTCTGACTGGTACTGGTCCTCCTCGGAGTTCTACCGCACTCCGGCGAACTACGCTCTTTGTGTGAGTGTGGGCGACGGCGACGTGTACTACTACCGTAAGAGCAGCAGGGGTAGTTACGTGCGTCCGGTCTTGGCTTTCTGACCTATTTACCTATTCAGCCTATTTATCTATTATGCGGCGTAGCCGCTCGTTGATAAAGGCTGAATACCCGCGAAGCGGTCGGATTTACAAACGGAATTGTGGCAACGGCCGCTTGCAGTCTTTGCCCCGCAAGGAAGATAAAAACAAGTAACGTAAAGTTAAAATAAAAAAGTGTGACAATGAAACGAAATATCCTACATACCCTTTGGGCGGCGGCACTGCTGCTGACCGGCTGCACGCAGGAGGAGCTTCCCCTGCCCGGTGCTGACAATGCCGCACCGCTCGCCATCACCATCACCGACGGCGGCTATGCCTGACAACTTCGGCTGACGGCTCGCAGAAAGCCGCTACCCGTGCTACCGAGGACGGTTACCGTACCGAGTTTACCGCCAGTGACGCCTGCGGACTCTACCTTGTGCGCAATGGGGCGATAGTCTATGACAATGTGAAACTCACCGCCACAGCAGGCACGAACGGCCAGTCTTACCTGGCAACCCGAAGCGGGCGTAACCCTTGCCGGCGGAATGGCGGGCGAGAAGTATTTCCTCTACTATCCCTATCAAGAGACAGCGAAGATGGCGGGCAAGGTAAATGCCACCGACACCACGAGCGATGGCGATTTCTTCGCCACGCTTATCAATGACTGGCAGCCGGAAGCTGATCAGAGCGACTACACGCAAGGCTACACAGCCTCCGACCTCATGACCGCCACGGGCTCGGGAAGCAAAGCCGACGGCAAGCTCTCGCTCTCATTCTCCATGACCCACCGCATGGCACTCGCCGTAGTCGAAATGCCCAAGACGGTGTATAAGTTCACCGACACCTCCATTCCCGACTATGTGATTGCTACTACAGCCGATTTCAGTGGAGAGGCCAAGCCCTGCCGCAATACGGACGGCACATACCGCTACTTCGTCCGTCCCGGACAAGGCAATACCGTAACCCTCACCGGCAGCTATGCGACGGCAAGAAGGAGTTTTCATCACCCCGAACAATATCAGCGTAAGCTCATACAAGACCTATAAGGTGGACGGAGCACCGACGATTGACAAAGATCACAATTTGCAAGTAGGGGACTACCTCCTTGCCGACGGCAATATTGTAGGCAAAGACGAAACTTTGACCGAAGAACAGAAAGCAAGCGTTATCGCCATCGTGTTCCATGCCGGTCATCACGAAAACGATGCCTCCGATTACTCCGCCACCGGTATCGGTCAGCAGAAGTGCCACGGCTATGCCGTTGCCTTGCAGGATGCCACAAACGGTTATTGTCAGTGGGGCGTTTACGGAACCGAGTTGGGTTGCTGCCCCACGGATGGAAGCGGAAAAAAACAGAACAATTACTCTGCACCTGACATCGACTGGAGCGCTACGCCTGGACACAGAAAATCATCACCGCTGCCGGCGGCAAGGACAAGTTGAATGCCACCGAAGATTCCGGTTATCCTGCCACCTACTATGCCGTTGTGGATTATGCGCACAAAGTCCCGTCCCCTGCCAACAGCACCGGCTGGTTTTTGCCCTCCATCGGCCAGATGTGGAATGTTTATCAAAACCGCGCTTCTTTGTTTGAAGGCAAGACAGTGGTATCAGGCTTAAAGTCTGACTGGTACTGGTCCTCCTCGGAGTACTACTACAGTCCGGCGTGCGACGCTCTTTTTGTGAATGTGCGCGACGGCGACGTGCGCAACCGCGATAAGGACTACAGTTATAGCTACGTGCGTCCGGTCTTGGCTTTCTGACCTATTTACCTATTCAATCTATTTATCTATTTGCGGCGTAGCGCTCGTTGATAAAGGCTGAATACCCGCGAAGCGGGTCGGAAAAATTTTTGAAAAATCGAGTTATGGCATTATCCGAAGAATTACCCCTATACCGCGACACTTACCGGTTGTTGAACAACCTGTTGATCCTGACGCAGGATTTTCCGCGCTTCTTCCGCTACAGTATGGGCAGCCGTATGGTGGATTTGACTTTGGATATGCTTTCTCTGATTTACAAGGCGAACAGCAGCTATGAAAAAGTGGGCGTATTGACCGAATTTCTCGACCGTTACCGCATGTTGCAGATGCTTTTCCGCGTATGTGTGGAGCAGAAGGTCATTACCGAGCGCAAATACGCCTCGTTCGGGCTGCTGTTGGAGAAGATAGGCAAGCAGGCTACGAGCTGGAAACAATATAACGAACGCGGAATGAAGAAACAGGAAGATAAAAGGCAATGATTTATCAGTCGGGATTCGGGCGGTCAAGGCTTCCCGAAGCGAACTGTTTATTATTGAAAAAGGGTTGTCGGCAGGCTTTCCTCGTGCAGGGAGGCTCGCAAAGACAAAAACAGACAACATTTACTGGTCCTCCTCGGAGTTCTACAACAATCCGGCGAACAACGCTCTTTATGTGAATGTGAACAACGGCAACGTGAACAACAACAATAAGAACAACAGAAATAGCTACGTGCGTCCGGTCTTGGCCTTTTCAATAAAAACTTTACGATAAACAAAATGGTATTGCGATATGGAGTTACAACAAAGTCTTTTCACGGATGAGGAACTCGGAGGCATTCCGTTGGAGGATGTTTTCGAGGCGTATTTCGAGTGCCGTAAAAAGAAACGCAATACCTGTAATGCCCTTGCCTTCGAGAGCGATTACGAACGCAGGTGTGTGGAACTGTGGCGGGAAATCAATGCCGGCACATACCGCCCTTCGCGTTCCATCGCTTTCATTATCAACAAACCCGTGAAACGGGAGATTTTCGCTGCAGACTTCCGCGACCGTGTGGTACACCACCTCATAGCCCGCAGGCTCGTTCCGCTTTTGGAAGAGAAGTTCATCAATGACAGCTACAGCACCCGCAAGGGAAAAGGTACGCTCTATGGCATCGAACATGTGGCGGAACATATCCGGCTCTGTTCGGAAAACTACACGAAAGAGTGCTACATCCTGAAAATAGACATCCGTTCGTTCTTCATGAAAATATCGAAGAGGCGGCTGTATGACCTGACCGAAGAACTCTTGCACGAACGCTACGGGGGAAACGACCTGGCGATACTGCTCTATCTGCTCCGTGAGACTATATTCAACCGTCCGGAAAAGAACTGCATCCGCAAGACGCCTCCCCAAAGCTGGCGCGGATTGCCCAAAGACAAGAGCCTGTTCCATTCCGACGGCTCGTGCGGACTGCCTATCGGCAACCTGACAAGCCAGTTGCTCGCCCTTAACTTCCTGGACGGACTGGACCATCTCATCAGCGAAGAATGGGGCGTGAAGCACTACGGCAGGTATGTGGACGACATGGTGCTTGTCCATCCCTCGAAAGAGCACCTGATAGAGGTGAAAGCGAAAATTGCCGGCTGGCTCTCCGAACACGGGCTGTCGTTGCACCCGCGCAAGATCTATCTGCAACATTACACGAAAGGTGTCCTGTTTATCGGAGGGATGATACTTCCGGGGCGGAAATACCTGAGCAACCGCACAGTCGGCTTCTGCTACGATGCCATCGACCGCCTGAACCGCTTGGCGGCAGGCTCGCCCGATTACGTGAAAACCCACGGGGAGGAGTTTGTCAGTACGATAAACTCCTATTTGGGAATGATGCGGCATTTTTCCTCCTACAACCTGCGGTGCAAGGTCATGAGCCGTATCGGTAAGGAATGGTGGCAGGTCATCTATTTTGCCGGACACTTGGAGAAAGTCGTGTTGAAAAAACGGTACAGACAGATTGAATGCAAAAAAGAGGAGATTTGTAATGAAATCAAAGAACTGAGGAGGACTGTATGACAGAACGCGAATTGATACAACAACAGCAGGAACTCGGCGACAGCCGTTTCCTCGTGACCCGGTCGGGCAAGTTTTTCTCCGCCTACGGTTGCGGGGCTTTCGCCTTGGCACGCGCCACAGGCTACCGTGTCATGCACCGGCAGCGTAAAGGCGGAAATTTTGTGCTGACCACAGGATTCCCGGAAAGCCATGTAGGGAAAGTGATGGAACAGATAATAGCCGCCGGAGGGAAAATCGACCGGCAGGACGACGGTTCTTTCGTCTTTTCCGGCATAGACGGCAGCGAAGCGGAGGCGTTGGTCTCCATCCCCGAAAAAACGGAGGGCGGGCAAGACCGCAAGGGCAGCAAAAGTTCGTATGACAACAGCCTGCAGGCTATGATACTCTCGTTCGACCTCTCTCGCTCCACCCCTATGGATGCCATGAACTTTATAGACCTGCTGCAAAAGAGGATTTACGATACAGATGTTTAATATGACCTTGTTATATATGAACAGAAACATACCCCTGCAAGCTAAAATCCTCTTCGGCTATATGATGTTAATGGCGGTCATCATCAGCATGGCCGCTATTCTTTTCCATGAACACGCACGCCTTCGGAAAATCGAGGCCGACACCTACGAAATCAGACAGGCACGCCGTGACATATCCGAGATACACCGCAACATCACGGTACTCGCCTCATTGGGCGAGAGCGTCATCGCTTGGGAGGATGAGGACTACCATGCCTACCAAACGAGACGGCTGAGGGTGGACAGCCTGCTGCAAATGCTGCAAACGAACCATAGCTACATATTCGGTCTGTCGCAGATAGATACCCTGCAACAGTTGTTGGCGGACAAGGAGACACACCTGCACCAAATCATGCAGGTGTTCCACCGGCAGGACAAAGCCGACAGCCTGCTGGTGAACTATCTGCCAGAAGCTGCAAGGCAAGCGACACAGACCCGTACCGTCGTGCAGAAGAAGAAAGGCATAGCCGGATGGTTCGGCGGCAAGGAAACGGTGCAAGTGCCCGCCTCGTCCGACAAGCTCCGCTCGCTGAACGAACAGCTTATCGCCCTGCAAGCGGAGCGGATACGCAACATGGAGAATTACACCGACAGCCTGCGCATCCGCAACAGGGAACTGAACCGCAAACTGTTCGCCCTGCTCGGTAACATCAGCGACCATGCACACGCCGCCTTCCGGGACAGGGAAGAGCAGATAGCCCAAGCGCACCAACGCTCCACCTCCATCATCACCGGCTGATCATCGCCGCCATCCTCCTGCTGGTGTTCTCGTACCTGATTATCCAGAAACATCTGAAACGGGATTCGCTGCTCAGGAAAAAGATGGAGGGTGTCATTGACCGGAATAATGAACTGCTGGAAACGCGTAAAAACGTCATACTTACTATCTCGCATGACATACGCGGCCCCCTGAACATCATTTACGGATATGTCGAACTGGCAAAAGATACCCGGGACAGGAAACGCAGGAATCACCATTTGGAAAATATCGAAACGGAGTGCAAACATATCCTGCACCTGCTGAACAATCTGCTGGACGTGTACCGCCTGAACGAGTCCAAGGAAACCTGCAACAATGTACCGTTCAACCTTAATGATCTGTTGGAACGTATTGTGACCGGATTTTCACATATTGCCAATAATAAGGGAATCATATTCCACCATGATTCCCAAAATACGGATGTCGTACTGTGCGGTGACATGGATCGTATCTCTCAAATTATAGACAATCTACTGACGAATGCTGTGAAGTTACAAACGCCGGTATGATACAGTTCAATGTCCGATATGAAAATGGAATGCTTTATATAGAAATAAAGGATACGGGAATCGGTATGGATCAAGACACCGTTTCGCGTATCTTCCGTCCGTTTGAACGCCTGTCGTCTGAGGCGAATGCCGAAGGTTTCGGGTTGGGCTTGCCCATCACAAAAGGATTGGTCAAACTTTTAGGAGGCAGCATTGATGTGGAAAGTAAAATCGGGCATGGCAGCACATTTCGTGTATCCCTGCCGTTAGCGGTTTCCAATGAGAAAATCAATAGTGAAGCGTCGGCAGTTCCGCAAGACCGTCTGCCATTGCCACAGCGCGTACTTGTTATAGACAATGACACATTACAACTGGAAATAGCCAAGGAAATGCTTGAACGCAACGGAGTATCGTGTACCACCTGTTCCAATGCCAAAGAACTGGTCAATGAGATGCGTAGGCAGGATTACGACTTGCTGCTAAGCGACATACAGATGCCGGAAACCAACGGTTTTGAAATTCTGGCATTGCTTCGCAAATCCTGCATCGGAAATTCACACACAATTCCGATAGTAGCCATGACTGCACGAGGAGAAGGAGAAAAAGAGGCATTCATAAAGGGCGGATTCACGGACTCCATCCACAAGCCGTTTTCCATGAGAGAACTGTTGGATATGGTCTCTTCTGTGGTGTCACGCGATGTGGAAGAGTCACATACACCGGATTTTGCCACGTTCACGGCAGATGTGCTTGATAAAAGAGAACTGCTAAGAACTTTCATTATCCAGTCCGAACAAAATATGGCAGACTTGCAATCGGCAATAAAGACAGGGGACATTGAAAAGCTCCATGACATAGCCCACGAGATAAAGCCCTCGTTGGAGTTGTTACGGGCCGATGCTCCACTGGTAAAACTCCGCACAACGTTAAACGATTCTGCATGCGATATGAATACCGTCAATGAACAGGTGAAGCTGCTGATAGGACACATCTCCGGACTTATAACAGAAGCTGAAAAGGAAATAAAGAAAATGAGCGATGAAACAGAAGGTACTGATAGTTGAAGACAATATAAGTTTGTCACAACGCCAGAAAGACTGGCTTGAACAGGCGGGGTACGATGTAATGACCGCCATGCGTGAACCGGCCGCACGTGCATTGATACGCAAGCATCGGTTCGACTTCATATTGTCCGATGTGCGCTTGCCTGAAGGTGACGGAATATCGCTTTTAGAGTGGCTCACAAAAGAGAAGAAAGACATTCCATTCATAGTGACAACGGAATACGGTCTATACCGGATGCGGTACGCGCCATCAAGTTGGGGGCAAAAGACTATCTGCCCAAGCCGGTACACCGGGAACACCTGCTTGAACTGGCGGAAGAGATATTCCGTCCGCTCGCGACTGTCCGCACGAAACCGAAAGACCTGTTCAGACGTACCTGCCTAAAATACTTGAGGTGGAGAGATACGCGAGGATAGTAGCCCCGTCGGATATGTCGGTGCTGATACTCGGTGCCAACGGTACCGGCAAGGAGTCCGTGGCACAGGGCATTCACGCGAACAGCGGACGTGACGGCAAGTTTTTAGCGGTCAATTGCGGAGCGTTGCCACGCGAACTTGCGGCATCCCTCCTGTTCGGACACGAGAAAGGCGCCTTCACCGGTGCGGATACGGCAAAGAACGGATATTTCGACATGGCAAAAGGCGGTACGCTCTTCCTGGATGAAATCGGCACGATGCCTATTGACATACAGTCCATGCTCCTTAGAGTGTTGCAGGAGAATACCTATACCCCTATCGGCAGCGACAGGGAGCGGATGGCAGACGTGCGGATTGTGGCGGCAACGAATGAAAATCTGGAACGGGCCATCAAGGAAGGACGATTCCGGGAAGACCTGTACCACCGTCTGGCAGAGATGGAAATCAGGATGCCATCTTTGGCCGAGTGTGCTGATGACATTTTGCCTTTGGCGGAATTTTTCCGTGAACGGTTTTCCAAAGAACTTAAGAAAGAGACAAAAGGCTTTTCAAAAGATGCCATATACCGACTTCGTTCTTATCGTTGGCCGGGCAATGTCAGGGAATTGCAGAACCGGATCAAACGGGCGGTGTTGCTTACGGAAACCCCTGTATTGGAGTTGCCGGACTTGAACGCAGACAGTCAGACTGATATTCGGATTACGGAGAAAACTCCGGACATATTGCCTTTGAAAGACGAAAACAGCGAGAGGGAAGCCATTGCAAATGCCCTTCAAGCGTGCAACGGGCATCGTGAACAGACCGCACGATTGTTGAATGTAAACTCTTCAACACTGTACCGGAAGATGAAGAAATACGGGATAAGATAATCCCCGATATTCTATCTATTTCCGGCAACAGTGTTGACACAGAATATATTGAAATGATTTTTCAATCCGACTGAAATTTTGTAAATTTGCAAAAGATTTGGCAGGGTATAGCCTTGCCGGTCTGAAACATAGAAGAAAACCGGTGGAGGGAAAACCCCTCTGCTGATTATATAACATAAGAGCGCAAGCTTCTCGGACAGAAATCTGGTAAATTGACGTTAAAGGAGAATGATTGCGTAATGCTTATGCTATGCTCTGTCATAGCGTGGTGTTGCGTGTTCTCCTTTAGGCTTTACCAGAGCCTCTGTCTGAGTGCGTGGCTACCACGCTTCTTTTTTTAGACGGACAGGTATGGCAAGAATACAAATCATAACGGCAGTGACATTGGACGGTTATCTTCCCGACCCGAATGAAGAGTTGTTGCAATGGGTGAAGACGGACAGCCAAGGTTTCCCGTTCTGGCACGAGAGGAGTACCTTCACGCTGTTTCCCGGCTATCCCATGCTGGACTTGATTTGTGAAAAGGACGAGAAACCGGACTCCTTTACCTTTACCTCAGAAATATCCGACCAAAGAGCCTTGACTTGCTACACGGGCTTTCCATCTACCACCTCATTGACGAAATCATCATCTACATTCTTCCTCTGACAACAGGCAACGGTACGGACTGCCTGCATCGACTTCCGGTCAATCGTTGGAAACTTTACAGGACAGTTGCTTTCAAAAACGGGATTGTCCGTCTCATTTATCGCAAATCCTCGCGATAGTCCATTGCATCCTGCAAGGAAATCTTGCAATTTGCAAGATTCGCCATTTATTCATTTTTACAGCCTCAGATTTTTATTTCACTGATATACAATGTTATATCAGTTCCTCTTGGTGTCTATCGGTGTCATTGGTACGCTGTTGGCCTTATAATATGATATACCTGTTGCGCAACAAGGTGTAAGCAAACGATAAGTTACACTTAAAACAGATTACTCATGTTACAGATAAACAGCGAGATGTTCGCCCAAATCATGGAACGGTTCGACAGGATAGAGCGGGCATTGGAGCGTATGAACAAGCTGAAGGAATGCCTGGACGGCGACACGCTCTTGGACAACTACGACCTGTGCCGGCTGCTCGGCATCACCAAACGCACGCTGGCGCGTTACCGCCAGAAGAAGCTCGTGACCTATTACATGATTGACGGGAGAACCTACTACAAGGCATCCGAAGTGGAGGCGTTCCTCAACCAAAAGGGCAAGTCATTGCCGGCGAGGTTCAGACATCAGCCAAATGTTTAATTAAAATGAAGCAAGGATTATGGAAATAATATGTGTTGACAAACAGACTTTTGAAGAATTGCGTGTCCGGTTCTGTGATTTTGAGGAACGGATGACGCGGGTATGCCGTCCGGCCGAGGACCTCGGCTTGAAAAACTGGCTGGATAATCAGGAGGTGTGCGATGTGCTTCGCATCAACAAGAAGACACTACAGGTATATCGCAACAAAGGGATATTGCCTTTCAGCCGTATCAAGAACAAGCTGTTCTACAAGCCTGAAGACGTACAGAGATTGTTGGATTTGAATTATCACCCTTTAATAAAAAGCAGATTATGAGCTATCATTCTTGGACGACAAAGACCCTCGGATCGACGTGATGTTTCAAGGGCTGGAAAAAATGGAGAAGATGCTCTCCGTGATTGAGAAGATGCCGAAATCCCTCTTTAACGGTGAGCGCTTCCTCACTGACGAGGAACTCTCCAAAGTCCTGCGGGTAAGCAGGCGCACATTGCAGGAGTACCGGACATTCGGGGTGGTTCCTTATTACATGGTGCAGGGCAAGACTCTGTATAAGGAATCGGATATTCTGAAGATACTGGAGGATTCCTACAAGCGTTGCCGGGAAGAACAACGATGGGTATAGCATCGTTCACTAAAAGAGACGGAGAAATGATTTCCTTTTTACAAAGGGCATTTCTCCGTTTTTATTTTATGCCATTTCAGACTTTCTTCCCCGTTTTTTCTTGACGATGAAATCTTCTTCGCAAAGCTGTATCTGTTTTCCGAAACCTGTGGACTTTAGCCGTTTCATATCCTCGTCCACTTTGGTGTCCGTTACTTGGGCATACAGCTGGGTGGTGGAAATGGAGTTGTGTCCCATCATGCGGCTGACCGTCTCTATCGGCACACCGAGCGAGAGGGTGATGTGGGTCCGAAATTATGCCTGGCCTGATGGTAGGTCAAATCAAAGCCATATACCTGTCCCAGCTCTCGTGTCAATGTTATAAAATATCCACGATTGTAAACATTGAATACCTTGTCCCCGGTTCTTTGGCTACGATATTTCTCGATGATTTGAAGGGGAATATCCAACAGGCGGACAGACGAAAGCGTATCCGTCTTTTGCCTGTGGATGTGAATCCACCATGTGCCGTCCTCAGCCTGCGTGACATCATTGACCGACAGTTTTTTCAAGTCCGCATACGCCAATCCGGTAAATGTCGAGAAAATGAACATATCCCTTACGAATTGCAGTTGAGGCTTCTCCACCGGGGTGGTCATCAGTGTCTTCAAGTCCTCCAATTTCATGTGCCGGCTTTTTCTTTTTGGCAGTTCGGGATGCAGGCGGCAGTAAGGGTCACGGCGCAATGTCCCCTGGCTGACCGCCCGCATTGTCAGCTTCTTCAGGCGGTACAGGTGTTCATGTACGGTCTTGGGTTTTTGGTTGCGGTTCGTGCGCAGGAACAACTCGAAGTCGTCATAAAACGCACGGTCAAGGCTTCTCAATGTCACGTCCTCCACGCCTTTCTTCTCCTGAACAAAAGCGGAAAGGTGCTTGTAGGAACGCTTGTAGGAGTCGTATGTTTCCTGTATGCGGTCTATCCCGATACGCTTCTTGAACTCCTCGTTATGCTCCCTGAACAAGGCAAGCAGGTAAGTGGTTTCTGCCCGATGCCTTTGACTGCATTCTTGACAAGTTCCGCTGTAATGAACCCCAGACTGTTCTTTATCCTGTCGTAATGTCCGGTTATCTCGTCTGTCAGGTCATCTATGGCGCGGTTCACCGTAACTGCATTTTCACTCCGCCCGTCGGCACGTCCTTTGTCGGGATTCCAGATGGAGGGATTGACGGATACTTTGGTTCCTATCTGTGCCCATTCGGCATCAATGCTTACCTTGCACAACAACTGGCACATACCGTCCTTGCGTACTTTCGTGCGGTTGATATAGAACAATACGGCAAAAGTGCTGCGCCGTTTGATATTCTGGTTTTCCATATTCTTATCCATATCCATGTTTTTTAAGAGGTAATCAAATCACGACGGAGAAGCGTTCCGATATTTTCTGGTTCAAAGTCCTTGTGTCGGTATCGATCTTGTCATCGGTCACTTTCGCGTAAATTCGTGTGGTTTCAATCCGGCTGTGTCCGAGCATCCTGCTGACGGTTTCAAGCGGAACTCCATGCGAAAGGGTGATTTCCGTGGCGTAGGTATGGCGGGCCGCGTAAGTAATATTTAGAAATGCAATAAAAAACAGAATGACGATAATTAAACGTAAAACGTTTATAATTAAGCATTTTGCAAGATTTGCAGAACAGACAGACCTGCAAAAGAAAACAAAATATTGCGACGTTTCAGTTACCAGACTGTTAGCCGCCTGTTTCGAAAACAACGGCAGGTAACCGAATTTTTACCGATTAGGAACAAAGCAGATTGTATTCACTGTTTATCAATGTTTTGCATGTCCAAAGGACGCTTTTCAAAGGAAGTATTTTTAATCCAAAGCCTAAAAAT
>ENA-OQLB01001183-OQLB01001183.1-human-gut-metagenome-genome-assembly--contig:-NODE-1183-length-11914-cov-1.370154_pt1 | contig 11914 bp, 21 predicted proteins | sample MGYA00242656_ERZ504813 | MGnify/ENA primary metagenome ERZ504813 (study PRJEB26092, sample SAMD00036388) | human gut metagenome | host: Homo sapiens | study: EMG produced TPA metagenomics assembly of... | reverse complement strand
TTGATGCTCCTTGCTCAGGCGAAGGAATGTTTCGTAAACTTGATCAAGCAGTAGAGACCTGGTCAATTGAAAAAGTTAAATGAGTGTGCTTATATTCAAAGAAATTTAATTAACAGCGCTTATCAAATGCTTAAAGATGAAGGTATTCTAATTTACTCCACTTGTACCTATTCGCTTGAAGAAAATGAAGATCAAGTTAAATATATGACCAATGATTTACAAATGGAGTTATTAGAAATAAAAAAACAGCCAGGAATGGCTTCTGGTTATCAGAATGATAAAGTTGTCCGAATGTATCCTCATCTTAATAAAGGTGAGGGGCAATTTATTGCTCTTTTGAAAAAACATACTAATGGTTCAACAAAAAATAAATTTCTTAAAACCGAATGTTACTAAAGATCAATTAAATCTTGTTACTAAATTTTATCACAATAACTTAAACCTTCCAGTCCCCCAATATTTATATAATTCTAATAACCATATTTATGCAATTTTACCGCAATTCCCAGATCTAAAGGGGACAAAAGTCTTACGTAATGGTTTATATTTAGGAGAATGTAAAAAAGGGCGTTTTGAACCAAGTCATTCTCTGGCTCTTTCTTTAAAAAAAGAAGATGTTAAACGCTATTATAACTTTAAAGCTGATGATTTAAATATTTCCAAATATCTTCACGGAGAAACTCTAATCGGTAATAACCAAAAAAGGTTATGGTTTGATTCTTGTCGATGGTTATCCATTAGCATTTTACAAAGAAAGTAACAATCAAGTAAAAAATCTTTTTCCAAAGGGGTTAAGACGATGAGAAGATATGAGATAATCAAGGACGAAGTTTATCAAATTTTAAACACTAATTGCTTTGGTAATAAGCGTAAACATGGTTTAGAACACCTATTTAGCGTTGCTGCAATGATGAAATATCTAGCAATCCAAAATAACCTAAATATAGAAATTGCTGCAACAATCGGCATTTTACATGATCTTGCTACATATAAATTGAATTCTAGCTTTGATCACGCTAATCGTAGTAGTTTAATTGCCTCAGAACTATTAAAAAAAGATGAACTCTTTTCAGCAAATGAAATAGATACTATTGTAACAGCAATAAAAATCATTCAAATAAAGAAAGAATTGATGATAAATATAGCGAATTAATAAAAAATGCTGACCTTTTAATCCAATACCTTAATGATCCTGAGGCCCTTTTAACCAGTGAAAAACAGAAAAGAATTAATCGTCTTATAGAAAGCAAATAGTAATTGCTTTCTTTTTTGTGCCTACAATAGATAAAAGGAGAATCAGTTCCATAGAAAATAAAAGTATTAATTTAATCCGCCGACCCATAGCAATTAAAGTAATTGTTATTCATAGCAAATTATTCAAACCACTTAATTTTAATCTATATATCCTTATTAACAACGGTTTATGTCCGCCTAGCTGTGCCTCTTTCTTTATTACTTTAGGTTATTTTTTCTATCATAAATTAGTAAATTATCGATGTACTACTAAATATTTTCCCCTTGGTTATCCCTATTCTTTATTATGCCCCATTCAAATTCCTTGCAGCATTGATTAGTTATCTATTTGTAAGTAATTTCCTTATAAATAAAAATGCTTAGTTTATTCAATCAATCTCCGATCGTTAGTTATCGAATCTAACTTTAGGCGATATCTCATCTTTACTAAGCTTTTTTTTAAATTGTCTTTAATATATCAATATTATCTTGGATATGTCTAGCCATCGCTTTACTAGCTCCTTCTTTATCTTTATTAGCAACAGCTTCAACAATCAAACGATGTGTAATAATTGTTTCTTGGACAAGGGATTTATCAGTTACATCGATAGCTTGTTCAATCGCTCCAGCAATAATTGGAATTAATTTTCCAATAACCCGATTACCGCTAACCCGAGCTAATAAAGTATGAAATTCAATATCTTGTACAGTATAATCTTTATTTTTGTTAATTAAGCTTTCAATTTCATCAGCTAAGTCTGATAATTCCTTAAGTTGTTTTGCACTAATATTATCAATTGTTTTAATAATCATTTGCGGTTCTATCAACAATCGGACCTCCAAAGCATCCATTAAAACTTTAGTTTTATCAGTTTCAAAAGTAAACCCCAGTGGATCATCACTGATTCCTGCTGATCAGCCACAAAGTTCCAATCCCACGTTTAATTATTACGACTCCTTTTGAATTTAGACTTTTAATCGCTTCACGGATCGTTCCACGTCCAACTTTAAGTTATTCATTAAGTCAACTTCATTAGGTAATTGATCACCTGGTTGAAGACCATTTTCGTTTATATAGCCAATAATTTGCTCTACTGCCAACTCTGGCAGCGTTTTTTTACTTCCTAATTTTTTCATTTTCTCGCCTCGCCTATAAATTCTTACACATTTTATTATTTTTGTCAATTTTAATTAACGCTATTGACAAACATCATCAAGCCTTTTATGAATTAAATTATTATTTAAGAACGTCATACGTCATAGGAGGATAAAATGAAATCACAAGAATTACGTAAAATTGCACCTGAAATTGATCCACTAAGGATTGGTACTGGATGGAGTGTTGCCGATCTAAGCAAACCTCAAATTATGATTGAAAGTACTTACGGTGACTCCCACCCCGGAAGTGTTGGTCTTTTAGATCTAGTCTATGAGGTTGAAAAAGGGATCAATGATCATGGTGCTAAAGCCTCAAAATTTTTCACTACCGATATTTGTGATGGTGAGGCACAAGGGCATGACGGTATCAATTATTCTCTAGCATCTAGAGATATGATTGCTGGTATGATTGAAATTCACAATAATGCAACTCCCTTTGATGGCAGTGTTTTTGTTGCAAGTTGTGATAAAGGTATGCCCGCTCACTTAATGGGAGCCGGAAGAATTAACAATCCTTGTATCTTTGTAACTGGAGGTGTAATGGAAGCTGGTCCAGATATGCTAACCTTAGAACAAATCGGAAAATATAGTGCCATGTATTTACGTGGCGAAATCTCCAAAGAGCAATTTGAGTATTATCAGCATCATGCCTGTCCAAGCTGTGGAGCTTGTAGTTTCATGGGGACTGCTTCAACAATGCAGATTATGACCGAAGCATTAGGATTGATGTTACCTGGTACAGCATTAATGCCAGCTACTTGTAAAGATTTAAAAGAGCAGGCCTATAAAGCAGGAAAACAAATAATTAAATTAGCCAAAATGGATTTAACAGCTCGCGATATTGTCACCATGAAATCATTTGAAAATGCAATTATGGTTCATGCAGCAATTTCTGGAAGTACTAATTCACTGTTACACTTACCAGCTATTGCAAGTGAGTTTGGAATTGATCTAAATGCTGATTTATTTGATCAGATGCATCAAAATGCACATTATCTTCTTGATATTCGTCCTGCAGGAAAATACCCGGCTGAATATTTTTACTATGCGGGTGGTGTTCCAGCGGTCATGGAAGCAATTAAAGAGAATCTTAATTTAGATGTAATGACAGTTACTGGTAAAACTTTAGGTGAAAATTTGGAAGAATTAAAAAATAATGGTTACTATGAAAATTGCCAAACATTTTTGGATAAGATCAATCTAAAAAGCACTGATATTATTAGACCATATGATGATCCCATTGGAAAAGATGGAACAATTGCCATTTTAAAAGGGAATTTAGCACCAGATGGAGCAGTAATCAAACATTCAGCATGTCCTCAAGAATGATGCAAGCTGTTCTTAGGGCCCGCCCATTTGATAGCGAAGAGGCAGCCATTGACGCGATCATCAAAAAACAAATCAAACCCGGTGATGCAGTATTTATTCGTTACGAAGGACCTAAAGGTAGTGGAATGCCTGAAATGTTCTATACTGGTGAAGCCATTAGTTCTGATCAGGAACTAGCCAAGAGTATTGCACTAATTACTGATGGACGTTTTTCTGGAGCTAGCAAAGGACCAGTTATTGGTCATGTCTCACCAGAAGCTAGTGAGGGAGGACCAATTGCTTTAATCGAGGAAAATGACTTGATCAAAATTGATGTTCCTCAACGTCGATTAGAAATTATTGGAATTGAAGGAAAACAACGTACCTCACAAGAAATTACAAAAATATTAAAGGAGCGCCATGCTAAATGGAAGCCAAAAGAACCAAAATATAAAAATGGAATTTTATCAATCTACACAAAACTTGCTACTTCACCAATGAATGGCGGAAAAATGAAAGGATAATAACATGAATAAAATAATCAACGATATATCATTATATGGTATAGTTCCAGTAATTAAAATAGAGTGTTTAGAAGATGCTCCATATCTTGCCAAAGCTTTATGCGAAGGCGGTCTACCAGTTGCTGAGGTAACTTTCCGAACTGCATGTGCCAAAGAAGCAATTATAGCTATGAAGAAAGCTTGTCCACAAATGATTATTGGTGCTGGTACAGTTTTAAATCCAGCACAAGTAAATTCAGCAATTGAAGCTGGTAGTGAATTTATTGTTTCACCCGGTCTTAATCCCAAGACCGTTCAATATTGTCTTGATAAAGATATTCCTATTTTACCTGGTTGTGCCAACCCAAGTGATATGGAGCAGGCGATTGAATTAGGCCTAGATGTAGTAAAATTCTTTCCAGCTCAAGCAAATGGTGGGCTTCCCGCAATCAAGGCAATGTCAGCGCCATATTGCAACTTAAAATTCATGCCAACCGGCGGAATAAACACTAGTAATTTAACTGAATATTTAGCATTTGATAAAATTATTGCTTGTGGCGGGACTTGGATGGTCAGCGATGAATTAATTAAAGAACATAAATGGGATGAAATTAACTGCTATTACTAAACAAGACAGTTAAAACCATGCTAGATATTAAATTTCATCATGTTGGAATCGGAGCTGGTGATCGAGGTGCTCAATTAGCGGCTCTAATCAATAGTCCTCATCAAAAAAATCTTTCTATTTCAAGAATGGTAGATGAAATAGAATTTATGTTTGATACGCCTAGTGGTTCCCTGCACCACCTATGTTTGTCAACCAAGAGTATTGAACGGGCAATATTCTTTCTAGAAAACAAGGTTATACTTTTGATATGCAAACTGCTCGTTACAACCATAAAAATAAAATCGAATTTATCTATTTTAATGAACTAATAAGCGGTTGTAAATGTCATTTATGTCTGGAGGGATAAAATGAAAAAAATATTACTATTTGGAGAGCCAATGGCTCTGCTTACAACAACATCGTATGATTCATTAGATGAAGCCGAGATGTTTAAAAAGACACTAGCTGGAGCCGAGGTTAATGTTGCTATCGGATTAACAAGACTAGGGCATCAAGCTACGTATTTAACTGTTTTAGGTGATGATCCATGGGGTCATTACATTAAAAAAAAGCTTTATCAAGAAGGAATTGATACAAGATTAGTTTACTATAATAGTCTTTTTCCAACTGGAATGATGATGAAAATCAAGTTATTGAGGGTGATCCTGATATTTACTATTATCGTCAAGGTTCTGCTTTTTCGAATATTGACACTAATCTAATTGATCAAATCAATTTAAATGACTTTGACCAATTACATATTACAGGTATCCCCCTAGCACTGTCTTCTAAAACTCGAGAAACTAGTTTAAGGCTTGTAAAAAAAGCTCGTGAAGCCGGTCTTTATATTTCATTTGATCCGAACTTAAGACCATCTCTTTGGCCTAATCAAACAACAATGATCGATACCACTAATGAAATGGCCAAATATTGTAATATGTTCTTACCAGGCAATAACGAAGGAAAAATTCTCATGGGCAGTGATGATCCTGAAAAAATCGCTGTATATTATCACCAGCTAGGCTGTGATGAACTCGTAATAAAGCTTGGTTCCCAAGGTGCTTATTACAGCAGTAAAATGAAACTTAACAGTTCCTGGATTTAATGTAAAAAAGTGATTGATACAGTTGGTGCTGGAGATGGCTTTGCAGCAGGAATTATTTCAGGTCATTTGGAAGCATTATGTAGTAAAGATATGTTGATTCGTGCGAATGCAATTGGCGCGATTCAAGTTCAAACACTTGGAGATAACGAAGGCTTACCAAATATTGAAGAATTAAATGCCTATTTAAAAAAGTCACATTGTGAAGCAAACCCCGAAAGCTGGATATAACCAACTTTTGGGGTTTTTATTATAGCAAAGCCAACAACAGAGCAAAAAATTGGTATCTATATTAAACAAATACAAGGAATATTACTTATTTCATTATCAAAAGGGTATAAGCTAGGAAAGCACAATGTGCATGATTTAAAGAAATTTCATGTTTATGAAGGATTAAAAGAATCCATTAATTCCTATATAAATTTCTACAATAACAAAAGTTACAAGAACGATTCAAAAATATAACACCACCAGAAGTACGCTTTATAGCTTTAGATACAGTCAAGGAACCAACTCAGTATCCTATAAAAGAAAGATATACATATTCAAGAGTTATTTCGATAATTTAAGAATTTTACACAATAATTATATACTGATATAAAAAAGACATTTCACCAAATCAGTAAAACATCTCACACTTTTTATTTATTTCATTTGTCTACTTAACAAGAATCAATCCTTATTAATAATATAACTAACTTAGCGTCCAAAAAATTGTATTCACCTCATTAAGCGACTTTTAAAAATGCCAAAATAATTGGCGCAAGTTTTGCACTATTAATAATATAACTACTATGATTTTCATTAGGCAAGATCATTAGTTGACTTCCACTTATATTGTGAGCGAGATATAACGTATGAGATTCTTTGATCATATCATCACTTCCTACCAAAATTAGCGTCTTTGCAGTTATCTTAGCCAATTGATATTCATTAATATGTGGTTGTTCCAGCATCATTTTAATCTTTACATCTTTTTTTTAAATAATACTGTATTTTCATCAAATAATAAGCCAATTTTTTAAGCCATCAGGGTCAGCATTAGCACCGCTAATCATTAAATATTTTATCAGTTTACTTTGGCTCGCTACTAATAATCCGACGATTCCCCCATCACTAAAACCATAATAGGCAACCTCCGATAATTTTAAGCTTTTAATAAACTCAATTATGTCCTCAGCCATTGATTGATAACTATATACAGCTACACTAGAACTTAAACCATGCCCACGACTGTCAACACAATAACAAGTATAGTGATTTTTCAATTTGGCCACTAATGCATCAAAAATATGATGATCCTCACCGTTACCATGAACTAAAATAAGCGGCCTCCCTGACCCGATATTTCATAAAATAACTCAATACCATTAACTAATATTTTCATAACTTATGCTCATTATAAAATTGCTTTAATTCTGCTTTCGTTTCATAATCTAATTGCGTTTTTTTAATTCCCTCAACTGCCCCCTCTAGTGCATATAAGCGATGAATACATGCAGATTCATCGATTTGCTGTATTTTTAACCATGCCTCTTTTGCTCCAACTTCTTTCAGTTTTATCGGATCATCAATTCCTACTTGTATCAGCTGTTGTGCTACTACCTTACCAATATTTGGTAAATCCTCCAATTTTCCCATATTATCATCTCCTACTCTTATTGTACTTCAAATAAAAAAACAAAGCATCTAAAAAGATACATTTCTATTTAATTCTTTAAATAAAAATGTATCGAATCATCTATTTTATTATTTTTTTCGATAGAGTAAAAATGAATACACTGAAGGGATTATTAAAATCGCTCCAACAAACAAAATTACTGCCCAAAAAGCCAGATCAAAGAAACTCATAATAATAATTAAAATACCCCCAAGGACCATTACATACCCAGCTAAACGATTTGTTTTATTCCAATTATCCTCGTCATTCAAAGTCCATGGTAATCGGTAGCCCATAGTAAAATTTTGACGACATTTAGGTAAATAATTCCCTAAAAATAACAAATAATATTCCTAAAAATATTGGAACAACTATATTAATTGAGATTTCATATCCAAATACGATTGCATATGTTATTGCTTCTAAAACAATTGTTATCGTTGGAATTATCCAAACAACAATTTTTAACATCTTAGATGAATAATTCTTGTATTTAGGATCCATTTGCATCATAAACAAGCACAATAGTTGAATTCCACTCATCAATATCGGTAATAGAAAAAACAAAATCTCTTTACTAGCATAATTATCTATTTCACCTGCTATATTCCAATGAATTGCTATTGTGCTGGTAAGCAATCATAAATAATTAGTCCAAATAGAATCGGCAGCAAACATACTCCGCATGTAATTAATGCCGTTTTAAGTTTCATCTTTAAATCCTCCAAATTGGCTAAGCCATAACATTACTTCTTCAAAAACAGAAGTATTAATTTCATAATAAATATAATTTTTGTATTTATTTTCAAAAATCAAATCTGCTTGTTTTAATTTTGATAAATGATAAGATACTGTTGCTTGAGTCATTTCAAAACATCCTGCAATTTCTCCTGCTGAGAGTTTACCATCTTTAAGTAACACCAATATTTCACGACGAACCGGATCTGAAAGTGCCTTAAATGTTTCTGCAAACCCCACAATCATCACTCCAATCTATTTAGAATATTTTCTAAATAGATTATAACATAAAACAAAGGATATTTCTATCCTTTGTCATTTTCTTTAATACATTTTTCAATCCGATCATGAACTAATTTAGCAATATCGTTAGTATGAAGATCTTTATATTCTTCATAATAAATTGGTTTTAAATAATGAATTTGAGCTGTTGTTTTTTTTATCGTATTATTATCAAATACTTTATAGCAATCAATCAAGCTACCGGCACAATTGGTGCTTTTGCTTTAGTCGCAATTTTAAAAGTTCCCCCTTTAAATTCTAAAATATTATTGCCGTCTCTACTTCTTGTCCCTTCTGGAAAACAAAAAAGTTTTTTCCCGCCGCTACTTCATTAGCAACATATTTAATGATTTTTGCACTTTCTCGAACATTACTGCGATCCATCGGAATAAATTCCAGCATCTTAATAACATCCTTTACTAAAATGACTGATGCCAATTCTTTTTTTACGATTGCTCGAATTGGACGACTATGGGTTTGAAAAATTGCTAGCGGGTCAAACAATCCTTGATGATTAGGGGCAACAAAATAACCAGATTTCTTGGGTAAATTTTCTACCCCATAACACTCTAGCTCTACCCTTGCTTTGCGTGTTACAATTGCTACAACTTGATGTATAAACCCATAGCGTTCATCAGCAGAATATTTATCAATATGTTTATACTTATTGACTTATATCCCCACCAATATGGTAACCGCCAAATAACACGAATAACAATCAATGCAATTCTCTTCATTTAATTATCCTCGCTTATATGTTTCTAATGTAAATGTCTCAAATGGTTTTTGAGCAACCAATTTGTAACCGTATTCATCAAAATTAGGAAAATATGTTTCACCTTCATGTTTTCAGGAATCCTTGAGATTAACAACTGGTCTGCAATTGGTAAACACTGTTTATAAATTGAAGCTCCACCCGAAATAAATAAATCTTCACCACTACTACGGTATTCTTCTATTACTTCTTCTAATGAGCTTCTCACTTCTACTCGTTCATCTTCAAACGGTTCAAAACTAACAACAATAGTTTTACGATTAGGCAAAGGACGTCCGATTGCCTGATATGTAGTCAATCCCATCAAAATTGTTTTATTTAAAGTCGTTGCCTTAAAATGTTGTAAATCTTCCGGAACATTCCAAGGCATTCCATTTCGTGAATCCTTCTTTCCAATTAACAGATCCTCATCTGTTGCAACAATTATATTTATCATTATACACTTACCTTTCCAACTAATTTACCATGACTTTGGTAATCTTCTATCTTAATATCTTCAATCTTATAATCAAAAATTGATTTCACATCTGGATTTAATACTAATTTACATTTTGGTAATGGTTCTCTTGCAATTTGTTGTTTAACTACTTCAAAATGATCTTTATAAATATGAGCATCACCAATCGTATGGATAAATTCTTTTGCTTCATATCCACAAGTTCTCGCTAACATTTCCGTCATTAAAGCATACGAAGCAATATTAAACGGTACCCCTAAAAAAATATCCGCACTACGTTGATATAGTTGACAAGACAGATATTTTTATCTGCACTAACATAAAACTGTAAAAATGCATGACATGGCGGCAGCGCCATATTATCTACTTGTGCTGGATTCCATGCACATATAATATGTCTTCTTGAAAAAGGATTGTTAGTCAGACTATCAACTAATTTTGCTAACTGATCAACCCCTTCATAATTAAAATCACGCCATTGAGCGCCATATACCGGCCCTAAATCACCATGTTTTTTTGCAAATTCATCATCTGTCTTAATTTTTTCTACAAACTCTTCAATTGTTTCACCATTAAAATCAGGTGATTTCTTAAAATCTTCATATGGCCATTCATTCCATATTTTGACATTGCGATCAACTAAATACTTGATATTTGTATCACCCTTAATAAACCACAATAATTCTTCAGCAATTGGCCGCAAAAACATTTTTTTAGTTGTCATCAACGGGAAACCATCTCTCAAATCATAACGAGTTTGATATCCAAAAACACTACGTGTTCCTGTTCCTGTTCGATCCTCGCGATTTTCTCCGTTTTCTAATACATATTTACACATATCTAGATATTGTTTCATTTTTTACACCTCAGCAACTATTGTACAATAAAATACCAGTTTGAACAACAAAAAAGGTAGATATCAATCTACCCAAAACAAATCATTGATGTTGGCAACGCTGTCGATAGTCCTCCATCATCGCTTTAAAAATTTCACCATTTGAAGGCGGTGTATATGTAATGGCATTTGCACCTGCTTCAATAACTGCCTGAATTGTTTCAAGATTAGGTCCACCGGTAGCAATGATTGGAAAATCTTGAGAAATCTCTCTTAATGCTTTGACGATTGCAACAGTATTCTTACCACCCGAAACATTAACAATTGTCGCTCCAGAATGTAACATGCGTTCCTCAAGATTTTCATCTAAAGAAACGATTGATAATACTACTGGAATATCAACATAATCAGATAATTCTTGAATAAATTCAGTTTTTGTAGGTGCATTTAAAACAACTGCAGTTGCACCATGTAATTCTGCATCCAAAGCAATCTCCCGTACTCGAGGTCCTGCTGTTGTTCCACCGCCAACGCCCGCAAAAACAGGACGTTGTGCTACATCGATAATTGAATTAGTAATTTGCATAGTTGGGGTAAATGGATAAACCGCGATTACAGCATCAGCATTACAATTGGATATTACTGCAACATCTGTTGAGAATAATAATGATTTAATTCTTTTGCCATTAATAACTATTCCACTGGCATTGCGGATACACTCTGGTACCATAATTGTATGGCTTCTTAGCTGTGTGTTGATTTTTGGTGCTTCTCTTTTCATTTTTTTACCTCCCCTTGTTTTTATTTAATAATATTTTAATACAATAATATGAATTCTTAATGACTAGCTATGAATAAAGTGATAAAACTGCTCCAATTAAATTTGCTTCATTTCCAAAAACGACATTTAACTACTTTAGGATGAATTTTTGCAACAGGAATACTATCATATATTTTTTCTAAACGACTTTCAATCTGTTCAATTAAATCAGGTCGTACACTAATTGCTCCACCAATAATAATTTTTTCAGGATCATAGACATATTGAAGATTATATATCCCCATTGCTAAGACACTATAGTACCGATCAACATATTTTTGATAAATAGGGTTATCTTGTGCTTGATCAAAAATCACTTTACCATCTAAAGTTTGATAATCAACTCCCAATTCTTTAGCAACCCCTTTTACTGTTGCAACTGTAGATCCTGCAGTAGACCAAGAAATATAGGAATCATTATCAAGATCATTTAAGG
>ENA-OQLB01001182-OQLB01001182.1-human-gut-metagenome-genome-assembly--contig:-NODE-1182-length-11914-cov-1.525240_pt1 | contig 11914 bp, 17 predicted proteins | sample MGYA00242656_ERZ504813 | MGnify/ENA primary metagenome ERZ504813 (study PRJEB26092, sample SAMD00036388) | human gut metagenome | host: Homo sapiens | study: EMG produced TPA metagenomics assembly of... | reverse complement strand
ATGCCGCAGACGGAAACGGCAGCCGGTTCGCCGCTGCGGATCTCCAAAACATTGCGCGTGTCGGCATCGCAAATGCCGTGGCCTAGCGCGCCGAACGCTTTGCCGTCTTCGGTGTAAAACGTCACGGTGCCGATGCCCGCAGCGCTGTCCCGCACCCACATGCCCGCTTTGTACGAGCCCTCGCACAAAACGGGAAGTAACCTGCGCCGTAAACGTTTCCGTGCCGCGCCGCAGCGTGAGCGTGTTCGTTTCGTTTTCGGAAAGCACAGCGGAAAGCGCCGCGTTCGTCTCTACGGTATTGCCGTTTACGGAAAGGATATAATCGCCGGGCTGAATGCCGGCTTCGCGTGCAGGGCATTTTAAGCCACCGTCTGCATAAATTTCCGAAAGTGCGGCAACAATAACGCCGTCCGAAAAAAGTTTTATGCCGAAAACATCGCCGCCAAGCTGCACGGTGCGCACCGTTTCTGTCTTTGTCGTGATATCGGAAGTGGAAACGGCGTGCGCCGTTGCGTTTTCCGGCAGCGGCAGGCCGATGAGCCCGCACACGGAAAGCATCAGTAAAGCCGCCGTGCCCACGCTTGCCGCAAATGTGCGGATGCCCTCAAAAAGCGAGATGTCGCGTCGTTTTGGGGCGTGCGATTGCGGTTCATTTTCAAAATTCAAGTCTTCTCATCTCCTTGCAGAAAAATTCAGAAAGCCCAAACAAGCCTTCTGTTTTTACTTTTCCACGCGGAGAGAAAAGTATTTGCGGCAATTAAAAACACCTTTGCACAACGAAGGAAATCGTTACACAAAGGCGATCGTTTTTGGTCTGCCGCACTGCCGGGCTCGCAGCACCCGGCAGAGGACAGTGGGGTAAAAATAGGGGTAATATCGGAAGAAACGAACTGTTTCCGATTTTCGGCTCCGCGTAAACGCTGTGGGGAAGCAGCGCCCGGCTATCGACCCGGTGCGGAACGTTTAAAGAAATGAAGGAAGTAAAAAATGAAGAAGTTTGTAACTCATTCGGCTCTCTCTTGTTCCTCCTGAGTACATTACGTAGTATAGAGGAAGAATATGAAAACGAAATTGATATTTCGTGAAAAAAAGAGGAAGTTTTTTTGAAAAACATGTGAACAAAAAAGGCCGCATACTCCACAAATTTAGATTGACTTTCGGCGGAAAAGCTGTTATACTTTGGATAGTGTAATAAACAATGTCAATGTCTCACAGGTTTTCTTTGTAAGTCATTCTTTGGGTGGTTTACAGGACCTGTGTTTTTTTGTATGGCGTTTACGAACACAATCTTTATTTTTATATGGAGGTACCACAATGAACAACGGTACAGTCAAATGGTTTAACGCAGAAAAGGGCTACGGCTTCATTTCCAACGATGAGGGCGGCGAGGACGTATTCGTACATTTCTCCGCAATTCAGGGCGACGGCTTCAAGACGCTGAACGAAGGCCAGAAGTCACCTTTGAGACCGAGACCGACCCGAAGAACGGCAAGCTCCGCGCAGCAAATGTCGTAAAGCTCTAATTGTAAATTAGAACAGCGAGATAAGAGGCACCTGTGATTGATTTCACCGGTGCTTTTTCTTGCATAGCTTCGCTTTTCGGCGCACAATACTGTGGGAAGGAAGGGATGCCAAATGCAAAAGAAAAACGAAAAGAAGTTCACCCACGGCGAGCATGTGACGATTTACCCTGATACGCCGGAGAGCGTCGCAAGCGCCACGGAGTGCACCGGCCTCATGCCCACGCCGCCGCAAAACGATGCGGAGTTTACGTCGTACCAAGACCTACACAGCATGGAGATCCCCAAAAAGCTCCCCGGCAAGCGGAACTTCGAGCTTGGCGTGTACGACGATAAGCCGGAAGATATTCAGTTATAAAAAGTCAGCCTCATCGGTCGGATTCGGCGCGATGAGGCTGGTTACTTTTTAGCTTTATATTCGCTTGTTTTACTCTTCCAGCTGTGCGGTATAAAGCTGGTAGTAGTGGCCCTTCTGTTCCATGAGCTCGTCGTGGCTGCCGCTTTCGGCAATGCCCTTATTCGAGATGTACAGGATGCGGTCACAATTTTTGACGGTGGACAGTCGGTGTGCGATGATGAAGCTTGTTCTGCTTTAAAAGCGCCTGCAAGCCCTCCTGCAAAAGGCGCTCGGTCTTTGCATCGATGGAGGACGTGGCTTCGTCCAGCACGAGAATCTTCGGGTCGGAAAGCAAAGTTCTTGCAAACGCAATAAGCTGCTTTTGGCCCTGCGAGAGGCGCGAGCCGCGCTCGTTTACCTGCGTATAGTAGCCATCCGGCATTTCGCTGATGAACTCATGCGCACGCACAGTCTTTGCAGCGGCGATGATCTCCTCATCCGTGGCGTCCAAGCGACCGTAGCGGATGTTATCCATGATGGTGCCGGAGAAAATGAAGCTGTCCTGCAGCATGATGCCCATTTGCGCGCGCAGCGAGTGCAGCGTTACCTTGGAGATGTCGTGCCCGTCGACGAGCACCGGCCGGAATTAATGTTGTAGAAACGCGAGATGAGGTTGACGACCGTCGTTTTGCCGGCACCCGTGGGGCCGACAAGCGCGATGGACTCGCCCGCTTTCACATCGAGATTGAAGTGCTCCAGAACGTTGATGGAGCCGTCGTAGGAGAATGTCACGTCGTCGAACGTCACGTCACCCTTAATCGGCGGCAGCTCCGTTGCGTCCGGCGCGTCATCGACAAGCACAGGCTCATCGATCATCTCAAAGATACGCTCCAGATACGCCACGGCGTTGATGAACGTGTTGTAGAGGTTGGAAAGCTGCAAAATCGGCTGCCAGAAGCGCCACGCATACGCGGAAATGGCGATGAGCGTACCGATTTGCACGGCGGGACCCAAAAGCGAGAAGCCCACAAGGTACATAGCGCCAACGACCCATGTGGAGATGTTATTGACGGAAAACCACACGAGGTTCGAGGTGTACTGCGCCTTCATCCAGCTTTTGTACATTTTGGTGTTAAGGTTATTGTAGATCTTCGCATTTTCCTCTTCACGCGTAAACGCTGCGTGATCTTCATACCGTCAAGGCTCTCGTGCAGGTAGGCGTTGAGGTTGGAGCTCTTATTGGAGACATCCTGCCAAGCGCGGCGCTGTGCAGGCTTGATAACGAGCACGATGATGAGGAACAGCGGGATGCCCGCCATGACGACGAGCGAGAGCCTGACATCACACATGAACATGAACACGGCGATGAGAATGAGGTTGAAAATTTCGAGAATGAAATTGATGATGCCGTTGGAGAGCGCATCGGAAACAGAGTTCACGTAGTTGATGACACGCGTCAGAATTTTGCCGTGCGGGCGGTCGTCGTAGAACTGGAACGAAAGCCGCTGCAAATGCTCAAAGAGATCCTTGCGGATGTCGTAGATGATGGCCTGCCCCACCACCGTCATGTAGCGTGAGCGCTTGACGGAAAAGAAAATGGAAAGCAGAATGGATAAGAGCATGATGCCTGCCAGAATGAACAGCATTTTATAATCGCGGTTCGGCACGGCGACGTTCAGGGCGGTCTCGATGAGCTTAGGGCCTACGAGCGCGCACGCGGCGGAAATGGCGGAGAAAATGAGCGATAAGATCATTTTCTGTTTGTGCCGCTTGATATACACGCCTGCACGCAGCAAGTGTTTGATATTAAAGGGGTTTCCAGCGTTTCGTCAACGTCAAAACGATTTCTTGCCATTACGCAGCACCCCCTTTCTTTTCACCGGCAATGCCGTTTTGCAGCTCATAAACCTCGCGGTAATAGCCCGGGCGGGAAATGAGCTCCTCGTGCGTGCCGACATCCACAACGCGTCCCTTATCAAGGATCACGATGCGGTCTGCACGCTTCGTGGTGGAAATACGCTGCGCGACAATGATCTTCGTGCAGTCGAAATCAAGGTGCGCAAGCTGGTCTTGAATATATTTTTCGGTCTCCATATCCACGGCGGAGGTGGTGTCGTCCAGAATGAGAACAGACGGCTTGATGGCAAGGGCACGCGCCAGCGCGATACGCTGCTTCTGACCGCCGGAAAGGCCGGTGCCGCGCTCGCCGATGACCGTATCAAAGCCTTCGGGCAGCTTATCGACGAAATCGACGCAGGCGATCTTTGCGAAGCGCTTCACATCGTCCTCGGACATTTCGGGGTCGCCGTAGGCAATGTTGCCGTCTACGGTATCGGAGAACAGGAACACGTCCTGCGTGGCGATACCGACAGAGCGCGCAGCTTTTTTGAGATCATACATACCGACAGGCGTGCCGTCCACGGAGACGGTACCGCCGGATACATCCGAAAAGCGCGGGATGAGGCTGATAAGCGACGTTTTGCCGCAGCCGGTTGGTCCCATGATGCGATGGTCTCGCCGGGTTTGATGTCAAGATTGATGTCGTGCAGAACCTCTGTGCCGTTGCGCTTTAAGGTTACGTGGTCAAACTTCACGGCGCCCTGCACGCGGCCTTCCTTCTTCACGGCATCCTGGCGCGTGACGATGGTGGAGCGCGCGTAGTAGAGCTCGATGACCTTCGACGCAGAGGCAAAGAAACGCTGCAGGTCGTTGATGAGCATGCCGAGCGTGCTCATCGGGTTCGTCAGCGTCCAGCACAGCGAGTTAAAGAGTGCAAACGTGCCGATTGAAATGCGGCCCATGATGAGGAATGAGCCGCCGACGAGCAGAACGGCGATGGAAAGCGACTGCGAAAAACCGTCGATATACGGCGAGAATTTGAACCACAGCAGCGACGCTTTGAGGTTCGCTTTGCGGTAATCCTCGTTTTTCTTATCAAACTGCTCGATCTCGTAGTCTTCGCGAGCAAAGCCTTAACGACACGGTTGCCGGCGATGTTCTCCTGCGCGGCGGTGTTCATGCGCGAAAGGCGCTCGCGCAGGTCGACATACAGCGGATGCACCTGCTTTGCGAAAACCTTCGTCAGGACGAAAATAATCGGCGTTACGGCCAGCATGGCAAGCGCGAACAGCCAGTCCACACAAAGGAATGTGATGGATGTGGTGAGAAACAGCACCACGCAGTCGATGATCATGCGGATGACATAGCACGTAGTGTGGCGCACCATGTCAAGGTCGCCGGTCAGGCGGGTCATCAGATCGCCGGTGCGGTTCTTTGAGAAGAATGAGCTATCCTGCGCCTGCATGTTTGCGTACAGATCGCGGCGCAGCTTAAAGAGTAGCTTCTGCGAGCACGTCTCGTACGTCATGACCGAAAGATAGTTAAAGCACATTCTGAATATCGTGAAACCGATCAGAATGGAGACGAGCACAACGAGCCGATGCCAAAGCTCCGGCGTAGTGCCTGCCCCTCTTTTACCGGCGTAAATACGGTGTCCATGATCTGCGCGGTCAAAACCGAGTTGACCAACGCCATCATAGAAAGAACCGCGGTAGAGCACAGCGCGAAAACATATCGCTTTCGGCAGCCTTCCAGGTTTTTCCAAACCCATTTCAGCTGAAACATAGCGTTCCCTTTCCTTTCAATGCATATCCTGCTTTCTTTGTACCCTTGGTACAGTTGTACCTTTGGTACAGTCCGCACCGTACGTGCGGTTTCCTCCTCAGGCGCATGGAACATTTACGCAGAAACACTTCATACGCTTGTTTAAACTATTATAACTGTATTCTGTTAAAATGGAACCCTTTTTCGCGATTTTCTCTCCGTGAGAACAAACAAACTTTGGTTGAGATTTTTGGGCAATAAAACAACCCCGCAAATCGGACTTTTCATCCGTTTGCGGGGCATGCTCTATATGCTTTTATTATATATAGTATACGCACTTTTGTAATTTAGATTTCAAAGACCGTGTAGGCGTACTCGGCTTCTTCGCCGGGCTGCAAAGTGCGCATGCCGTGCTTCTTTTCAAACACGTCGTCCTCCTGTACGGCGGTGGCGCAGCCGGTCCACGGCTCCAGCGCAACATACGGGCCGTCGTTTGCGGCAGACCAGATACCGAGCATCGGGAAGCCGGAAAATTCCATCATCACACCGCGCCGGACTGGCGGCTTTTGAGTGAAACGCAGGTGGAGCTGAGGTTCTCGAATACGAGCGCGTCCCTATAGAACAGGCTGTGCTGCAGCGGATGGTATCCGTATCGTCAAGCTCGAAGTTCGTCTTCTCAAAATCGATCAGGCAGCTTTCCATATCGAGCGTCGGGCATTTCTGCTCTTCCTTTTCCTCGAACACGATGTCGTAATCTTCAAAAACTTCATCGGACTGAATCGGGATATTAAAGCCCGGGTGACCGCCGATGCAGAACGGCATGGGCTTAGTATCGGCATTTTTAACGGTAAATTTCGTCGTGATGCTGCTGCCGGTGAGGTAATAGGAGACCGTCAGCACAAAATCGAACGGGTACTGCTTTTTCGTCTCCTCGTTCGCCGTAAGCTGCAGGGTAACGTAGTCCTCTCCCTGCTCTGTGACGGTGAATTCCTCGTGGCGTGCGACGCGTGGCGCTTCATCTCGTACCACTCGCCGTTGATGCATGTGCGGTTATCGCGCAGCGCGCCGACGATAGGAAACAAAACCGGCGCGTGACCGCCCCAATATGTTTTATCGCCCTGCCAAATGTGCTCAAAGCCGTCATCACCCATAAAGGAGACGAGCTCGGCGCCGAGCGTATCAATGGCAGCAGATCGTTTTCGTTTTTTATGTGGATCAGCATAATTCGTCCTTTCAAATCGCGGCGCTTTTGCGCCCTGTCTTTTTGCATGCACATAACCTGATTTTCAATCAACAGTATTATAACAAACAAAACCGCTTGAAGCAAGAGCGAAAGCCTGCTATAATTGAGAAAACACCGAAGAAATCTCCCGTTTTATCGGTCAAAATCCACCAACCGGAAAGGAATTTACAATATGAGAGCAGTTATTCAGCGTATAAACGGTGCAGAGATCACCATAAACGGCGGCGAGACCCGCAAAGTCGGCGAGGGCCTCGTTGTCTTCATCTGCGCCATGGAGGGTGACACGGACGCGCAGGCGGATTTTCTCGTGCAGAAGGTGTGCGGCCTGCGCGTATTTAAGGACGAAAACGACAAGATGAACCGCTCACTCGAAGACATCAAGGGCGATATGCTCATTGTCTCGAACATCACGCTGAGCGCCGATATGAAGCACGGCCGCCGTCCCGGATTCAGCCGTTCCGCTTCCCCGAGTGAATTTGAGATTATATAACTACTTTGTGGAACAGGTGAAAAACCAGCCTATCGGCAAAGTATGCACGGGCGAATTCGGCGCGCACATGCACGTAAGTGTGGAAAACGACGGCCCCGTAAACATCATCATCGACACGGAACGCATCGGAAAGTGACGGTGTGCCTATGACGCGATTTTTAACGCTGTTTGATACGGTTGTCACCGACCCGCTTGAGGACATTCCCACCGTGAACGAGCTTGAAAAATGGCTGAAAAACGTCGGCGAGCAGGCGTTTTATTTTCTCATTCGCTTAGCCGCCGCCGGGCTGCTTTTGTTTATCGGCAGCAAGCTCATCAAATTTTTGATGAACCGCTTCAAGCGCTCGAAACTATATCAAAAAATGGACCCGGGGCTCGCTTCGTTCATGGCGAGCGGCAGCCGCATCGTGCTGTATATCATCCTCATTTTGATGTGCTTCGGCGTTCTTGGCATCGAGACCGCCTCGTTCCTCGCACTGTTCACCTCGGGCGGCGTTGCATCGGCCTTGCGTTTCAGGGCGCCGTGACGAACCTTGCGGGCGGCGTGATGATTTTGCTTTTTCACCCGTTCCGCGTGGGCGATTACATTGAAACGACGGAAATTGCCGGCACGGTGAATGCCATCAGCGTTTTATACACCGTGGTGCTGACGCCGGACAACAAGCGCGTGACCGTGCCGAACGGCTCGCTGACGAACGCCGCCATCACGAATTACAGCGCGGAGGGACAGCGCCGTGTGGAGCTGACATTCTCTGTCTCCTACGATTGTGACATTGACAAGGTGAAGCAAATTTTGCTTTCCGTTGCCGAAAGCGACCCGAAAGCGCTGAAAGACCCCGCCCCGCTGGCGCGCCTGAAAACGCAAAGCGCGAGCTCGCTCGATTTCGTCCTGCGCGTTTGGTGCGCCCCGGAAAATTACTGGGACCTCTATTTTGACCTCAACGAAAACGTGAAAAAGGCGCTGGATGAAGCCGGCATGGAGATTCCGTTCCCGCAGATGGATGTACACATGCGCTGAGTTCCGTAAAAATTATAAATATCTGAAAGCCGGCGCCGCTATTCTATCGAATTCGGCGCTGTTTTTATAAATATTTCTTATAAGTGGGAAATTCGTGGACTTTTCCGACAGATTCGGCTACAATGGGGTAAAGCACTTTGGGAGGAGTTTTTTCATGTATATCGGTTATCAGTTATCGAGTGTGACGCCTTATTTGCAGGACGTGAATTCCATGCGCGAAGCTTTCCAAAAAATCGCCGCCATCGGCTATCGTGATGTGCAGCTGCAAGGCGCTTCTCTGGATATTCCGGACGAAGAGATTGCCCGTGCGCTGAAAAAAAACGGCCTGAACTGCGTTGCAACGCAGGAAGATTACCCGTTTGGATTCGGCGAAAATCCAGAGCGGTACATTGCGCGTGCTGTTACTTGCGGAGCGAAATACCTGACGTTTGCGCTGATTCCGCGCGAAGTGGACACTGCAGAAAAGTTAGTGAAATTCGCCGAAAAAATCCGCGCCCTTTAACGACAAAGTGACCGCGGCGGGACTTATTTTCGCGTTTCATCCCATTACGCCGGATTTTCGGAAAATCGGCGGTGTTCCGGTGTATGAGCGGCTGATGCAACTGATGCCGCCGGACATGCAGCTGACCTTCTGCGTATTCAGCGCATTTGGCACAGAGGTCACAGCGGAGGAGGTTCTGGAAAGATTCAAAAACCGCGTGGATCTGGTGCATTTCAAGGACGGTATTCCGGATGCAGACGGCAAAATGCAGCTGATGCCGCTCGGACAGGCGCGCACGACTGGCAAGCGTTTTCGACCTTGCAAAGCTGCCGGTGTAAAATACATCTTCGGCGAGCAGGAACGCTGGCAAAAAGACGCGTTTGACTGCGCAAAAGACACACACGCGTACCTCGGTTCACTGCGCTAATCACGAAATGAGGGAAATTTAAGGGTGTTCAGAACATGACAGAAGCAAACAAAAAATTTTACGGCTCGTTTTTTACAATCGTCGTACCGATTGCCCTGCAGCAGTTGATTTCATCGGCGCTCAGTGTTGCCGACACGCTAATGCTCGGCTATGTCAGCCAGACTGCGCTGGCGTCAAGCTCACTTGCGGTCAGATTCAGTTTGTGCTGAACATGATTTTCATGGGTCTTGCGGCGGGCATCACGATTCTGGCAGCGCAATACTGGGGCAAAGGTAATCTCTCCGCCGTGGAAAAAGTCTTTTCCATCGGTTTGAAGCTTTCGTTTATCGCCGGTGCTGTTTTCTTTGTGGGCGCAGTGTTTTTTCCGGAAGCGCTCATGCACATTTACACAAATGACCCCAACATGGTCGCGGCGGGCGCGGAATATCTGCGCATTGTCGCTGGTCGTATCTTGCCATGAGCATCACGCAGCCGTACCTCAGCGCGCTGAAAAGTATTGACAAGGTAAAAGCCAGCACCATCATCAGCACCACGGCGCTATTTTTGAATATCATTCTCAACGCGGCCTTTATTTTCGTCGTGGATTCCCGGGATTCCGCCGCTGGGCATCACAGGCGTGGCGCTTGCGACGCTCATCTCGCGCATTGTTGAGCTTTTGATGTGCATCGTTTACGGCGAGCGGTTCAAGAAGCTGCGGATTCGCCCACACGTTCTGTTCCTGCGCAGCCGTGTGCTTTGGAGCGATTTCATTCGCTATTCCCTGCCCGCCATCGGCAACGAATTTGTGTGGGGACTTGCGTTCTCCATGTACTCGGTGATTATGGGTCACCTTGGGGAGGACATTGTGGCAGCGAACTCCATTGTTTCCACCATGCGCAATCTGACCTCTGCCATCGGTTTCGGCGTGGCATATGGCACAACGATTATCCTTGGCAACACGATCGGCCGCGGTGACATCGCAGGTGCGGAGCGCGACGCCAAGCGTCTGCTGCGCCTTGCGTTCCTCACGTCGCTCATTGCTGGCGTGGGCGTGCTGATCGGCTACCCCATTCTGCGCCCGATGCTCTCGCTCACGGAGCAGGCAAGTAACTATCTGCGCATTATGGTGTGGATCAGCGCCGTGTACGTCATCGCCCCGATTATGAACACGAGCTTCATCTGCGGCGTGTTCCGCGCGGGTGGCGACTCCAAATTTGGCTTTCTCTGCGACCTCATCGAGATGTGGTGCATTTTTGTGCCGCTCGGCTTCATCGCGGCTTTTGTGCTGAGCTGCCGCCGATGTGGGTTTATGTGATTTTAAGCTGTGACGAGTTCGCGAAGATGCCCGTTGTTTACTTCCGCTACCGCCAGAAAAAGTGGCTGAAAGACATTACAAAAGAAGTTAAATAATAAAGGTGTAAAGAACACACCATATAATGATCGAACTTGGTAATATTTAAGAGCGGAGCGCGCGTCCCGCTCTTTCTTTTTGTTTTTAGACATTAAAAGAGGAGAAGGATCAAATCCCTCTCCTCTTCTTTTTTAGTTATTCAGCGGGGTAAAAAGCATCTTTTCCGAGACCGCAGGTGGGGCAGACCCAATCTTCGGGGACATCTTCCCATGCCGTGCCGGGTGCAACGCCGTTTTCCGGATCGCCGAGTGCGGGGTCATAGACATAACCGCAGGGACACTCATATTTCATAAGATACACTCCTTTTACTTGTCGCCGAAATATCTCTTAAGGAGACCTGCGAACGCCTTGCCGTGACGGGCTTCGTCGCGGGCCATTTCGTGGACGGTGTCGTGGATAGCGTCGAGGTTTGCGGCCTTTGCACGCTTTGCAAGGTCGAACTTACCGGCGGTTGCACCGTTCTCGGCTTCAACGCGCATCTCAAGGTTCTTCTTCGTGCTGTCCGTTACAACTTCGCCGAGCAACTCTGCGAACTTTGCAGCGTGCTCTGCTTCTTCGTAAGCGGCCTTCTCCCAGTAAAGGCCGATTTCCGGGTAGCCCTCGCGGTGTGCAACTCTTGCCATTGCGAGATACATGCCAACCTCGCTGCACTCGCCCTGGAAGTTTGCGCGGAGATCAGCAAGGATATCCTCGCTGACGCCTGTGCGACGCCGACAACGTGCTCAGCCGCCCAAGTCATGTTCTCTTCCTGCTTCGTGAACTTGGAAGCCGGTGCCTTACATACAGGCAGAACTCCGGAGCTGCTTCGCCTTCAAAAACGTAACCACATACGGTGCATACAAACTTTGCCATAATAAGATCCTCCTAAAAATTTAAATTGATTTTTGTTTGCGGCTTTTAAGCCGTTTTATTTTTTGCTTTTTTCTTTGCATTCGGCGCACACACCGCCGAACAGCAGGTCTTCTTTTGTGATTGTAAACCCGTGTTCCGCTTCGATGCGCTCGAGTGTTTCTGTGTCCACAAGCGGTTCAAAGATATCGAGCACGCGCCCGCAGCAGTCGCAGACGAAATGGCTGTGTGCCGAAGTATCGCCGTCGAAATGCTCCTGCCCGTTGATGACGCCGACGCTTCTCGCTTTGCCCTCTGCACAGAATTTTTTAAGATTGCGATAAACTGTACCGAGACTTAAATCGGGATATTCGGGTCGCAGCGCAGCGTAGAGCCAGCTCCGCAGTTGGGTGCACCGTTGTGGCACGCAGTGCGTTGTAGAGCGCTTCGCGCTTTCGGCTGAACTTTTCCGGCATCGGCTTTCACCTCCTTTAGGTTTGTGGGATTTCTTTCTCTCTCACTTGTTGGCACTATTATAGCACGCCTTTTTCGATTTGTAAATAGTAATAATTATCAT